>OHWC01000251.1_pt1 | contig 32492 bp, 27 predicted proteins | sample 1579541 | NCBI WGS metagenome assembly OHWC01 (sample SAMEA3882551, study PRJEB24775) | human gut metagenome | biome: human-associated habitat; feature: intestine environment; material: feces | place: Netherlands | collected 2009/2010
AGGAGAAGAAAGCAGAGATTGAATCCCGTCAGGCACTGAAAGAGGCTTACCGGTCCGCAGAAAATGCAAATCGTGCGAAAACGGAATTCCTTTCCAATATGTCCCATGATATCCGGACACCAATGAATGCCATTGTGGGTCTGACGGCAATCGCAGGAGCAAATATTGAGAGTCAGGACAGAGTGATTGAATGTCTCAGCAAGATTACAGAATCAAGCCGTCATCTACTGGGACTGATCAATGAAGTGCTGGATATGGCACGTATCGAAAGCGGAAAAATGACGCTGGCACAGGAAGATTTCAATCTGTCAGATCTGGTAGATAATCTTATTACACTTACGAAACCGGTGCTTGATGAACATAAACATAATTTTGATATACACATCAATCATATTGAACATGAGGCTGTCTGTGGTGACAGCTTGAGGATTCAGCAGGTATTTGTGAATCTGATGAGTAATGCGATCAAGTATACACCGGATGGCGGGAATATTACTTTTTCCATAGAGGAAAAGCCAAATGGATTTTCGGAACTTGGATGCTATGAATTTACGATTGAGGATAATGGAATCGGTATGTCACCGGAATTCCAGAAGATCATGTTTGATCCTTTCAGCCGCGCAGATGACCACAGGACAACCAAGGTTCAGGGAACTGGTCTGGGAATGGCAATCAGCAGAAATATTGTGAACCTGATGAATGGCACTATTAAAGTGGATAGTACCTTACACAAGGGAACTAAAATTACAGTAACAATTTATCTAGAGCTTCAGGAAAAATAAAAAGAACAGGACAGAGATCTGATGAATCTGCCTGTTCTGGTTGTGGATGATGATAAGACGTGCTGTGAAAGTACAGTTGCCACACTGAAGGAAATCGGTATTACAGGTGAATGGGTTCTCTCTGGCAGGGAAGCCGTTGAGCGCTGTTATGCACGTCATGAGTTGAAAAATGATTATTTTGCTGTTATTTTAGACTGGAAGATGCCGGAAATGGATGGCATAGAAACTGCCAGACAGATCAGAAAACGGATAGGTAAAGAGATCACCATCATTGTACTGACATCTTATGAATTTAGCGAGATCGAAGAAGAAGCAAAGGCTGCAGGCATAGATGCTTTTATTGCAAAACCGCTGTTTCGTTCCCGTCTGACGGCTACACTGCGGCAGTTTACTTCAGAAAGAAAAGAAAAAACAGCAAGAAATTATTTGGAGAAGCTGTCAAAATCAGACTACACGGGAAAAAGGATTCTGTTGGTCGAGGATAATGAGTTAAACAGAGAAATTGCTGTTGAAATTTTGCAGATGACAGGTGCAGAAGTGGAAACAGCAGAAAATGGGAAAATTGCAGTTGAGAAAGTGGAAGCTTCTCCGAAAAGTTCGTATGATCTTATTTTTATGGATATTCAAATGCCTGTCATGAATGGCTATGAGGCAACAGCAGCAATCAGGAGCCTTCCGGGTGAACAGGGAAAACTGCCTATTGTTGCCATGACCGCCAATGCTTTTGCGGAAGATGTACAGCTGGCCAAAAATACAGGCATGAATGGACATATCGCGAAACCGCTGGATATGAATAAACTTAATGATGTTTTGGAAAACTGGCTGTAATTTATTCTCATGAGATGGGAAAACTAAAAAACAGTTGACACAGCCTATTGCAAAAACGTATAATGTTGAACGTAGTGTATCATACAGGGAAAGCCCTGATAGTGGAAAGAGGAGTGTTTTATGGCATTAGTAAAGAAGCCTGTTACAGGCATGAAGGATATTCAGCCGGCAGAAATGCAGATCCGTGATTATGTGATTGGGCTGATTAAGGAAACGTATAAGGGATTTGGTTTCACACCGATTGAAACACCTTGTGTTGAAAATATTGCAAACTTAAGCAATAAGCAGGGTGGTGAGAATGAGAAGCTTATCTTTAAGATCTTAAAGCGTGGTGAGAAGTTAAACTTAGAAACAGCACAGACAGAAGCAGATTTGGTAGATAGTGGTCTTCGCTATGATCTGACTGTTCCGTTGTCAAGATATTATTCCAATAATGCAGCAAATCTGCCAAAGCCGTTTAAGGCATTGCAGATCGGACCGGTATGGAGAGCTGACCGTCCGCAGAAGGGTCGTTTCAGACAGTTCTATCAGTGTGATATTGATATTCTTGGAGATCCGACAAATCTTGCAGAGATCGAGCTGATTTTGGCAACAACTACACTTCTTGGAAAGGTTGGCTTTAAGGGATTTACCGTACATATCAATGACCGCCGTATTTTAAAGGGCATGGCAAAGTACAGCGGCTTTGATGAAGCACAGTATGATGAAGTCTTTATCATTTTGGATAAGATGGATAAGATCGGTCTTGATGGTGTAGCAAAAGAGCTTGCATCAAATGGTTTTGCAGAGGAATCAATCGAACGCTATATGGGTCTGTTCAAAGGCTTGAATGAAGCAGAGGATGGTGTTGCTTATCTTGCAGAGACACTTGGTGATTGCTTAGAGGGCGGCGCAGCAGAGAACTTAAAGCAGATTTGTGAGGCAGTTACGGAAACAACTCAGGCAAGCTTTAAGCTGCAGTTTGATCCAACATTAGTTCGTGGTATGTCTTACTATACTGGAACTATTTTCGAGATCGGAGTAGAGGGCTTCCCAGGTTCAATTGCCGGAGGCGGACGTTATGATAAGATGGTTGGCAAGTTCACAGGAATGGAAACTCCAGCATGTGGCTTCTCAATCGGATTTGAGCGTATTGTAACAATTCTCTTAGATGAGGGCTTTACTGTTCCAGGCAGCAAGGAAAAGATTGCATATTTGGTAGAAAAGGGTGTAGATAGCAAGGTGCTTGGCACTGTTCTTCAGGAAGCAATGGCAGGACGTGCAGCAGGACAGCAGATTCTTGTTGCATGGATGAATAAGAATAAGAAGTTCCAGAAGGAACAGCTGACAGCAGAAGGCTACAGCGAGTTCAAGGAGTTTTATAAGGAAGCATTAAAGTAATCACATGTAAAGGCGCTGCAGCGTTTGCTGCAGTGTCGTTTCTGTGTAAGCTAAAATGGAGGTAAGGCGATTGAGAAAACAAGTATTGCTGAAAAAAGGTATTGCAGGACTGCTTTCTATTGGAATGCTGTTAGGGTCTGTTATTCCGACAGCAGCACAGGAAACGTCCAGTCAAAGTGCATTTGAAACGAAGCTTCAAGAGCAGATGCAAGAAACGCAAATGCAGTCTGAAGAGCTGACGTCTGAAACAGAATCCGAAACGGTCAAGACTCAGTCGCAGGAAACTCAGACAGAAACATCTGCGCAGGAAAGTGAAGTGATTTCATCGGAAGAATCATCGTCAGCATCACAGGCAGAAACAAGTGAAGTTCAGACAGAGCAGCCAACACAAACGGAAATTCAAAGTGAGCCTCAGACGCAGGAGACAGTGCAGACCTCGTCAGAGGCTGACAGTGTAGAAGAAACACAGGAAAATGAAACAGAGTATTCTACAGAAGAATTTACAGAGGAAGAGTCTACAGAGGAAGAGTCTACAGAAGAGGAAACAACAGAAGAAGCAGAGTTAGAAGGAGTTGAAGAAAGCTTCTATGCTAATGCAAGCTTAAATGCAGATTCAAAGGTGTATTCTGGATGGAAAAAAGATTCATCAGAGATAGTGACACTTCCAGCGGGTTCTTATGTTTACATAACATCTGTAGTTTGTGTGGAGGAAGAGCCGCGATGGGCGCATGTTATTTTTGATATTAATGAATACTGTTATGAAGGATATATTCCATTTGAAGTGCTTTCTGTGAGCTATGATGCCAATCTGATGGCAGCGGATGAGACACAGGCCTTTCCAGCAGATTACCAAAGTGCCTTGAATGCACTTCATCAGGCACATCCTAATTGGGTATTTAAGCCGGTTTATGTGGGTGATACTTTTGATTATGCAGTAGGACAGCAGATGGCGGTAGCATCGAGAGCACTTGTAAGCACTTATTATAATGAATGCTTTCGATCTATGTTAGACAGAGATTACAATTGGCAAACTAATACTTGGAAACAATGGGAACCAGGTTGGGCCGGCGCGTCAGAAGAGACTGTGCGCTATTATATGGATCCGAGAAATTTTTTAAATGAAAATGACATTTTTATGTTTGAATCACTTATCTATGAGAAGTATCAGACACAAGGGGCAGTTGAGGCTGCACTTGCCAATACATTTATGTCGAATGCGAAAGTTCCAGGTGCAGAGTATACATATGCATGGCTGTTTTGCTGGATTGGTGAAAAATACAATATTAATCCAGTAGCACTTGCAAGCCGTGTCAGACAAGAACAGGGAGCAGGTACGTCTGATTTGATTTCTGGAAAATATGCTGGATATGAAGGATTGTACAATTATTTCAATATACAGGCAACTGGTTCAAGTAGAGATCAAATCGTGCAGAATGGATTAAAAGAGGCAAAGACGGGTTCGACAATGATGCTTCCAGATGGTACAGTATCAAGTGGATCTTGGGATACCCCAACAAAGGCATTGATTGGCGGTTCATTGAAGTTTGCCAATCTGTATATTCTCAAAAATCAGAATACGCTATATGCCCAAAAATTTGACTATGACGGTCAGTATAACGGTAAATATTGGCATCAATACATGACCAATATCATGGCACCGTATTCAGAGGGAAATCAAGTAAGAAGATCTTATACCAATAGTGGTCAATTAGGAAATAGTTTTGTCTTTTTGATTCCTGTTTATGAGGAGCGTCCGGTATCTTCACCCAAACCACAGGAACGAAAAAATCAAAATAGCTGCTTAAAGTCATTGACAGTAAATGACCAGGAAGTAATCACTGCATTTGATAAGACACAAAAAGATTTTTATTATAGTATAGGGGAAAAGACAGTTTATGCGAATGTCAGAGTAAAAACTGCATCTTCATCAGCTACACTGAAAATTTCCAATATTGGAAGCATGTCTCACAAGGTTGAGGTTAGCACAATAACCGTTACAGCTGAGGATGGCACACAGACACAGTACCGTTTGTTTGTTGGTCGTGGTGTAACGATAGAACAGGGATTTTTTGATGGCTTTGATGTAAATTCTTATCGAAAGCGTTATCCAAAGCTTGAAAAAGCATATGGAAATGATATTGACGCGTATTATGAGCATTATTTTTTAACTGGAAAAAAAGCTGGATGGGATGGATCAAAGGGTAATTTTTCAGAAGATATTGATGACAGCGATAAGACGTCAACAATTTATAAAGGTGTTGACTACGCTCCAGTATTTGATGCTAAATATTATTTGAATCGTTATTCAGATTTGAAATCAGCATTTGGAACTGATTATGCGGCAGCATTGAAGCATTTTGTGGAGTATGGAATGAAGGAAGGTCGTCAGGCAAGTGTGGAATTTGCTCTGAATGTTTATAAGAGTAATTATGAAGATCTTACAAAAGCATTTGGAACAAATAATGTTTTGTACTACTGGCATTATATGAATTATGGTAGAGCAGAAGGACGGAATGCAATGACAAGGATTCCATCAACTGTATATGACGGAGTTGATTATTCTGCAGTTTACGATTATGAATACTATAGGGCACATAATGAAGACTTGGCAAGGGCATACGGTGATGTTTCAGACAAATTTTTGGAACATTTCGTAAAGTATGGAATGAAAGAGGGACGTCAGGCAAGTGCAGAATTTAAACTAAAGGCATATAAAAGTAATTATGCAGATTTGGTTAATGCATTTAAAGCAAATAATGAGTTGTACTACTGGCATTATATGAATTATGGAAAGGCAGAGGGAAGAATAGCATTTTCATATTCCGCAGAATATAAGGGTGTTGATTATGCTGCAGTATTTGACTATGAGTATTATCAAAAGCAGTATGCAGATCTGTTTAATGCATTTGGAGATGATGCTGAAAGTTATTTGTGGCACTTTGTAGAATATGGAATGGCTGAAGGCCGTCGGGGAAACAAACAATTTAATGTGTATGCATATAAAAATCGATATGCAGATCTCAAAAAAGCGTTTGGAAATAATTTGTGTTCATATTATCTGCATTACATTGAATATGGAAAAGCAGAAGGAAGAAATGGCGCAGATTAAAATAATACAAAAATACAGATTTAGATAAAAGAAAGGCATGGAACACAATGTCATTATATGAAAATGAAATCAGCAAACGAAGAACGTTTGCCATTATTTCTCACCCGGATGCGGGTAAAACTACATTAACAGAGAAGTTCCTTTTATATGGAGGAGCAATCAATCAGGCAGGTTCCGTAAAGGGAAGAAAAACAGCAAAGCACGCTGTTTCTGACTGGATGGAGATTGAAAAGCAAAGAGGTATTTCCGTAACCTCTTCCGTTTTACAGTTCCACTATGAAGGCTATTGCATCAACATTTTGGATACACCAGGTCATCAGGATTTCTCAGAGGATACGTATCGTACTCTGATGGCAGCAGATTCTGCCGTTATGGTAATTGATGCTTCTAAGGGTGTTGAGGCGCAGACAATTAAGCTGTTTAAGGTTTGTGTTATGCGTCATATTCCGATTTTTACTTTTATCAACAAGTTAGACCGTGAGGCAAATGACCCATTTGATCTGATGGATGAGATCGAGCGCGTGCTTGGTATTAAGACCTGCCCAATCAATTGGCCAATCGGATGCGGTAAGAATTTCAAGGGTGTTTATGATCGTAACACAAATAAGATTACCACATTCGTTGCAGCAGATGCAGGTATGCATGAGATTGAGAGTCATGAGCTTGATGTTGAAGGTGCTGAGGATCAGGTTGGTATTATTGGTTATCAGAAGCTACTTGAGGATATTGAGCTGCTTGATGGTGCATGTGAGGAATTTGATCAGGATAAGGTAAGTAATGGTGAGATTTCTCCTGTATTCTTTGGTTCTGCACTGACAAACTTTGGTGTTGAGACATTCCTTGAGCATTTCTTAAAAATGACAACATCACCGCTTCCAAGACATAGCTCAATCGGTGAAATCAGCCCATTTGATGATAATTTCTCTGCCTTTGTATTTAAGATTCAGGCAAACATGAATAAGGCACACAGAGACCGTATCGCATTTATGAGAATTTGTTCTGGAAAGTTTGAAGCCGGCATGGAGGTGAACCATGTGCAGGGCGGCAGAAAGATTCGTCTGACACAGCCGCAGCAGATGATGGCATCAGAGCGAACAATCGTAGAAGAGGCATATGCCGGAGATATCATTGGTGTATTTGATCCAGGTATTTTCTCAATTGGAGATACAATATGTTCTCCTAAGATGGGTAATATGGCATTTGACGGAATTCCAACATTCGCACCAGAGCATTTTGCCAGAGTGCGTCAGATGGATACAATGAAGCGTAAGCAGTTCATTAAGGGAATCAGTCAGATTGCTCTTGAAGGTGCTATTCAGATTTTCCAGGAATTTAACACTGGAATGGAAGAGATCATTGTAGGCGTTGTCGGCGTGCTGCAGTTTGACGTTTTGAAATTCCGTCTGGAAAATGAGTACAATGTAGAGATTCGCCTTGATCCGCTGCCATACGAGTATATCCGCTGGATTGAGGATTGGGAGAATGTGGATGTAGCAAGAATCAATGGAACATCCGATATGAAGAAAATTAAGGATCTGAAGGATCGTCCGCTGTTATTGTTTGCAAATAGCTGGAGTCCGCAGATGGTACTTGAAAGAAATCCAGGCTTAAAGCTGTCTGAGTTTGGAACAGAGCACTAAACAATATATATTAACATAGTGTCTAATATATTTGCCAGAAGGCAGAATATATTTAATACGCATATACTATACCGAGAAAGTGAAATGCTTTTGAGGGTAGCATATGCGTATTTGTGATTTAAGGCAAAAAGAAGTGATTAATATAAAAGACTGCAAAAGACTTGGCTATGTGTGTGACATTGAATTTGATCGAAAAACAGGCTGCATAACACAGTTGATTGTTCCGGGCACAGGAAAAATATGTGGGTTATTCGGACGAGATACGGAATATCGCATTCCATTTTGCAGAGTATGTCAGATTGGACCAGATATCATATTAGTTGATATTGATGAGGGAGAAAAACCAATCAGAGATAAAGAAAAATAGAATTGAAAACAATTCAGAAAAAAACTTGACCTTACATACCTTTTTATTTTATAATAATAGCATTAAAGAGATGCTGGCAGACAGCAGGAATGGAGGCAGCAATGAAGTGTCCGTTTTGCGGAGAAGATACAACAAAAGTAATTGATTCAAGGCCTTCTGACGATAATACTGCGATCCGCAGGCGCAGGATGTGTGAGGTGTGCAACCGGCGCTTTACAACATATGAAAAGATTGAAGTATTTCCGCTGATGGTAGTAAAAAAGGATCAGACAAGAGAGGCTTATTCGAGGGAAAAATTAAAAACTGGAATTGTTATGGCATGCCATAAACGTCCGATCCCGACTGATGCAGTAAATCGTCTGGTAGATGATATTGAGACAACTATTTTTAATAATTATGAAAAAGAAGTCAGCAGCAAGGTGATTGGTGAGCTGGTGATGGAAAAATTAAAAACACTTGATGAGGTTGCCTATGTACGCTTTGCGAGTGTATACCGCTCTTTTACAGATTTGAATAATTTTGCACAAGAGCTTGAAAATATGATTCAGAGAGAGAAAAAACAGTGAGTAAATTGTATCCATGGGCAGAGGCAGCGTCTGCCTACCAGATTGATTATCAAAAGGAATATGATAACGGCGTGCGCGGCGTACTATTCGATGTGGATAATACGCTTGTAAGGCATGGAGAGCCAGCTACAAAACAGGCAAAGAAATTGTTTGAACATCTTCGCAGCATTGGTTTAAAAACCTGCATTATTTCAAATAATAAGGAGCCGCGTGTCAGTCCGTTTGCGAAGGAAGTTGGAAGTGACTATATTTATAAAGCAGGGAAGCCATCAGTACGCGGTTATGAGGACGCTATGAAGCGTATTCATACAACACCAGATACAACGATTTTTATCGGAGATCAGATCTTTACAGATATTTATGGCGCAAACAGAGCTGGAATTAGGACATATCTTGTTCAGCCAATTCATCCAAAGGAAGAAATACAGATAGTGCTAAAGCGTTATATAGAGCGTATAGTATTGTTTTTTTACCACAGGAGGAATAAGCGATGAGTTCAATTGTTTTGATTGGCTTTATGGGAGCAGGAAAGACAACAGTAGGAAAAGAGCTTGTAAAAAAAGGATTCGAGCTGATTGATACTGACGCCTATATAGAAGCTTGTGAGAAAATGAGCATTTCTGATATTTTTGCTCAAAAAGGAGAAGATTATTTTCGTCAGGCAGAGACAAAAGCACTCAAGACGCTGCTTGTACAAGATAAGCAATTTGTGATTTCATGCGGAGGTGGAATGCCGCTTCGTGAGGAAAACAGAAAGCTTTTAAAAAAACTCGGCATGGTAGTCTATTTAAGGATTCAGCCAGAGACTGTTTTGGCTCGTTTAAAGGGTGACACAACGCGCCCTCTTCTTAAAGGAGATGATAGTGGAGAGCGTGTGCGTACATTGATGAAACAGCGTGAGGCACATTATTTAAGCGGTGCAGATTTTGTGCTAGACGTAGATCAGAAAACACCTGGGGAACTGGCAGAGGAAATTTTTAAAGAGTTTTAAAAATACTACTTGAAAAGTTATATTTTTTATTGTATGATAATATAGTATGTAGCGCCATTTTATGGGCGTTTGCGTTTGTTTAGAACGATAGGCATCTGTGCAAGAGTACAGAAAGATGCCGTTAATTCTCATTTACAGGAGGAAAAAAAATGATTTCAGCTGGTGATTTCAGAAATGGTAAGACTTTGGAAATTGAAGGCACTGTCTATCAGATCCTTGAGTTTCAGCATGTAAAACCAGGTAAGGGTGCGGCATTTGTTCGTACAAAGTTAAAGGATATCAAGAATGGTGGAGTAATCGAGAGATCTTTCCGTCCAACCGAGAAGTTCCCGGAGGCAAGAATTGACCGTAAGGATATGCAGTATCTGTATCAGGATGGAGATCTGTACTACTTCATGGACAATGATACCTATGAGCAGATCGCACTTGGAAGCGAGCTGATCGGTGACGCATTAAAGTTCGTTAAGGAGAACGAGATGTGTAAGGTATGTTCCCACAATGGAAACGTATTCTCCATCGAGCCGCCGCTGTTTGTAGAGCTTCAGGTTACTGATACTGAGCCAGGCTTCAAGGGAAATACTGCTACTGGTGCTACTAAGCCGGCAATCGTTGAGACTGGTGCACAGGTAAATGTTCCGTTGTTCGTAGAGAACGGTGAGGTAATCAAGATCGATACCAGAACAGGTGAGTATTTATCCAGAGTATAATCTGATCAGAAATTCAAAACAAAATATTTAACGTTTTGTTTCAGAGTCAGCTGTTTGATCTAACAGCTGACTCATATACACCTGTAGCTCAGTGGATAGAGCAGTAGAATCCGGATCTACGTGCGGGGGTTCGATTCCCTTCAGGTGTGTTGAACAGAAAACCAAGGAAATCAAGGATTTTAGAGCAGTCAAAAAATGGTTTGACCACAATTTGACCACAATTATGTTTTAAAAAGTGTAAGGCGATATAAATATGTCTATAAGAGCGATTTTATTGTAGATATATGTATGTCGCCTTTTGCTATGCCCTCTAGTGTCGAACGATTCTGCTTGCAATTCTCGACAAAGTATGTTAATTTATAACTGTACAAAAGAGAACAAGCCATGCCCGCTAAACAAGGCTAAAACGTACTAAGGAGAGAGCTGTCCGAAAGGATGGCTCTTTTATTTTGCAAAAAAATGGGCATCCATTTCTGGATACCCACAATGTCACTTGGACTTTTCCTGTTTATAAGTGTTGACTGTAATGCCGTCAAGCTCCGCAAATACACCCTCGATCAAAATTGAAATCTGTTCGTCAGTCATCTTAATGCCAGACTTCTTGATCCACGCCTGTAGTAAGTCGGTAACATAAGCTTTTTTATCTTCGCCAGAGCCAGTAACCAACTTCTCGGCAGCGTTGATGCATTTCTCAGCATAGTCAATTAAATTCTCGTACTTCTCATTCGACACAAATGTCTTAATTGCCGGAACTAAATATCTGGCAACCAATAATACCACAATTAACAATACATACTGTACAATCTTAAATAAATTCTCGTCCATAATATACCTCATTTCTTAACAACAAAATTACTTATACCTTTAGCGGAAAGCTCGGCACTATACTTCTTGGCTTCCTCATATGTCCTGAAATGTCCAGCAGACACAATGTAATGTGGAGCCTGATAAGTAATCTCAGCTTCGATTCCCCTCAACTTTAAGCTACGAGCAGATTGATCGGCATAGCCCATATTCTCAAATGCGCCAGTCTGGACACTATACGGGCGGTTAGCCTTACCGAAATAGAAGTGCCCCCACTTTGTACTGATGGAATCCTTACCGAGATAGTCATACTTGCGGAGTAAATCAGCACACTTGCCCTGGGCAAGATTACCACAACCATCAGAATATTTCGCGAATGATCTGAACTCATAAATCTTTTCATCGGGGAACCGCTTCTTTTGTTCAGAGAATACTTCATTTACCGCCTGTAAGCACTCGGCATTTACTATATCGGAGTGTCCATAAAAATTATTTCGTAAGATCTTTGCCAGATCAGTTCCGAATAATCCACTGTGCCACTCATCGTATACGCATTGAGCAATGGCGACTAAAGCGGCATGATTTTTGCCAACAAAGATGCCGCCCTCACCATAAACTACTTTTGCGATCTCTTCAGCGCTAGAACTACCAAAATTCATAAATTCTCTCCTTACCCTTGAATATCTACAGGCGCAGTAGACTCAGAGTCGTAGGTATCTACCAACCCTTGAATTTTATTTTCCTGAGAAGAAAGTACCATTTCAACTGATGAATTCTGTGCTGGATACTTCTCACGGAGCTTGTACATCTCCTCTAAAGAATAAAGCTGTAGTTTGACAGAGTTCTCAACCTGAGCTTTTCGATAATAAAAGATTGCCGCCGACCCTACTACGCCACCTGTAGATGGTATTGCATAACAAAATAAAGATGTGTCCCGCCCATTCCAAGCAAGGATACATCCAGTTACTAAAGTTAATATAAAAGTAATAAATGCTACAAATATAATTATTTTACTAAACTCTTTCTTCTTCATAATCAAGCCTTTACAATGAATTTAGAATTAGCGTACATAGTTTTGCCATTATAGATGAGCTTATACCATGTGCCGCCATCAGGGGCAGTCTTTGAGCCAACAACCTGTACAGTCCATCCAGTTTTAATGACAAGAACTGCATCAGCCTTCGGATTAGCGTCCACTCGTCCGTAAACATCAGTTGTCGCCTTACCTGCCCAAGTAGTGATTTGTGTAATATTTACATGCTTCTCGCCCTGTAACTGTGGGTTATTTGTTCCTGCCTGATTGATTGCATAAGCTTTGATAGTGTAAGAACCAACTCCGAGCTTAGTGGCAAAATCATAGTTGACAGAGAATGCATGTTTTCCGTCACCTTTACCTGCTGATTTAAGATCAGATCGGAATACGTTTGCTGTCACTGGGAAGAGATCGACACGTTTGCCGTCCTTGTAAATATAGAGATGGACAGTTAATCTTGCGTCTGTTCCATCATATGTCCATCCAGAGATTTCAGTTTTATCTGCATAATCGAGATAGCCTTCTGGCATTTCAAATCGAGTAGAAGCGGTTGTAGCTCCTGTGTAATCGACACCAGGATAGCGACCGGCTTTTTCCCATTTGCCCCAGTCAGCAATCTTCATGTGGCGAATTGTATCGCCTTCCGCCCCGATATCGTAGAACCAACCGCTGCCCCCATCGACTCCGATGTGTCTTCCAGCATTATGGAAGGTAGAATAGAGTAATGATCCCGCCGGAGAAGCAGCAGAAGCTGGATTAGCAGTGATATTGGTGCATTCGCCAATCAACGCGGTAGAGTATGTCCACTGAGAACGAGTGATTATTCCTGCTGTTTCAAGAACTAAACATACATAAGCTGAGCAGTCTAAGCCTACCTTCCCTCGCGAGTAATTAAAGATGGATTCCTTTTGGGTTTTGGTATAGCGGGAGAAATAACCCGGCTCGGCATCCCAAAGAGCGTTCATCCGCTCATCAGTTAGAACAACATTTTTTGCCCCGTAAAAATAACAGTATTTGTTGCGGTTTGCGTATAGGGCTGCTGCCGCATTAACAATATCTTTATAAGTAGCCATAATAATACCTCCATGACTTGACATAATTAGCACCATAGTGCTATGATAACAATAAGAAAATAGATTGGGAGAGGTGGCGATATGATGCAGAAAATTTCAGTGGGAGAACGTCCAATTGGTTCAGATTATCTTTTTGTTGGCGATGATGGGATGCGCTTTGATATGACGGATAGCGGTGGTGCATTAATTGTGCGTATGCGTCGTCCTAGCCAACAGGAAATTAATGACTTTAAAACTAGGTTACACCTTAGATTTAGGGTAGTAGAGGGGATGATATTCATTTTAATTCAAATTGGGGATAACTGGAGCGATGCCCCATACTATCGGAAGTTTAGCCGCGGATTAACACATCTTCCTTCAATCCCAGACGGGGCAGGACTATCTACCCACGCTATCATGTCTGACGGAAACACAGGCACTGTAGTGGCTCAAAAATTTATAAGCTTTAATACCGAAGGGTCAAGAACACTTGTCAAAGCAATAGAAGATCAGCCAGAAATGCCTGATTATTATGATAGAGTAACTAGAGCCATGTATATGTATTCCACTGATGATTTAGTAAGAGACTCTATTTCTCTGTTCTGAGATTAACTATGTAATACTAGTAACGCATCTGAGGAATTGCCGGATACGTTACTTTTTATTGTTTCCATGCTGATCCGTTATTAACAGACACCTTTCCCGCTGATTTTCTCCATTTTGTTCCATCATAAACCCAGATTGTACCTTTTTTCCATTGAGATCCATTGTAAACAAAAACGTTAGAGGGGGATATGGTAGTTCCAACGAATGTTCCAGTTGCAGTGCCAGACCAGCGGGTATTTTGCGTTTGGGTAAAAGTAGCAGAAAATGTTTGACTATAAGCCCCGTTTGAATCTTTTTTGCCAGACCAGTTAATAGTTGTTAAAAGCGTCTCGGAAGCGGCTCCGCCATTAATATGGAGCTTACAAACGTTAGGATCTGAATATATAGATGTATTTCCTATTTTGACAGACAAAGAATTGCCATTATCAAACTGATATCCTGCTCCCGATTCAGCGTTTCGGCAAAAATAGAGAGCAACTGTTCCTGAAATATCTGTGGATGTTGAGCTTGTCTCCGTAACCACCATTTTGAGCCAGTAATGAGCATATCCCGCAACACTATCTGGAATTAGATCGCCTGTAAATGTAGCTGTTTTCATAATACCTCCTACGAAATTTGTATATAGATATCGCCCTTCTTACCGCTTCCTGTTGGGGCGGAAGTTCCATAGGTGATATTGCAGGTTGCACCGTTTGCGAATGCACCTTGATTACAATATGCAAGTACTGATCCGCCGTTTTTGTCATAAGCGCCGTTCCAACGAGTCAACGTTTCTATTGTTGGCAACTTTGCACGAGCGGATGTATCGTCCCACGGCAGATAGATCGTGCCACTAGTTACATTATAAGTCCTACTAGCCAGTACAAAAGCGGATTTGGATTGTGTTCCAATCTGATTACCCTTCTTGTTCCACACGGCAACATAATCAGATGTACTGTCATCTAATTCTTTTGCATAATAGGAGAGTGAGACAAAATTAGTAGTGTTAGCGCCAGACTTGGTAGGATCTTCCAAAACGCCGTGAGAATGGCCAACCGCTGATGCTCCAATAGCACTTGGCGTAATATTTATTGTTTTTGATGCCGATCCGTTAAAAGTGAATTTGTTAGTGCCCTCTGTACTGCCCCCATTTAGCTGGACGATAATAGAATTATCTGTGCGGTTTGAGACGGCAGAACGATTAACGGTTTCGCCCCAACCAGCTTGGACATACCCAGATGGGACACTTGTTATTTGCGTATCTGAAAAAGTTATAGTAGTACTGTCCATAAAGGAACTCTTCCAGTAACCATATAGCACGATGCTATCATATTTGTCTATTTTCTTTACATAAACATCAAAAACGCCCGCTGAAGATTTGACTATATAAAAATTCATACCAGCGCCTGCAACAGTAAAACTGTTTACCTCTGTGGTGCTTACCGATCCAGCATTAGTAAATTCAATGCTAAGTCTGCAAACGCTAACGACTCCTCTTTGTCCAAACAAAAAAGTCATAGGTTGATTCTGATATGCAACAGTGGGCTTTATAGTCATAATTTTAATATAACCGTCTTGCCCACTAGTCCCAATAAATTCCCAATAATATGGATTATTATGACGAGGAAGATCCTCCTCCATTAATGCTCTAAAAGTAGCACCACCATTCGATCCATTTGGGGCTGCCAATACTGTATTAGTAGTTCTACTAATTGTGGAATCATAATATTGGCTATGTGTATGTCCTGATGTTGCAAACTGATTTTTATTCACAGCTCGAAGCTCATAACCGTTCCACGCGGCTAGCCAAGTATACTCTGAATATCCAAGTCCTGCCTTAGAATATGCCAAAGTTGTTTTAGATGCATTGTTTCCACAATCAATAATATATGTATGCGTGTGGTCAGTACCAGATTTTCCATTAAGAGCCGATTTTATAGCGGCTTGGGTCATGGCCCCATCCGTATTTGACCCAGTTCCCGTATATAATTTAACTATTCCAGCAGTGGAAGATGTTCCAATGGAATAGGTTGTATTCGTCGTTGGGGGAGTATATCCCAAAGCCGTTGTAACGTCGGTTTTGGACAAACTGGCTTTCGAATAAGGGATTGCAGTCCAGAGGCTCTTACCATCACCAACCTTCATTAGACCATTTTTATCACTTGAAATTGCGATTTCACCGGCTAGTAGAACTGGATTTTTTGATGTCCAGTTTGCTTCTGTATCGCAGCGTTGCTTCTGCCGCACTTTGATTATGTTTTCAGCCAATTTTAGACCTCCTTAATAAAGGGTAGCTCTTTGAGCTACCCCATTAGTAATTGTATTTAGGCAGCGCCACCACCATCGAAAATGAGGGTATTGCCACTTGCTACGTTTAGTTTCATAGCATCAAGTGCGGTGACATTTAATGCAACGTCACCTGTACCACTGAAGCTAACAGCCCCTGCAGTAGCACCACCAGTAATAGAGAAATTACGGGAGGTAGATAATTTAGTTGCGGATGAAGAATTACCAGATAAAGCGCCCTTGAAAGTAGTCGCAGTAAGAGTTCCAGCAGTAGTGTCAAGATATACCCCGGTATCGAAAATCTGTCCGCCAGTATTTGTTGTTGCAGAGGTAGTACCAGTGATATACGCTTTAGTAGTTGTATTTAGAGTATTAGTTACCGCGTTATTGTTATCCGTAGGAATCGCCCAAGTACCATCACCACGTAAGAACTTGCTTTGGGAACCTGCGGCTGGTTTCGGAACCAAACCACTTGCACCGTCAGCTGAGGAGGACGCACCTGTCATGGTGGAGTAAGTATGATCCGTTGGTGTTGCCCAAGTGCCATCTCCTCTAAGGAACTGACCCTGAGCACCTTTAGCTGGGGCTGGAACTAAGCCATCCCCACCTGCTGCATCAGATGTTGCTCCCTTAAACTTAGAGTAGGTTGTGTTATTATCAGAACCCCAAACAGCAGTACCATCAGCACTCCATCTCAGAATCTGCCCAGCAGAACCACCAGTTGGAATATGCTTATTGCCAGAAGTTGTCGGGTGAGAATAGTTGTTTGCATTGTTTGCGATTCCGTCAAGCTTAGCCTTGTCGGTTGCGGACATCAAACCTGCCGCAGAAGAGGTAGCTGCCCCATATTTAGTATCTGTTGGAGTAGCCCATTTTCCATCACCGCGAAGGAACTGTCCCTGATTTCCTTTAGCTGGAGCTGGTACTAAGCCATGTGTTCCATTTGCGTCAGCTGTTGCACCAGTCATATCGGAATTTGCAGCCTTGCTATCAAGGGCAGCCTGAAGTCCAGTAATAGTGCTAATTGCCTGTGTATGTGCAGATGGGGTATATGTACTTGGTTTACCAGTTACGCCAGACCATGGTACAGAAGTTGCAGTTCCAGCGGTGTAAACTGTGTAACCTGCCTCAGTATTTAATTTTGTATCGTCGATTACAAAGTACATCTTGCTCGTGGCAGTAACTTTAACGGTATCTCCGATCTGAACAGAGTCAGTAGTTAATGCAAAACGAGCAGTATCATCCGTTACGATAACACATCTCTCTAATGCCCCTTTTGGAAGTCGAGCGATGTCAATTGTACCACTTGTAATTTTACTTGCATCTACATCCGTAATGTCTGCATTACCATGCTTATGGCTTTTAGCAGCAGCGTCAGTAATGCCATATCCAGCTAATGTTGTAGGATTAGATCCACCCGTAACATGACCTTGTGCATTGACAGTTACAGATTTATAAGTTCCAGCGGTTACTCCAGAATTTGGATGGGAGTACACAGTATTTGTTGATGTTACAACAACTGCCCCATTAGCATCTGTTGTAACAGTAGTTGCCCCTGATCCCTTAATAGTTACAGATTTCGAGCTAGAATCACTACCTGTAAGAGTAATCTTAGCATTACCGTTTGCTGCGGATGCGTTTGCCCCTAACCCATAGGTAGTATTATTGTCGGTTGTCTTATATCCAGCATCATTTGTTAGCTGGCTTACCTTTGTCGGAACAGAAATATCAACAGCTTTAGAAGATGGGGTAAGAGCAGTCCCATTTACTTTAACTGTTTCAATTACGTTTGCTTGAGCGTTTGACGGAGCGTGAGCCTGAGTAGAGTGGGTGTAAGCTGCGTCATAGTTTTTCTTTAACGCATTGGTAAGAGCAACTTCAATTGCATCAAGCGTTGTTTTGTTTGCATGGCTATGCTTTGCCGCATTAACTGCATTTGTGATTGCAGTAGTAATTTCAGCGGTAGTCATTGTAGCATATGGAAGAGCAGAGAATGTGTTAGTTCCGTCACCGACTTTAAACTTCGGTGCACCGTCAGTAGTGAACTCGATTGCAAGCTCACCTTTCAAGAGTACCTTCTCACTTGATCCCCAGTTTGCTGAGGTGTCGTTACAAATGAGAATTCTCGTTTTCAATGTGTTATTAGCCATAATTGCCTCCTTAAAAATAACAGGGACTCAATTTGAGTCTCCTGCATCAATCAATTCAATATCGTTATAGTCGCTTCCTATAACATAATATTTTAGGTCATTATCATCCCAACGATAGGATTTGTTTGCCGTTTTATCAACATAAATTACAGACTCCGAACCAATACTCGGAAAATTTAAGTAACTATCTTTTGTTACCACCTGAGCCGTAGGTTGATTTGTTATCTGAATCCATTTCTCTTGATAATACCATAGGACATCAGATGATAAACAAAAATAGAACCCAGCCGTAGGTGCTAACAATTCTTCACGGATAGATTCTGTTTGCAGAATAGTTATATCATGATATTGAGTTCTGATATTTCCCATATCTAAATATAAAGAATGGGTATCTTTTACAAAGATCATCTGCCCGTTTTTAATTGATAATTCGGACAGCCTTGCGTCAACCGTGGAGATGACTTTTAATTGAGTATCTGCCATTCGATCACCTCCATTCTAAATCAGAACTCAGTGACTGTATGAGCTTTAGAGATAGCTTTATCTGTGTAAGCTTTTGATGTGGAAATTGCCTCAGATTTAGCCTTAGCAATAGCTTCTGCACTACTGGTACCTCCAGATCCTATAGCATCATCCACGTATGTTTTAATGTCCGTACCTTCCGGAATTGCACCTACTTTGTCAGAAATAGCTTTGGTATAAGCAGTTGTGATAGTTTCTGTTGCAGTTTTAACTTTTTTATCAACGGTTGCTGAATCAACCTTTGTGTTAAGGTTTTTAGTTAAAGTTTCGAGTTTAGAATCAATTGTGGCGGTAGTATAGGCATCTGTGATACCATAGTCCTCAAGTTTAGTTCCCTTATTTGCTTTTCCGTCGACAACTTTAGCTAACTCATCAACTTTTGTCTGAGCAGTCGTAGCTGCGTCAGTTAAAAGTTGTGTCTGATTTTTGGTAAAACTATCCAGAATTGCACTATTTGCATGGACATGAGCCTTGGAAATAACATCTTTCAAAGATGAGATGTTAATATCGGACTTTCCGATAATCTTACCAGATGAGGAATTGAAAACCACAATCTCCCCAGCTGTAGAGGTTTCGGCAGCGGAAGTCACAGCACCATCAATGTTTGCCTGAACAACCATAAAGTCAGAATCAGAGGCACCATCAGCGTAGGATTTAGTAACAATAATTAAGTCGCCAACTTCACATTTATTTCCAGCATAAGTACCAACCTCGGCAACGCGGAATGTCTGTCCGGCTTTATAGCCATTAGCTGGAAGAGGATTTTTTGAGTCAACAACCCCTGGGGAGGAGCTTACTAAACCATTAATAAGCCCGTCTACATAGCTTTTGGCAGCAACTTCATCACCATTTACAGTTACTTTTCCAGTAAAAGAAGGGTTGGCAATTGGTGCTTTTCCTTTAATAGAGTCTTCGATTTTGGTTACTTTATCAGATAATTGATCAACTTGTGAAGATACTTCTTTAAAAATAACTTTCCAAGCTGTTCCCGTCCAGATCTGTCCAACAGTCCCTACGATATAGATAATCCCTTGTTCCTGTCCAGTTTTAGGAAGTTCATTGACTACCTGGACATATTGCTTCAGATCGGATTGCTGGACAGCGCCAACTTCCTCAAGAGTGTAACCGCCTTCGCTTGGCTGAAGAACATAACTCTTGTATTTTCCATTAACTAGAGCTTTAATTGTTTGACCGGCGTATGCAGTAGCAGAAGAAGCATATTCTTTTGCAGACGCAAGTGTGTCATATACTTCAGAAGAGTCAAGAGGAATTGCATTTCCTCTAGCATAACTTTTGATAGCAACCAAAAGCTGTTTTGAATCAATAGCCATTTATAATACCTCCTTAAATTGTGACCTTAAAAGTCATCTGAGCGGCAGCTGGGGCAGCCATGCGGTAGGAATATACTTTGTAGGACTTTAATCCATTTGCTCCACCTCTAGCATCAGCGACATCAACCAAGGTTTTTGTAAAACTGTCTGCGCAGCCAGTATCATTTGTCTCTACATACATAATTTGAGACACATCTTTTAGAGTAGCTGGATAAGCAAAGATAACATACTGCTGACCAACAGCAACTGGAATTGAAAACACTGTACCTGCAATGGGATTTAGCTTTTTATTCGCAAGACCACGAACAGTTTCACTATTGAGTGTCGGAAGATTTCCGACACCTGTGCCGTAAAAGAGATTACGTTTTCCTGAGATTGAATAAATAGGTGAAATTATAGTACCAGCTGAAATATGTCCATCAGGACTTTGGTTGCCGAGATTATCGGCTTTAATGTTACCTTCTTGATAAGTTGCTTGTGCCTTAAATTGCATGGTCTCATCACCTATTGCTATAGCTGTACCAGTATAGTCGTATGGAGTAGCAGTCCCAGATCCTACTTCCGCTGATCCAAGCAACATAGATAACTTAGTTAAAGCGCCTGCATCGTTTTTGGTAAATGTAACACGAAGTTTTGCTGTTATGGAAGTGCCAGCCTCAACATCTCCAGCAGCAGTTCCACCATTATTTGCAATTTTTACCGTTGGGGCGGAGTAAGTTGCAGGAATAGCTTTCTGTACGAGCATCTTAACAATTTCGTCAAGAGATGATCCAGCTGGGATGGTTTGACCATCTGGGACTCCTAATCCTGATGCACCATTGACTGTAATAGCCTTCTGTGTTCTTGGAGTAGAAATAACTGTTTTGCCATTTTTGTCAATCCAGCCAGTTTCTCCATTATCAAGGAAAAGGACATCATACTCGTCCAATTTTCCTGCCTGCTTCGCAGTTTCAATATTTTCTTTTTTACCGAAAGCATGTTTTGACATCATATCTGCCATATTTAGTCCTCCTTTTATGCAAAACCATCATGAAAATGGTCTTTTTTAAAATTCAATAACTTTGGCAGAATTAGATTCATTATTTGCCAAAGTATCTGTAGTATCAAAATCCGTTACAGGAACCCCATTGAGTAATACCTGTGCAGCATTAGGAATCGTAACGGCATTTCCAATTCTGACCCCCTGGGACGTCAATTGCAGCTTTGAATCCGTAAATACAATATTGTCCGCTTTGGTTTTTACCAAAAATTGGTTAAATTCATCAAGGGCTTTAATTTGGGCATCTTGTTTGATTAAGCGTTGGTCTAATGGTGTAAGAGCAGAATCAGGAATTACATCTGCCCACGCAGAGATTGGAACGATAGGGATTAGACACGAAGAAGTTTTTCTGACCTTTTGAACCGTATGTCCATCCGTATCTAAGTCAGATAAAAGAAAAGTAATCTGGACTTCAACTTCACCAGCTTCGGATGTAAGATTCGTATCAATTGGAAGAATATATTCTAGTTTATCCTCATATTTAGTGTTAGAAAGAGAAAGGATTTCACTGCAATATTTCTTGCTTATCGGAAGAAGATATTCTAAGATAACTCTATATTCAGACATGTCTTGTCCTTTATAGGTTTGATCAGCTAAGAAATGTAGGGAATCTATGAGTTTACTTCGCTGCATAATACGTTCCCGTTTCGTTATGATAAGTTCATTTGTATTAGTAATTAAAATTGTAAACATTTAATCACCTGCCTTCTTTTTGTTCAGAATGTAGATATATTCCTCTGATGTAATTTTCTTCGCAGTGAGAAGTGTCTTTACTTGAGACAAAGTGATCTGTTGATTGGAAAATAAACGTCTGATACTTTCAACAAAATCCGTCATAAAATACCTCCATTCAGTAACATTAGGGTATATGCGTCGATGATCTCTTCTGGGGTCTTAAAATTAAGAGTTTTTAGTTTTTCATATTCTTGAGCAGAAATTTCTACAGCCTCTACAGTGTCCATTTCTATATCAGGTTTGGGGAATCCTAGCAAATGCCAATAGTGGTTTTTATCAGAAGATAATACTGCATTTGCGGAATTTATGTCTGAGTTAAGCATCATACCGAGATGATCATCGTATTTTAAGTAAATAAGTTGGTCGAGGATATCAACCACAGTTTGTTTTTTTAATAATTTATAATACATTTTCTACCTCATAAAAAGAGGCTGGTTCCCCAGCCTCCATTTAAATAGAGAACATCAAGCGAATGCCACCCTCATTGTACGGATAAAAGTATCCATATAATGAACCGTTTTCATCTACCATGAAAGCGTAAGTAGAATATGCTATATTTGGTGATCTTGTCCAATAAGCTGCATTATTGCCGCCATCGTAAGCACAACGTCTTGATTTATTGGTGGTCATCCATGATATTGGAGAACCTTCGTAACAATATGGCTCTTGAGTCATAGACGGATCAAGTTCATAGACTGATGGGATTGTTAAATAGCAATCGCTAGATGTAATCTCGGACGACATATTTCCAACCGAAGAGGATACTTTGACCTTTTTAATAATCTGTTGCCAAACGGTAGGAAAGGCTTGAAAGACTCTAGTGTTTAATGTGTTATTTAAATTACATGTTGCCCAGCCACCTTCATTTGTAGACATCGTGCTAAGAGCCATATGGCGGGACAGGAGATTAGCCGCCAAGAATGAAAGAGCACATCTCTTTGATGTATTATCGGAGAGATAGTAGCGTTTGAGTCCCATCATCTCAAATGAAATTCGCTCATGCGTCCAAGTTGCTAATTGTTTACAAGCTTCTTCACCAAGATCAGCAAACCAAACTTTCGACCAATAAACAGTTCCAACAGCATAATTCTCATAATTTCCATCGTCAGCTCTGCTACATCCAAAGACGATTGGGGCATCTGTAGATGTTATTCTTGCTTTGTTCAGATTTACATAAGCAACTTCTGTTCCTGATAGATTGGAATTGTAGACATGAAGCCCATTTTCTCCCTTAATATGCCGCAAGACTATAATCTCACGTTTGCCTAATGTAGCGGCATTACTTGAAGCTGTACCCCATGTTATTTTTGGGCTATCTTGATACCATAGTTTAAATCCATCCATGCCATTTGTCTGGAAGCATTGGGCTAAAACGGCATTATTGCTATTAGTCGTATCAAATGAGAAATCAATTGCCAGAACGAAATCACGATCTTTTTCAAACAATTTAACTTCCGTGTCAACATAATTTGATCCATTAAATACAGTCTTTTCAGTTATCAATACCTGCTCATCAATGTCAGAATAGCTATAGTCATGCCCAAGCTCAATTGATAATTGATCCTTATCTTGTAAGACTGTAGACTCTAATCCCACTTTGATTAGTGCATAAATTTCAACGGGTTTCATTTTTGAAAGTTCTTTATTATCAAAATATCCCTGTGAGTATTCGCAGGAATCATAAACAGCATTTATCGTTTTGTCCCCAGTGACATAGCCACTCTTATCCCAGCCTGTAAATAAGTAATACTTGTAGGCTGATTCCTCAGCAGTGTAGATAGGAATATCACCTGTATATAAAACATTAGTGCCGTATGGGGCTTTGGTTTCTTGTTTCACGGTACCTTTCGCAACATATTTGATTGTATAGTTTCGAAGAGAGGATTTGTAAGTTGCCGTAATAACGATATTGGAGAATACCGCTGTAAAATTTGTATCCCACTTATCAAAAGTGAAATCGTTCTCAATTGTACTAGCCTTAGTTGGTGTATTAATAGGGTTTTCTTTTCTCTTTATAGGATCAACTGGTTTATCCCCTTTATCAACGTATTGAACATCCAAAGTGTCACCATTATCGTTCTTAAAAGTTACGGTAAACTGGTTAATCAAGGTATCATAGGTGATATCAAGATCGGGCCATGCTGTTTTATAATCCTCAAGTTTACGTTCACGCATTACTGGAACATGTATCGTTCCAGACAGCACGGATTTCTCGGTGTTGTAACCATTCTCATCTATACCAGCCATTGTATATAACTTATCGAGAATTATAGTATCATTCAATGCCCAATCAATCCCAATTAACCTTACACGGCTAAGCTTTGTCGCCTTACCAATATAATCAAGAGTATCAATAGTTGGGCAATTGTCCAGAGAGAGAGTTACGAGATTATCAAATCCAGCGACTTGAAGATCTGTTAGGAAATAGATGTTCTTTCCTGATAGAGACATTACAGCCGGAAGATGTGCTGTAGTAAGTTTTCCGCCCGTAGGAAGAACAACACCTGTTATTCCAGATCCATCGGCTAAGAAATCAATCAAACTCACGCACTTTTCAAGAGATACGGCCTTCTTCAAGTTCGGGAGATTTTGCAGATTTAGATGTTGTAGTAAGACATTGTTTCCAATGCTAAAATCACTAAGGTTAGTATTCTGGTATCCAGAAACCCCAGATCCTACGGTCAAATCTGTAAGCTTGGTTCCTTGATTGAAATCTGTATATCCTGGATAGAATGGGGCAATATCACCAATAGACTGAATCATAGAAGCATTATATACATAAACTTCCGTATCATTCATCGCCGCAATCGTGGATTTAACATCGTATGTCTGTCCGCGCTTTGCTCTTACTTTAGACAAATTGGAACCAAAGCGTGTTGCAACATAGGTATCGGCATACGGTACAATATGAAAAGTTCCATCTGGTGCAACTCCAGACCAGTTAGTAGGAGTATATGCACGAATGGTAATAACGTCAGCGGTAGCAGTAGAACTTACATATTTAGAAGCAATGTATTTATCTTGATATTTCTGAAACTGACGGCGTTGCATCTTCTTATCACCATTCATCATTGGAATATAGGATGTTGTACCATTATCCTCATAAGTCCGAAAATACTTTCGACGCATATCTGCAATCCAAAGACGTTCTGGCTTCATTGCCTGTTCCTGTTCCATTTCAGTCAAAATTCTATTAGCAGACCATGCCAATTTACTTTCGAGAGATTGATACATGCTAGCTAATTCTGTTTGGAAATTATCTCGGATCATACACCAAACCTTGCTGTCAGAAGCATTAAACACTGATTTTGTTCCGATTGTGTCAGTATCTTCATAACCGTAAGCCAAAGTTAGCCCGCCCTCGTTATCATTACCCATAGCGGTATCATTATCATAATCCATATCGACATCCCAGTGGATAAGGTCTTCGGTGTGCCAAAAGGTGTTCTTTGCACGATTATCAACCATTGTATGTCTTTCAGTAAACAAATAGAAGAATAGAAGAGAATCTTTGATAAAGTGATCTTCAAAATGTGCAACAAATTCCTTGGAATCAGCATTTACAACCCAAGTCAGAAGAGTTTGCCATGCGTCTTTACCCGCTTGGATCTCTTCTTCGGTACAGGCAGGATTAGAATATCTGAATTCGAAACTGGTATCTCCGTCCCAACCTTCAGCTGATAAATCATCAGACAAGAATCGGCACTGTGGGTCAACATTATTAGATACTTCCACGATAAATTCCTTATGATTCTCTGGGTCCATTCCGAAAGCTTCAGAGTTCTTCTTGCTATTTCCAATATTTCCGCAGCCATAGAAGTGCCATTCACCATCTTTAAATTCCACCGCATTTTCGATATCTGTCTCACGGATAAATACAACACACGGATGGAATTCCATAGTATCGCGAACTCTAGGATCTTTCTTTTTTGCCGCTCTAGTATGTGGATTGAATCGGTTAAAATCGTTTGCTAAATAGGAGTTGTTGATATTTTCGGAAGACGCGATGTTAAGTTTAATGTTGAAGTAATTGATAGGAATTGAATCTTCAGTCATGGCGTATTTGTCAGCTGTCTGGCCATCACTGAAAGTAAAGCCGTTTTTGCAGTTCAATTCAAGATTTCGTCCAGATTCACCATAATATTCAGAGCTTGTGCCTTGTCCATTGTGAATTCCATTGTGAGAAATCCAGTTATCAACTGCACGACCGCCCTTATAAATCTGTTGAAAAGAGGTTGATACTACCTTATCTTTTTTGCCGGTCGTGAATCTCGGCGCATCAATCTTGATAATTCTGAGCTTCGGACATTTCTCAGCCAAAACATCAGGATCAAGGTTGCCACTAGAGTCTAATATATTATTTCTGATGTAACGATCAATCATCTCGTCCGCATTTTTAGCATCGGCAATAAAGTTATCTAACATTTCATCATCGGTCAAATTCATCGTGTAAGCCTTGATACGATAAATATGTACATCACAATCATCGGAACCAATTGTAACCCCAACAGGAGAAGTCTGGGTAAAACTATCAGATGACTCATAAAGTTCAAAATGCTGAGGGATGCCGTCGATCCATGTAACCATTTCTCTGTAAGGATTGTCTGGTAAAATGTTGAATTCCAGCTCCATATAGTTATCCTCGACATATGGGGTGGCCAAGATATTTTGTTCTGATTTTAGCTCTGCGGTTTGAGCACAAACATTTACGCCAATTCCACCGCTGAGACAGGAGAGTACCTGAGCGTCGTAGTTTCTGACATTTGTGCAGCGATACATGATCTTAAATTCTTTACCAGTTTTCTTCGCATCGTCCTTAAAAAGCTGATAATCAATTACAGCGGTTGTACCCGCCTTGACACAAAAGTAAGTATCACCATCATCATCAATCTGGTATCCGCCATTAGACCAGTCAAAATTATCGGAGACTGTTAGGTGATAGGTTCCATCTGTCCATAATCTACTTTCATCCGCATTTGTCTTTCCAGCCGGGTTGAAATCAATCGCTAAATTGGTTGTTACTGGGGACACATCAATTCCTAATTCCTCGACTGTAGCCGTAATTGTTTTAACAGTATCGCCACAAGTGATGGTCAAAGTATGAGTGCCAACGGTGGAAGCTTTATAACTCCATGTTTGTTCTGTTCTTCCAACCGTTAATGTAGCCGTCTTAACACCATCCACAGCAAGAGTAACCGTTGCAGGATTATGCTCAGGGGCATAAACAATGTATGGAATCAAAACTGTATTGTATTGAGTTACGGATAATTCCGTAATAGAACATCCAATAATTGGAGTTGATTTCTCTGAATCAATCCAAATGATGTCTTGATAAATCGAATTACTCTTAAATGTCTCGCCGTTAATAGTTGCAGTCATGTAAACTTCTAATAAATGACTACCATGAGCTTGGGTTGGAATTGTCTGAGTCATCTGTCTGCCGGATACACTAGTTGTAATTCCACCAATGTTCTTTCCATCCAGCTTAAATACAATTTGTTTTGAGATGTTTCCGTATGGTGTGTATCTAAAAGTAACCTCACCAGAGTAGAAAAGTGTATCATCAAAAGTAGATTCAACCCTCAGCTCAACGACTGTAATCGTCCAAGTTTTAGTACCGATGGTGCCCATTGTATCTGTGATAGAGAGGCGAATGGTGTTTTCACCAGCTTTTAAGAACTGAGTAATGTCGAAGCTATTCTTGCCTTGAACAGCCGCAGATGTAGCAACAGTGGTATTTCCAACTCTCCAAGTTGCCGTTCCATTTCCCGTTGTATCTCCAGCATTATCAATTGACGAGAACTGATATTCAATTGTTACATTATTCCCCTTAAGAAATATCGCTTTCTCGTTTGTGATTCTGGTAATTGTGATTGTTGATGTGGAAACACCACCACCTCCCCCGCCAGAAACAACATGAGAACTTTTAACTTGGTCATTCTCTAATAGAGAAATTCTAGTTCCAGCTTCTAAATCCTCAAATGCAAGATCATAGGTATTACCCTGAGTGCTTGGAAGTTCATTTACCTTTTCTTCAAGAGCAGATACACTACTATTCAATTGCGTGATTGCTTCCGAATTCCCGTCAACGTCTGATTTTAAAGAGGAAGTTGCGGCTGTTGCCTTCGTAGCTTCGGATTGTGCATCTTTAACATCCGTTTTTAACGTATCTACATCTTGCTTTATAGTTGTTAAGTCATCTGTTACTGCATTAACAGTTTTCTTTAAAGAATCAACAGTTCCTTTCACTTCTTGAACTGTATCATCTACTTTTTTAGTTGCTGTTCCGATTTCTGACGTAATCTCAGATCTGAGAGCATTAGTCCACTCGGCAGACGGATTAACACTCCCAATTTCAACAGTCGTAATTTCTTCCGTACCGTTCAAAAAAGTAAGTTTACCAACTCCATTAGTTACAGTATAGGACGCCTTTAAATTTGATAGACTATTGATAGTGGGATTTGCAATAGTAGTATCCTTGTTTTTAAAAGTAAGTGTTCCTGTGAGTGTGTCATAAGTGACGGAAAGATCCTTTAGTCCATCAATATTTCCAATCAGATTGTTAACCTCCGATTGTGTGTAATAATCCTTCAGTGTCGCAGTTATTTTCTGACTGACTGCGACAGTAACATCAGAAGTAATCTTGTCCGCGTCTATAGTAGCAGCAGAAGCGGAAGCCTCATCCGCGTATTTTTTAGCCTCCGCCACATAGCCTGTCATAGTGTTTACAAAGCCCGTATACCAATCATCTGTAGGTTTGACAATTCCATCATTAGTAAGAGCTTCTAAAACAGTTAATTTTCCGTTTGGGCGTGTCTTCCAAATATAATTTCGTCCCTTTTCATTGACTCCAGTTGCCGTAATTTCAAACGCCACATCCCCTGCGACAGCTGTTACATTTGCATCTATCAGCCAAGCACATACTATGGTATCATTATTGTACCGAACATTTACTGCATTTGATATACCACCAGTTCCATCTTTGTTGCTGTAGTGGAATTGAATAAGCATAGGCAATAAATCAATACCGTCCCAATAACGAGGAATCATGAATGGTATGTACTGGCTGTTTGTCTCCTGCGTAATATTGACCTGAGCTGCGTCTACTGTAATATTTTTTAGATTATCCACAGTAGAACAATTAGAATCAAAATACTGAGTATAAATCTCATATCGACCATCAGTGCATAAGGTATATTCTTCTGATATTACAACCGCTTGAGTAGAGACTTCTTCATGAGGAACAACAGTTTCTAAGGCTGAAGTCGATTTCTTCAAACTATCCGAAAATGAAATTGCCATTTTAGCCTACCTCCAATTATTCTTTAGTTGTTTTGTTATTCTTTTGGGGAGTTGCTTCATTAGAATTGTTTGATTCAGATATTCGTCTTTGATATTCGTCCTGATCATTTGTTAGTTGAGCCATATAAAAGTCGTTAAGGTCATGCATTAAATCCTTGATTATTAATCTCCATACTGGAATGGATAATGGAAATACTTGTAATAGCTGCTTTAAAGAATTTTGTGCTTGCATGATAACTAAAGATTCTGGCATCTGTACATTATTGTTCGTATTGTTATTCATAATAATTTTTCCTTTCATTCATTGCTAGTTCCTATTTTTTTCACGGCATCTTCTAGCACTTCAATTCTTTTCTTTAAGCCGTTATATGCCGATATCAATTGTTCATATATACTAGGGGTAGGGTCTGGAGTTATTAAATCATCTGTAATTGCTCCAGGTCTAAAATTATAACCAACTATCTCACTGGTGATTATGTCGCTATCAGTTGTTCCAAATACTCCTATGTATGTAATACCGCTTTCTAAAATCGCTTCTCTAGGTATCAAAACCTGGTTATTATCCCCTACTAGTTGATAATAAACATTTGTCTTGTCCTTGAAAAAAATTGCCATATGGAACAGGTAAATGCAGGTAAACAGCGCGTTGATGCCCGGCGCGGTACCACGGTGATACTCGATAAAATGGCCAATGACAACGCACAGGATGCCAAAGCCTTTCATAGCGTCCACATAGGGTTGGCGCTGGGCGGCAGTTTTCTTGTTTGGCAAAGGTCGGCTCCTTTCTTGAAACGGCGCTGGCGTGGTTTATGGGTTCCAGTATTCATACACCAGCTGGCCAAGGGTCTGCATGGCCTGGGTGGGTTCTTCGGGGAAGTCTACATTTTCATCTCCCTGGTCTGTCATGCAAACAATCCAGTAGGGATGCTTGGCATACACAATGGCAACATCGTGATATGCGTAATCCCAGCTGCCATACTTTTTGGCGGCAGGCACGCCATCCGGCACATACAAAATATCATGGTCGGCGGCCAGCATACAGGTTTTCAGGTAGGCTGCGGCGGCGCTGCCTGAATCCAGATAATCATACACCGCGGACACAATGTTGGCAAACTCGCCAGTGGAAGCCATACCGATAATGCCGGTTTGCGGGGTAAGGTCGCAGGTTGCGGCATAGGCAAAGCCGTAATCCGCCAGGAACTGCTGGAAGCCGCTGGATTCATTGGCTGGCCAGTGGGTGGTCAACAGGGTGACGGCGTTGTTATCGCTGTGGGCGATCATAGCACGCATGGCGGCTTTGGCCGGGATGGTCTCGGCATCGTTATAGGCTTGCAGCGCCGTATCAGACAAACGGCCGCGGAACTGGTTGGGCAGTTCATCTTCCAGGTCCAGTGTTCCGGCATCGGCCTGGCCGCACAGCCAGAACGCATAGGGCAGCTTGAGCAGGCTGGCGGGGTAATACAGGGCATCCGTGTTATAAGTATAGCTTTCCCCCGTTGCCGGATTTTGCAGGTAAAGCGAAAAGCTGCCCGGCTGCGCGGCGCAGAATTCATCCAGCAGCTCGTTCAAGTCTACGCTGGGGGCTGTTTCCCGCGTGGCGGCAAGGGCGGATTCCAGCTTTTGGGCTGTGGACCAGTATTCCAGCTCTTCCGCTGCAGTAGCATAAACGCTGCCATTGGGCACCCATTGCACGGCCATGGCGGTTTCGGCTGTGGCCTGTTCATTCAAATCCACCGTTGCGCCGCAGCCCGCCAGCAAAAGCGCGGCCAGTGCCGGGGCGATGCACGGTACATACCAATGTTTTCTTTTCCCCATAGGATTGCTGTTATGTTTCCTTTCCCGATTGACCGCGGGCATGGGATTTTCCTTAATGCCACGGCCAAAATTCCGGTACTATTGTAACACATATTCGGCAAATTGTGGCAAAAAATCCGAAATTTCTTCATTTCCGGATGGCTGGCTTTTTCGAAATTCCTGTGCTGCGTTCTGGAAGCATTTGGTTCGTCTCCCCTGTCACGCTGCTATGCTGCCGCACGGGCGTATCTATTCTTTCCGTTTTCCTTTTCACCGGACCAATCCCAGTGAAACAAAAATCCCGCTGTATGCGGCTTTTCAGGCTGCACACAGCGGGATTTGATTTTAACTCATTAGGGAGCAGCTTCCCAAAGGCTTACCAGAGGTTCACGACCTCATTGTACAGGCCCTCATAGCTCTTGGCGGAGTTGGACCAGCTGAAATCGCATTCCATGGCGCGCTTGACCAGCACGGGCCAGCCTTCCTTGTTCCAGTAGCCTTCCTTGGCACGCCAGCAGGCTTCGTACAGCTCGTGGGCGTTGTAATTGGCAAAGGTAAAGCCATTGCCATAGCCATCGCCGGAGTCGTGGATGGAGTCGCGCAGGCCGCCGGTCTCACGCACAACGGGGATGGTGCCATAACGACAGGATACCATCTGGGCCAGGCCGCAGGGTTCGGAGCGGGACGGCATCAGGAAGATATCGGCACCGGCATAAATGCGCTGGGCCAGCTTGGCGTTAAAGCCAATGTACACGCCAACGCGGCCGGGGTTGCGGGCACACAGCTCGTTGAAGAAGTTCTCGTACTGGGCTTCGCCGGAGCCGAGGATCACCAGCTCAATGCCCTGCTGCAGCAGACCTTCGGCAATGCTGCGCACCAGGTCAACGCCCTTGTGACCGACCAGACGGGTGACCATGGCCATGACCGGGCTGCCATCCTTGTTCAGGCCGAACTCATCCTGCAAAGCTGCTTTGCAGACGGGCTTGCCCTGCTGAACCGTGTTGGCATCATAGTTCTGCGGGATATCCGGGTCGGTGGCGGGGTTGAAAACATCCACGTCAATACCGTTCAGGATACCGCACAGCTTATACTGCTTCTGGCGCAGCAGGCCATCCAGACCATGGCTGAACCACGGGTCCAGGATCTCCTGTGCATAGGTAGGGCTGACGGTGGTGACCTTATCAGCAGTCTCGATTGCGCCCTTCATAAAGTTGGCGCAACCATCATACTCCACAATGTGAGCATCGCGTGCGCCAATGCCGCAGGTATCCTCCAGGATATCCATGCCATACTTGCCCTGGTAGGCAATGTTATGGATGGTGAATACCGTCTTGATGTGGTTGAACTTATCCAAGTGGCGGTAGTACAGGTTGAGGTAAACCGGGGTAAGGGCGGTCTGCCAGTCGTTGCAGTTGATGATATCCGGCTCAAAGTCGGTATAGAACAGGGTTTCCAGAATGGCGCGGGAGAAGAAAGCAAAACGCTCGCC
>OHWC01000256.1_pt1 | contig 32207 bp, 29 predicted proteins | sample 1579541 | NCBI WGS metagenome assembly OHWC01 (sample SAMEA3882551, study PRJEB24775) | human gut metagenome | biome: human-associated habitat; feature: intestine environment; material: feces | place: Netherlands | collected 2009/2010
GCCGCCAAGAGCGAAAAAAGCGCTGGAAGAGCATTACGATCTGGCGGTTATGAGCAAGGAACTGGCTGAAATCTGTATTACCTGTCCGATCCCTTTTGAATATGAAGAAGCAAAGATTGAGAATCGCGCAGGGGCGCTCAAGGCAGGTATGCTGATGGGACTTACACTGTTTGCCGGATTTGCATTGCAGATTGTCGGACTGCAGTATACAACCCCTTCCAAAAATGCATTTCTTACCGCATTGAACGTCGTTATCGTACCGTTTATTGCATTTGTGATTCTGAAAAAGAAGGTCGGCGTAAAAGGAATTGTCGGGGCGATTATGGCAGTAGCAGGAGTCGCACTGCTTTCCCTGAACGGAAATCTGACACTTGGCATCGGAGATCTGCTGTCACTTTTCTGCGCCGTTGGATTTGCATTTCAGATTTTCCTGACCGGAGAATTTGTAAAAAAATATCCGGCAGCCGTTTTGAATCTCGTTCAGATGTTTACCGCATTTGTGCTTTCTACGATCAGCATGTTTGTATTCGGAGAGACCGATTTTCAGGTTACGACCAAGGGATGGCTCAGCGTCTTATATCTCGCTGTGATCAGCACGACCATCTGTTATCTGCTTCAGACCGCTTGTCAGAAGTACGTGGAAGAAACAAAGGCAGCCATCATACTTTGTATGGAGTCCGTATTTGGAACGATGTTTTCCATTATCATTCTGCATGAAGTGATTACACCGCGCATGGTGGTCGGCTGTATCATTATCCTGATTGCCGTAATTATTTCCAATCTGTCGGAATCCGGCGGAGAAGGAAATGGGGAAAACTTGCAAAAGGCAGGAGAAACCGCATAGTAAATGTGAAGCAAACAATGAGATAAAAAAACTCCCGGGAGGAACCACCTCCCGGGAACTTTTTTATCTCAGTCGAGAAGACTCCCACTTTTATATGTCAGCTTTCGCTGACCAGAATCACGCACCAAGACTCACGTGCGTTCGACTTGAACTACAGAATGATTTTTTACAGGAATATATACTTCAGGATGAACAGCACTGCCAGAATATACATGAGCAGGCTGATCTTCTTCTTTTTCGCATTCCCTGTAACCACGTTTAATACGACATAAGAGATAACGCCCATAGAGATACCTTCGGAAATGCTGTAGAAGAACGGCATTGCCAGAATACAGATATAACATGGAATTGCCTCAATGACATCATTAAAGTTGATGTTTGCCACATTTGTCAGCATGTAGAATCCTACGATTACCAGTGCCGGAGCTGTCGCGAAGGACGGGATAGCAAGGAAGATCGGGGATAACAGCAGAGACAGTGCAAACAGTACGGCGGTTGTAATGGAAGTCAGACCGGTACGGCCGCCTTCGGATACACCGGAAGCACTCTCTACGAAAGTTGTGGTTGTGGAAACACCGAGAACAGCGCCTGCAGTAGTACCAACAGCGTCAGCCAGTAACGCACCTTTGATACGCGGAAGCTTGCCGTCTTTGTCCAGCATGCCTGCTTTGGTAGATACACCGATCAGAGTTCCGATGGTATCAAACATATCTACGAATAAGAAAGCAAACAGGATCACCACAAAGTTCAGTGATAAGATACCGGAGAAATCCATTTTACAGAAGATCGGAGCAATACTCGGAATGGACAGACCGTTGCTGAAATCCGGGATCAGCGTGTAGAAGCCAAGATCCGGGTTTGGAACATACAGTCCGACACCCTGACAGATCAGACCAAGTGCCCATGTGATCAGAATACCCCAGAGGATATTTCCTTTGACATTTTTAATAACCAGAGCACCGGTGATGATGATACCGATGATGGCAAGCAGAACCGTGATTCCTACATCATGGAAAGTAGCACTTACACCATTTACCTCATTGTAGCCATCGACAGAGAACAGCTGAAGCAGTGTGGAACCGCCGATGACGATATGTGCGTTCTGCAGGCCGATAAATGCGATAAACAGACCGATACCAACGCTGACTGCAGATTTCAGATTCTGCGGGATCGCATTGAAGATTGCTTCACGCACGTTTGTCAGGGACAGAACGATGAAGATGATACCTTCCGCGAAGACAGCAGCCAGAGCATACTGCCAGCTGTATCCCATGCCGAGCACGACGGTATAAGCAAAGTACGCATTCAGTCCCATACCCGGTGCAAGGGCAAACGGATAGTTGGCAAACAGCGCCATTGCGAGTGTACCAATAAATGCAGCCAGTGCGGTTGCGGTGAAGACAGCTCCGTGATCCATACCGGCGGCAGACATGATACTTGGGTTGACAGCCAGAATGTATGCCATGGTCATGAAGCTTGTGATTCCGGCAATAATCTCAGTTTTGACATTTGTGCCGTTTTCTTTGAGCTTGAAAAATTTTTCTAACATAACTTCCCTCTCCTTAGTTTGTTAAATGAAATGAGTAACTCACACATTATAGCGTTTTTCCGGGAAGAAAGAAAGAGCTTTTTTACGAAATCATACGAATATTTCCGATCATTACAGTATTTATATGTATACATTAGAAACAGTAATACAATACAGAAATACAGCTTATAAAATCCTATGCTCAATTTACAGTTTCTTTTTCAGCATCTCCGGATTGGAAGCGTAGGAAAGCGCGGTCTCAGGAGCCACTGTGCCTTCTTTGACCAACAGCTGAAGACTGTAATCCATCGAATGCATGTCTTCTTTATTCGCCGAGTAGACGGTTCCGTCAATCTGCGGGATCTTATTATCACGGATCATATTCCGGATGGCAGGGGTAACAGTCATGATCTCAAATGCAGGAACCTGCGTGCCGTCCAGAGCAGGAACAAGCTGCTGCGAGATCACCGCCTGCAATACCATAGAAAGCTGTACGGTAATCTGCCGCTGCTGATTCGCCGGAAATACATCAATGATACGGTCAATGGTATTGGCTGCACCGATGGTGTGAAGCGTGGAAAAAACGAGATGGCCGGTCTCTGCCGCAGTCATGGCGACATCCATCGTTTCATAATCACGCATTTCGCCCAGCAGAATAACGTCCGGGCTCTGGCGGAGGGATGCACGCAGCGCATTGACATAGCTGAGTGTATCGATACTGATCTCACGCTGGCTGACGATACTTTTGTCATGCCGGTGCAGGTATTCGATGGGATCCTCCAGTGTGATGATATGTTTTTCCATCGTGTGGTTGATCTGGTTGACCAGACACGCAAGCGTGGTGGATTTGCCGCTTCCGGCAGGACCGGTGACCAGAACCATGCCCTTGGAGAGAGCGGCGAATTTCATGACAGGAGCAGGAATACCGATGTCTTCCGGGTGCGGGAGCTCAAAAGTGATGACACGGATGACCGCAGAGAGTGCACCACGCTGCTTGTAAGCACTGACACGGAAACGGGAGAGTCCCGGAATCGCAAACGAAAAATCATCATCTCCCCGTTCCAGAAGCGGCGAAAGGTCACGAGCCTGCGCCAGTTCATAAAGCTGTTGTACAAACTCACTGGTCTGCGGCGGCATAAGCCGCTCTCCATCTTCTCTTAAAATCCGGCCGTTGGTCCGGTAGGATACCGGCAGACCGGCGATGATAAAAATATCCGATGCCTGATCGACGACGGCTTTTTGTAATAATTCAATCACATTCATCTGAAACACCTCAATTTTTGTTGCATTAATCATTTTCAGTACGGTCACTTCCAAGAACCGGAAGCGTTGTTTGCTCTTCCCAGCCGGAGACTGCAGTTTCCCGCCAGGCGGTGATCCGGCGTGTGTGGGATGCGGCATCTGCGCTTACGGTCAGCTGCAGATTCTGGCTGTCACTTACCGGGATCAGGGCAGTGATTTCAAATACCGGGCGTTCTGCGTCCTGCCGCTGAACCGAAACGGAGATCGCAGGTACAGTTCCTGCAAGTGCTTCCAATGCCGGCTCCGGTGTCTCCGATTCCAGCGCCTCATCAATCTGTGCCAGCAGGGCAGAAGCCTGTGTACTGGCGGCAGCGTATTCGGTCTGATGTTTTGCCAGTGCCTGACTGTAGGACTGATCCCGCAGGGCACTGGAGAGCGCCAGTGCGGCGAAGGTAACCAGACATAAAATAATGAAAATGACCAGCAGATAAGACGTACCGATCTGAAATCCGGGCATGGAATCCGGACGTTTCTTGGTTCGTTGCATCGTCACGCACCTCCTTTGCCGGGGACCGGACAATAGTCTGTTTCCGTGGAATAGATCACGGGATTCTCATCCGGAGTGCTGCTTTTCAGGCGCGAAGCCGTAAAGCAGCCATGCAGCAGACGGCCGGAGGGCTGTATCCGGATCTGCAGCGTGTAAGCAGCATCCGCATGTGTGCAAAGCTGCCAGCTGCTGTCGTAGCAGAGCGTGTAATCCGCGGAACCGTCCGGCTGCCGGGTGCAGCTGACCCGGTCACCAAAGATATCCGTAAAGTCCCCGCCGCTCAGAAAAATCTCCGTACAGCCGGATACCTTTTCCAGAGCGGCATTCAATTCCTGTGTCTGACGGCTGATCTGATGTGCACGTGCAAAGAACTGTACACAGACGGCAGAAGTCAGACTGAAAAATAAAATTGCAATGATAAGTTCCAGCAGAAACAGGCTGGAACGCTTGGCTGGTGTTCGTTTCATAATATACTCCTGTAGGTTACCGGCTGCTCTTGATGCTGACGTAAGTATCCGACAGATTGCCATTACTGTCTGTGCAGGACAGATGGAACAGCCCGTCACGGGATTCTTCAAAGGAAAATCCATCTGTGGCGAGGATTTCCCGTCCGTCGCCGGCAGAAGCCGCTACCCCTTCTTTGATAAAAAGTTCCCGCAGATATCCGTCGTATGCGTAGAGGTATGTCACGTAGGACTGTCCGGAGTATTCCTGCCGGATCAGGATGGCATCCTGGCCGTCGAAAGTCCCTGCATCAATGGCGTCACTACTATCTGCCTGATGCAATTTTTCCGTCACATAAGACAGCGCGGTACAGCTGGCATAAGAATCCTCTGAGGTGTGGACCTGACGGCTGTAAGAGCCGGAAGCCAGAACGACCAACGCCACAGAAGACGCAGCCAGTGCAAAAAACAGAGCCAGAGGAAAGAGAAAATCTATGACATGTTTTCGTTCCGTATATTCTTTTCGATACATCGTCATACCTCCGTTTCTATCGTTCGATCACTGTAATATCCGGCAGCAGATTGGCACCGCCGATCTGATAATCCACAAAAAACAGATCCGTATCATAGCGGATGCCGCAGGTATCCTTTAAGTCCTGCAGTGTCTCCGGGTAGCGCCCTTCCAGCGCATAATATTGGGTAACACCCCGCCAGAGCGCATGCTCCAGGCTGTTTTTCTGTTCCTGCCGTGTGCGGTTGGAAATCCGTGTGATTCCCACGGAGAACAGTCCGCAGATAACGACGAAGATCAGCAGGGACAGACAGAGATTACGGAACGGGTGCGGAGACTTCCCGTGGTAAAACCGCCGGTTGTCAGGTACAGGTATCATCGCAGCCACCTCCTAGAGTCCTGCCATGATGCCAAGCAGCGGCAGCATGACAGAGAGCAGAATGATGCCAACGATCACCGACAGGATAATGACCAGCGTCGGTTCGAGGACAGCGAGAAAAGAAGTGATATGTTCCCTCAGTTCTTCCTCGCAGCGGTCCGCAATCTGCTCCATCACTTCATCCATCATGCCGGATTTCCCGGCGATGGCAGTCATACGGGCGTAGACACCGGTGAAAACCTTTGTTTTTACAAGTGCACCGGAAAACTCTGTGCCCTGTTCGATTTCGGTACAGCACTGATCGATCCGTTCCAGGTAGAAGGGATCCTCAATCAGATTTCTGGAAAATTCCAGACCACGTTCCGGTGTCAGTCCACTTTTCAAAGCCAGTGCCATGGCACCGGCGAAGCGGCAGCTGGCGGAACAATCCGCGATCTCACGGAAATGGCGGAAACGGTGTCCGAGCTTTCCGGCCAGATGACGGCCTTTTTCGGTACGGGTCAGCACGATACCGGCTGCAATTACAGCTGCGATCAGGATGACAAATACCAGGGCATAGCGTGATAGAACGCTGCCAAGCAGCAGGATCCCTTTGGAGAGACCGGTCATCTCGGTGCCAAGCTGTACAAACACCTGCTGAAAGACCGGCATGACTTTTGTGATCAGGATTACAATGACTACCAGCATCAGGATGATCATGATCAGTGGGTAGGACAGGGAACTGCGGATACTCCGACTCAGACTTTCTTCCCGCTGATAGTGTGCGGACAGAGATTCCATGACATCGTCAAGCCGCCCGGTTTCTTCTCCGATGGCAGTCATATGAATCAGATAAGAGGGAAATACCCCTGTCCGGCTCAGCGCATCTGCGAAGGTGCCGCCGGATTGCATGGACTGATACATGGTGTCCAGCAGAGTCTTTTCCGCATCGTTTTGGGTATCTTCCATCAGCAGTTCCAGCCCCTCCAGAGCTGAAATGCCGGATCGCAGGATCATACCCATCTCACCGCAAAAGGATGCGAGTTCCGGGTAAGACAGCGATTTTTGCTGTAAATGTTCCATTCTGTGTGCCTCCGTTCTTTTATCGTTTCTGAGATCAAAAGTTATACATAGCTGTTTCTTTATGAGCAGGTTTTCCTATGGAATAACTGTGAAATTTCCTTATTATATATAAGTGCATTTGAAATGCAGCAAAGGTGTACGGACCGGTGTCCGGGATCAGTACGTATACTTTGTCGTATAGTTGGAACCGTCGCCGACATATTTCTTTACATTTGCCGCACTGTTGCTGGCAGCCAGCGTCGGATCCATCAGGGACCAGTGCCTGCCGTCGAACTTGATGATACCGTCCACCCAGCCGACTTCATCCACATAGCAGCTGATCCATGCGTGGTAGACATCCCCGGAATAGCCGACATCCAGTTTGGTGGGGATACGCTGGGAACGCAGCATGGCCGACATCAGAGAGGCATAGTCAAAGCAGATGCCTTTCCCGGTGGCCAGAGTATCATCCGGTACCGGGACATATCCGTAGGGAACCGCGTCCGCTTTCTCCTGGTCGTAAGTAATATGTTTGATCACAAAATTATAAATATTGGTAACGACATCCAGATCCGAGGAACATCCCTCCGCCAGCGCTTCGCCTTTTGCCACGCAGGCCGAATCCTGTGTGAAGTTCACATAGAAATTCGGATACAGGAAAGGGGAAAAATCATCACGGATGGTCACATCCAGATCCTGGGTAAAAGAAATCGCGTAGAGGTTGTTCTCCACAGACACAGATTCCAGCAGCGTGATCTTGTAAGAACCGCTCCCGCCGGGCAGCGGATAGACGGAATCCGTATCAGAATCTGTCACCGGATAGGTGTATTCCGTGCCATCCGGCAGCGTCACCTGTAGCTTAACCTTTTCATTACTGCCGGTGTAGCGCAGCATGACATAGCCGTCCGAGGTGTGCGAAGCATCCAAAGATACGATGTCACTGCCGTAAGTCACGATTCCGTCCGCCTGTGGAACCAGCACCTGTGCCGTAGCATCCCGTGTGCCGTCCGTCTGTGCGGTCTGTACGGAAGAATCCGCACCGGAATCAGAATCATGGCTATCCGGAGAAGAACAGCCGGTCAGTGCGATGCAGATACACAGCATACACAGAAACAACAGAAGCAATCTGTTCCGAAGAAAGCGGTTTGGCCGATACGATATAGAGTTGTAAAAGTCCACGAAATCAGATGCCCCCTCTCTGTTGCCTGAAAAAATGTGGCATTTAATGGTTTGTGTAATCGTAAGTATAGCATATCTGACAGGCAGAAGCAAAACGAATCGCAGGAAATGCTTCATGAAATGGAACGGAAATTGTCATTGACAAATCATTAGACTGATTTTAAAATAAAACAGACAAGGAGAAATCGTTAAAGGGAAACGAGGAAAAACGAATGAATGAAAAAACAGCAATACTGAATGTTCGGATGCTTGGGGATTTTTCTATTACATATGATGGGCGTCAGGTGTCATTCGGAAAAAACACGACGACAAAAGCGATGAAACTGCTCCAGATTCTTATTTACTATGGAGAACAGGGCATTGCACGTGAAAAGTTGTTAAATGCACTGTATGTGAGAGAAGAACTGGCAGATGCGGCGAACAATCTGCGTGTGACAGCACACCGCCTGAAAAAAATGATCATAGATGCGGGACTTCCGGAATATGACTATATCGTCATCAAAAAAGGTGTTTACAGATGGAATGCGCCGGTTCCTACCATTGTGGATGCGAGAAAATTCCAGGAGCTTTATGAAGAAGCGCAGAACTGTGCAGACACAAAACAGAAGGAAGAACTGCTCAAGCAGGTCTGCAACATGTACCGCGGAGAATTCCTGCCGGAGATCTCCGGTGATGAGTGGGTGCTGCTGGAGAGTGTACAGTATAAGAAGCTGTATAGCAATGCACTGAAAGAACTATGCGACGGTCTGATCGAAAAATGTGACTACGAGGAGGCATTGCTCTTCTGTGAGCCTGCATGCCGCCTGTATCCGTTCGATGAATGGCAGAGCATCAAGATCGAATGCTTCCTTGGTATGAAACGTTACAAAGAAGCGATGAAAGAGTATGACGACACGGCGAAATTGTTCTTTGAGGAGCTGGGAATCAGCCCTTCCGAACGTCTGATGGAACAGTTCGACCAGATGAGCAGCCAGCTGAAACATGTGAAACCGAAAGAAATCCAGGATATCAAGCAGTGGCTGAAAGAAGAGAAAGGACAGGGCGGTGCTTACTATTGCAGCCTTCCAAGCTTCCGTGACAGCTACCGTCTGGTGACACGTATGCTGGAGCGAAGCGGTCAGTCCGCATATCTGATGCTGTGCAGCCTGACAGACGGCAAAGGACATCCGCTGGAAAAACCGGAGAAGCTGGAGCTCCTGTCAGAAGAATTACAGAATACGATCCAGCATTGCCTGCGAAAAGGAGATTCCTTTACCAAATACAGTCCGTCACAGTATCTGGTACTTCTGATCGGAACGAACAAAGAAAATTGTGGACTGATATTTGACCGTATCCGGAAGTATTTTGCCAGAGAGCACAGAAGCTGGAACAAATATGTGGAATTCTATGTATCTTCCGTGGCAGAAGTGGATAACCTGGATACCCCGATTCAGTTCCGAAATGATGATAGCGGCTGGAAGTAACATCTGGAAAAGATGGAAGAGACAGCGCAACAGTTGATACAACAGACGGAATATGAGGGGGAACGAATATATGGAACAGAAGCACCCGATTGCCTGGCATGTTCCAAATCTCATTAATATCTGCATCGACAGCGTGGAAGACGGAGAAATGACGGGGAAAATCTATCATTGCTATAGCGAAGAAGCGATAGCTTTCAGCAATATCATCCGGATGATTGAGACAGTAGAAGAATTTTTTGACTGTCTGCAATTTCCCCAGGCAGCTACACAGACACGTTCTTTTCACAGAAAAGAATCTGTACAGGGACAGAAACTGGAAAAGAAGCTGGAACAGGAACAGATATTACAGATGCGGGGACAGAAAGGAACCTTTTTATTAAATGTAAAATATCGTCAGAATTCATCCTGGCAGGGATTTCTCCAATGGGTGGAAGAAGACGAAGCCTGGCAGTTTGCCAGTGTACTGGAATTTATCAAAATATTAAATAACGCTTTGGATTAGCGCAAACAGAGAACTCCATCACATCATTAAAAAAGATGTGATGGAGATTTTTTGTTAATAAAAACGTGAAAAACATTACAAATTATTACACGATTGCAGAAAAACGTGAAAAAGTTAAAAAAGTTAATATCGTGACAGGGAATGTAATGTTTCCTGTAATGTCAGATGAGATAGAATACCAATATGGAACGAAGCTATGAGTTAAGAATAAAAAAGAAGGTACTGGCATGAGTGAAAGACAGAAAAAAACCGAGACATTTATTATAAAAATCATGAATCAGCAGAATTCGACCTGGCAGGGAAGTGTAACCTGGGTAGACGAGCAACGCGAACAGTACTTTCGCAGTGCTCTGGAGCTGCTCAAGCTGATAGACGGAGCACTGGTAACAAAGAATGACAGCGAAGATACATGCAGTGATAAAAGATAGAAGGAGGACGCCATGAAACATACAAAGAAGAAAAAACTACTGGCATTTGTGCTTTGCATGGTGTTGGTGTTGAGTACAGCGATCACAGCATTCGCTGTTGATGGAAACTTTTATTATGTGCCGAAGGATACCGTGGAATTATCCCATGAAATAATGAAAGATGGTGCATCGCAGGGAACTTTATATGCGACCGTACCGGGAGGCACATTCAAGTCAAGTACAGACAATGCCGAGCTGCAGATGGATATGCAGGAAGAGACATCAGAGTCTACGGTACTGGAAGCTGTTCAGACAGAACTGGAGAATACAGGCAATACCGGATATACTGTTCATCAGGCAGTTATGGGAGATGTTTCTTTCCGGGTCAGCACAGAAGATAAAGCACAGATTCCGGAAAAAGCAGTTAATTTCCGGTTCGAAAATACATCTCTGGATACAGCACATGCAATGGGATTTGTATATGACAGTTCTGATGAGACAATTACTTTATATGAGCTGAAAGAAGATACTCTTCAATTCGAAGAGGATGTGAAATTGGAAACAGAAACAGTTGTGGTTGGTTGTTTTGATGTAGTTGAAAAGGAAGCAGAAGAGGCTCAGCCAGAGGATGAAGATGAAAGTGTACAGACGGTAGATGTATCTGCATCCGGATATTCAATTACAACTAGTGCAACAAATGGTGTAGATATCACAGTTCAACACTATTTAGAAGGCGGAAAGGCTCCATTATATAAAGAATCAAAGGTACATTTGTCAAACAGTAAGAAAATAGAAAATTTAAGTTCACTGACAAATTATGTGGCTGTAAAAGTTGTTGAAGTTAATAATGGAGAGGCATCATCTGATCAAATCAGCGGAAATATTGTACTTGCGACAGATAAGACATATCGTGTGTATTATCAGGCAACAACCGAAACAATTACCAAACGTCCGGTTCAGATGTTTGACTATACTATTAACGGGACTGATACAGGTATAAACAGCTCTGAAAATTATGGTACTAATATTCCGAAGACGTCTCGCTTGGCCAGTGGAACAACAAGAGGAGATTATTGTAATACATATGACACAAAAATATCAGTATCTGGAAAGAACCCGTATTATATTAACACATGGAATAAGGATAGCAACGGTAGAAATGTAAACCATGAAACAATCAATGGTAAGACTCATGTATATGGTTCTAATACCGATGGAACTGCTTTTGCCGCAAAGGGAATTATTACAGGTATCGATTATGACAGCGGTGCTTTAAAGATGGGGAAAACATCTGATAATGCTCAGCTATATGAACCTGGATATTTCACAAAAGAAACAAAAACTGGGAAAGATATTTATCCGGATCAGTATAAGCTGACTTTCCAACGAAATGGTGACAACTATACATTATATGATGTTACGAATGCTGCAGGGACTTCACAATTAAGCAACTATAATCGTGATACTGGTACAAATTTCTTTCCATTAGACGGTTTAGGTACAACACAAGATAGCAAAAACACGACAGCTGATACCGATTCGAGTGGAAAAAAACATAATGATTACTTTGGTATGCGTTATGATGTCCAGTTTAAACTTGGGGATTACCTCGGTGACTTGAACTATCATTTTAAAGGTGATGACGATTTATGGTGTGTTCTTGATGCGGAAAAGAATGGCGGTCAGGTAGTTCTTGATATTGGTGGTATCCATGCCGCTATTGAAGATAGTGTGGATTTATGGCAGGCTTGAATGAAAAAGTAAATTCTACTTTTTAGCTTTCTTGAATTTATGCGGGATTAACTTCTACTTTAGGAAGTATACATCCCGCATTTTTTAGTATATAATGTCTTCATACGGTACAGATTGTACGTTTTTCTGCATGAGAAAGAGACATCTGGAAATAGTGTGCGAGACTAAATTCCACATGTCTGTTGGAAAGACTAAATTCTATGCAGTGAAACTTGCCTGTGCTTACACTATTTTTATTTTACTAATGCTGGGATTAGTGTTACTTCATCTGCCGGGATTTCAATTAATCCAAGAGCTTCATGAAGTCTATTATCCAGCAAGATTCGAGACACCTCATATGGACTATGTCCATTGAGGCTGTCTCGTTTTTCACTATTGATATGATTAAGCAATAACAGTGTTGTTTCTTCTGTTATGTTCTCAAAACTTGTTCCTTTAGGAAGAACATATCTTATGTATTCGTGATTTTTTTCAAGCGCACCCTTTTGGTCAGAACGATTAGGATCACAATAATAAATTCGCGTTCTCATTTCACCGTTATCATCACACTCTAAATTCCATCTATCCTGGAATTCATGTCCATTATCTGTGATTATTACCTCAAATAGTTTTTGAAATAATTCAATGCCAAGGACTTCAGTTAAATAGTCAAAAACTTTATTGACCTCATCCTGAGTTTGCTCTTTCAAAAGGAACATAAGCATTAACTTACAGTTTCTAAAAAGCATCGTCAAAAAACATGGTTTTGTGCCTTTAACACCCTCCACTGTATCCATTTCTACGATGTATGTAGGTTTATTTTTATTTATATATTCTTGAAACTCTTTGTAGCCTCTATCTTTTCTAAATGCACGATCTTTTGTACTGGTGGCAGTTTTTTTCTTCCTTGGTTTGTATACGACCTTACGACGTAAATCCATATTTCTGACTTCGAAAACACCACTATCAATATAGGAGTAAATAGTTCTTCTTGAACAAGCAATTTCCTCTGCATGAGAAGCATAGATATGAGCTATTGATTGTCCCTTTTTAATGAGCGGAGACAGCAGGTCATTTAATTTCTGAATGCTTTCAGGCGTTTGATTAATACCTTCTCTGCTTGTCGTTCTCAGTGTCTCATAGGTATCCTGAGCGTACTTGGATGAATATATTTTTCTATCCATCATGCAGTTCGTTTTCTTTGGACAGCCGTTACATGCATATGGAGGCTTAGCAAGTTTTTCACACTGTCTCGGCTTATAGTGATTACAAATTTCACTGCATCTTGCCTTTCTGCAGTTAACACATTTATGAGTGCACTCATTATCTCCGCATCCATGAAGTATCTTGCATACATTGGCTTTCGGTTTAGAGGTATCGTAATTATTAGCGCAGGGTATAGGTGCAAAGGCATCAGGCTTACGTTCTTTAATAACAGAATGACGTCTTACCTCTTTAGATATAGTGCTAGGATCCTTGTTTAAATCTCTAGCAATAGTTCTAAATGATTCGCCATTATTTAGACCTTGTTCTATACGAATTCTTCCTGATAGATCTATATGCTTCTGATTGCCTTTTGGTCGGTTCTCATTCATAATAACCTCACTTTCTGCACAGGCAGGCAATCAACTGCCTTGACATTGTACAAAAAATGAAGAATAAAATCTATGCAAGAGTTAATTCTACAGACGTAGAATTAACTCTTGCCAGGTAGAATTTACTTTTTCATTCAAGCGGATTTATGGCAGGTACTTCTTGGAAAAACAAATTACGACTTAGAAGATAAAATTAAATTCCTTGAGGCAGATGCTGATGGAAACGGTGTGAAAAATAAAGATGAAAACCATACGTTGACAATCCTTTATATGGAACGAGGTGCTAATGCATCGAACTGTAAAATGGATTTTACGCTTCCAAACAGTACAGTTATTGATACAAGCATGTTGGATACTTCATCTTTAAAACTTACAAAAGTTAATACTTCTGGAAATGTTATTCCAGGTGCAGAATTTAAAGTTACGAATGACAGCAATTCAAATGACGCGCAGACAGTAACTTCTGGTCCAGATGGAAAGCTTACATTTACAAGATTAGAAGACATATTTACTTATACTTTAAGCGAAGTATCAGTTCCTTCACCGTATGTAGCAACTACAACAACGTGGAAAGTTAAACTGGAAGGAAGGCCGTTGAGGGCTGTACTGTATGACAGCACAGGTACTGTTCAACAGACATTAGATGCTACTGATGGTACATATCATATTGTAAACAGTACGCAGGAAGATATTGTATCCCAGAGTGTAGAAAGTAATAAAACAGTTTCTGTGAAGGATTACAATGCCAGAACCTATCAAGTTGACTTAACTGCCAGCTCAAAAGCAACGCAGGCTGTTACAAAAACAACTCCGTATGATATCGTTATGGTATTAGATACATCTGGAAGTATGCGTTACGATTTGAATAAGTATACTGAGTATAAGGGTACTCTGACTCCGGAATACGATCGTTATGATGGCTATGAAAACAAATATTTTGTTAAAACAGATGATAAAATTTACCAGAGTTTGAATTATTCTAGAAAAGGAAAGTATTGGTATTATGAGGATGCTAACTCAAAAACAGTAAAAGTTACACAGGGTGATTCAACAATAATTTATACGAAAACATCAGATGGTACAAAGATGACGGCTTTGAAGAACGCTGCTAAGGCGTTTGTATCGAACGTAGAACAAAAAAATCCGGATAGCAGAATCAGCATAGTTTCCTTTAGCGAGTCAGCGTCTATTAAAACAGATGGGGATTGGTATAATGAGAAATATTTGTTGCGAGTTGGCGATTCAAAGGATACGATAGATTCATGGATTGAACATTTAAGTGCTACCGGTGCAACGAACACAGCAGATGGATTTGATAAAGCTAAAGATGTATTTTCATCCAGTGAAGGATGGGCTGCTGTTAATCAAACAGATGGCCGTAAGAAAATGGTAGTATTTTTAACAGATGGTGTACCGACAACTAGCAATACATATAGTGATACAGTTGCTGACAAGGCTGTAACATATGCTTCGGATATAAAAAGAGACTACAAAGCAGATATATATTCTCTTGGTATTTTCGATGCAGCTGGTAGTAACGGTAAACTCAGTGGTGCATCAATAGCAAAAATTAATAAGTTCATGACAGATGTTGCTTCTGATTCAAGCAAGTACATGACAGCAGATAGTATTGACAGTTTGTATCGTATTTTTAATAGCATCACTGATAATATGCCTGCTTCCGTTACTTCAACCATCACAGATGTAATTGACAGCCGATTTGAACTTACTACTGGTGAGAAAGATCGTTTGAAAGGCAGAAGTGCAACTGTTGATGAAAACTCTGATGGAACCACAACCGTAACCTGGACTAATACAACCGTAAATAGCAAAACCGGAGATACACCAGGATGGCATGAAACCATTGAGATTAAAGCAAAAGATGATTTCATCGGTGGAAATATGATTCCTACAAATGGTCCTACTTCAGGAATTACGGTAGGTGAAAATACAAAGTTATTCCCACAGCCATCTGTGAATGTGAAGTTGTTGACACCAAGTATTGGTGATAAGGAAATCACTTATTACAAAGGTGATACGATTGAATCTAGTAAATTCTCCGGTGAACTGTTAGGAACCTATAAAATGACAGAATTGGATGGAAATACAGCAGTAACAAAAGGTATTCCTCAGTTGACAACAGAGCAGCTTGCTAAATTAAAGAATGGCGGAACAGTAGAAGTTCCATACAGCTATACAAACTCGAGTTCAGATATTGAAGGTAAATTTGTATACATGTATAGGAACACGAAGTATGAAGCAGAAGGTACAAAAGTTAATTCTTTAGAAGATCATACCGCAACAAAAGTAGGACAGGATGTAGAAGAATATAAATTAACAGTTACATTTGTACCAAAAGTAGTTGCGGAACGAAAAGATATGCTAAAAGATACTGCAGTTCTTGAACCAGATGCCAATACAAGTATTAGCGGAACGATTGTTACAGATGCATCCGTAACAGGTACATACAAAGTACATGTTCTTGCTCTTTGGGCGATTGTAAAACAAAGTACAAGTGCAGATTCGGCAGGAAATCATCCAATGCTGAGTGGTGCAAAGTTTGAACTGTTGAAAGACTCTAAAGTTTGCTACACAGGAGAATCAAATTCAGATGGCTTCGTAGAATGGTATAAAGGTGAAAAGAAAGTCTCATTAAGCGAGATAGTAAAAGATACTTATACTCTTCGAGAAGCATCAGCACCGGCAGGATACGCAAAGAGTGAAGTTCAGTGGACAATCGAGATAACTGATACTTCAGTAACAATAAAAGGTGCAAATGGAAATAAAATATCAGCTATTTCATTAACAAATAATACTACTGGAAAGACATATGATGCATATGTATATGAAAATACTCCGGTATATGCACTGCCATCAACCGGCGGAACAGGAATCTTCTTGTATATGATTGGTGGAATGCTTCTCATGGGAGCAGCCGCGTGGATCTTATATAAAAACAAACGCAGGGAGGTGCTGAAAAGATAGGATATCGTAACTTGACTTTTCAGCGGCCTGCCGCCGCTGGCAACAACAAATCAATTTAACTATCTTCCCGAAACGGGACAAGATAAATGGGCAAATCCCAAAAAGAAAAGGAGAAAACGAGATGAAAAAGATGAAAAAAATCTTAGCAGTGATCTTATCACTGGCAATGGTACTCGGAATGAGTATTACCGCTTTCGCAGCAAAAACAGGCGCAACGCTTGAAGTAAAAGGTCTTGCAACATATGCAGCACAGAATGTAAAAATCTATGAAATCTACAGATTAGATGCCAATGATAATGGCTGGGAAGCAGCAGCTTGGACAGATGGCACAGGTGTGACGCTGGAAACATTAAATGATGCTAATGTGATTAAAAAATTAAAAGATGCAGCTCAGGATCCAGCTAAGAATGCAACATTTACTGAAAAAGATTCCACACAGATTTCTACTGGAAAATTCAATAGCAGTGTTAAGTTTGAAAACTTACAGGCAGGTGCTTATTTAGTAATTGTTACAGATCCTACTAGTAAAACAGAATACAGCACAATGGTAGCAAAAACATATCAGTATGATGAAAATAATAATCTGATTGCACCAACAAATGCATCCGTATTTGCAAAAGCAGAAGGATATCATACAGGCAAAGAGGCAGATAAAACAAACGTTGAAGTTGGAGATTTAGTTACATATACAGTAAGAACAACCGTTCCTTATCAGGAAGTAAAACCGAATGATCAGAAACTTGTAACTGAATTCACTGTATCTGATAAATTAACAGGTGCTAAATTCTACCTTAAAGGAGATGCCGTAAAAGGAACAGCAGCCGTTAATAAAATTACTGTAAATGGAGTAACAGTTGAAGGATTCGCAAAGCTGGATGAAAGTTTACATGGACAGAGCTCTTTTAATCTTGATTTAATGGGTCTTGTAAGAGCTGATAACACATATGCAGGTCAGGAAGTAGTTATTACTTATACTGCTCTGGTAGATAAAGCAAATCTTGTTGAGAACAAAGCTACTTCTACACAGGATCCGGATGGTACAACTACAAAAACATATTCAGGTAATGCAACAATTACAAAATTAGAAGTTAATACAAAACATGTATTAAAAGGTGCAGAGTTCGTTGTTTACAGAATTAATAAAGAAACCAATAAAAAAGAGTATGCTGTAATTGATGCTAATGGTTGGATTACAGGTCAGTGGAAGGAGGAAACTACAGAAAATGAAGTTCCGGATGAATTAGGATCAACACTTACTACTGCTGATGACGGAACTGTTACTGTAAAAGGTCTTAAAGCTGGTGATTACTATTTCAAAGAGGTAGTTGCTCCGGATGGATACAGCATTAATGATGGTGATATTGCATTTACAATGGAAGAAAAACTGACTAATGGAGTAATTACAAGCGTTGCTCCAAAACAGTCAGAGATTAAAATGTACGACTCCAAACTTTCCGAGCTTCCATCTACCGGTGGTATGGGTACTACACTCTTCACAATCGCAGGTTGTGCAATCATGGTTGCAGCAGCAGGATTCTTCTTTGCTAGCCGTAAAAGAGTAAACAAATAAATAACGAATCAGTAAGTTTTACTGAATAAAAAAGGTAATCCGGGGCGATAGCCGCCCCGGATTAATAAAAAATGTGGTATAATAGATATGCCACCATAAATTAATGAGATACATACAACAACAAGGAGAGGCCGGATGAAAAAGAAAGTAAGTAAATTTTTTATAGTCATTATATTTTTAGCCGGATTGTCCTTATTGCTGTATCCTTTCGTAGCAAACCAGTGGAATAATCACCGACAGAAACAGCTCATCAGCAGTTATGAAGATAACCTCACACAGATGACCGAAGCCGGAGATATTGATTATGCGAAGGAACTGAAGAAAGCACAGGCATACAACGACGCACTGGTACCGAGTATCCTGCCGGATTCCTTTGCAGTGGCAGATGCCAGAGAGGAAGAAGACAGTACCTATATGAATTGCCTGAACCTGACCGGGGACGGCATGATGGGAATCGTAGAGATTCCGAAGATCGCCATCAAGCTTCCGATTTATCACGGAACAAGTGATGAGGTGCTGCAGCAGGCAGCAGGACATCTGGAAGGAAGTTCCCTTCCGATTGGCGGTGAGAGCACACATGCAGTTATTTCCGCACACCGCGGTTTACCGAGTGCTTCTCTTTTTACCGATCTGGATCAGATGAAGATCGGCGATCATTTCCTGATTCATGTGCTGGATAACACATTATGTTACGAGGTGGATCAGATTCTGGTGGTTGAACCGGAAGATACCGATGCACTGGCCGTCGAAGAGGGAGAAGATCTGGTGACATTGCTGACCTGTACCCCATATGGTGTGAATACACAGAGACTTCTGGTGCGTGGACACCGTGTGGATTATGTGGCAGATGAAGTAGCAGCAGAGCAGACACCGCTCAGCGGCATCAGCCTTCATACAAATTATCTGCTCTGGGTAATCGTAGGAATTTTGATTACCGGGGTGTTTATCCTGATTCTGTTTATCAGAGAGAAACGATTCAGAAAGAAAGCAGCACGGGAGAAGGAAACAGAAGAATGAAAGAAGTAGAACCGCAGGAGAAACCTGCAAAGAAAAAGAGGAGATTGGCTCCGGTTCTTTTCGGCTTACTGTTTCTCGTTGGATTCGGCATCCTGGCTTATCCGACGATCTCTAATCAGTGGAATACATACCGACAGAATCAGCTGATCAGTAATTATGAAGATAACTTACAGTCCCTGGATGCGACTGATTTTACCGATGAGTGGCAGAAAGCGGAAGCCTTTAATCAGACCATTACCGACAATGATCTCTACGGAGATGTGTTTGGCGAAGATGACGGTGATCTGAAAAATACAGATTACTGGAAGGTCCTGAATGTAGAAGACAACGGAGTGATGGGATATCTGTCCATTCCGAAGATCAATATCAAACTTGCAATTTATCATGGAACCGGCGATGATGTACTTCAGACCGGAGTCGGACATCTGAACGGTACGAAGCTTCCGATTGGAGGAGAAAGCAATCATGCAGTGCTGGCGGCACACAGAGGTCTGCCGAGTGCCAGACTTTTTACCGATATCGATCAGATGGAAGCCGGGGACAAATTTTACATCCATGTGTTGGATGAGGTACTTGCCTATCAGGTAGATCAGATCCTGCCGATGGTGGACAAGGATGATCATGAGACACTGCAGGATGCTTTGAAGATTGAGGATGGAAAGGATCAGGTGACGTTATTTACCTGTACACCGTATGGTGTCAATTCCCACAGACTTCTTGTCAGAGGTACGAGGGTACCATATAATGGAGAAGAGGAAGTAACAGGTTCCGTAGCAGACACTATGCTGCATGCGATCCAGAACTACTATATGTTATATCTGCTTCTCGGAATTGCGATCACGGTTCTGATCATTGTGATCATGAAAGTCGCATCAGGAAGAAAACAGCGCAATACATAGAGGAAAGACATTAAAGGAGGAGACGAGGCGATGATGAAGAAAAGAGTAAAACAAGGAAGTGCCATCTTACTGGCATTTGCCGTGGCATTGTCGGTATTCGTTCTGCCTGGTGTATGGGCGGCGAGTGCGATAGATGTGGATAGAAAAGACTGCTCGGTGGAGTTTTCCGTGGGCGGTGAGTATGAGGAGCTGAACACGAATGACCTGTCGGTAAAGCTGTATCGGGTCGCTTCTGTAGATAAAGCCGGAGCTTATACACCGGTGAGTGACTTTTCCGGACTGGATCTGAGTGCACTGAGCCGGGAGAATAAGGATTCCGCAGCTAAATGGCTGGAACGTGCACAGGCTGCAGAGGATATGGTGACAGCCAACACCGCTGTTGCAGCAGATCCTACTATTAAAAATGGAAAAGCTACGGTGAAAAATCTGGAGACCGGACTTTATCTCGTATCGGTAGAACAGCTGGTAACACCGAATTATGTCTATACATTTACACCGTATCTGATTTCTCTGCCGAATAACTATTACAGCGGCGAGGGAACCAGCGATGCCTGGGTATATAATCTCACCGGTGACAATGCCATCGGCCTGAAACCGGAACAGCAGCAGAGAACCGGAGATCTGATCATCAACAAGACATTGAAAAATCAGAATACTACTTTTGGCGATAAGGCAACCTTCGTTTTCCAGATCGATATTACAAATGGTGATAAGAAAGAAAGCAAAGTCGAGGCACTGACCTTTGATAAGGTTGGTGATCAGTCCGTACATCTTACAGGACTTCCGGCAGGGGCTGTCGTGAAAGTGACTGAGGTATACAGCGGGGCATCTTATGACCTGAAATCTGACAACGGAGTTGAGACAGAAATCAAAGCAAATGATGAATACAGCCAGGCGGATGCACCGGTGGCAGAGGTTTCCTTTGTCAATGACGTCAATAACAGTACCAATGGCGGCTACGGCGTGATCAACCATTTTGAATTAAATGATAAGGGCTTGTATGATATTGCTGAAGTGAGATAAAAGGAGGGATGCCAAATGAGAAAGCTACATAAGAAACCACTGGTTCTGGCGGCTGCAGCGATCGCTCTGACCGGCTCCCTGACCGTGGGAAGTGCCATGGCATATTTTACGACATATGCCACAGCGGGCGGTGGCGTCAAGATGAATATGGGATTCACGACCACTGTTCCGGATGAGAAGATCGATGAAAAAGGCAAACATGTCACCATCATCAATAAAGGCGATTATGATTGTTTCGTCAGAGTCAAAGCATTTGCGCCGGTGGCACTGACGTATCTGGCACCGGATGGTGGATGGCAGGCTGGTGATGACGGATACTGGTATTATGAAAGTGTCCTTCCGGCAGGTGAAACGACGAAGCAGGAGCTGAATATCTCTTATCAGTTCCCGTCAGGTGACGGAAAAGCTTCTGAATTCAATGTCGTAGTCATTCAGGAATGTACACCGGTTCTGTTCGATGAAAATGGAAATGCCTATGCTGACTGGAATCATGCAGTGACAGCAGACAGTGGCGATACACAGGAGTAGGAGGTAGGTTGACATGAAGAAGAGAAAGAAATCATTTCCGAAGATCACAGTCCTGCTTCTGGCTGCCTCCGCAGTGCTTCTGGTAGGAAGTGGTGTGGGAAGTGCGAGAGCGGCACTGACGTATTACAGTGAGAATTATTCCGCACAGATGAATATGCAGAGTATCGGTGTATCTCTGGTAGAAAATGATGCGGTAGTCAGCAGTAGGGATTATGTATCAGATAATGAGTGGTCAGGCACCACAGAGGGTACACTGCTTGCAAATATGCTGGGTGAGGATGAGAAGTTTACACCGGGCAAACGCTATAATGAAGCCATCAGCGTGAAGAATAGCGGAAACATTGATACATTCGTTCGTGTCATTCTGACCAGAAGCTGGCAGGATGCCGAGGGAAAGAAAAATACATCGCTGTCTCCGGATCTGATCGAATTGAATTATCTGACTGATAACGGCTGGGTGATCGCAGAGGATCAGTCCACACCGGAGCGTACGGTTCTGTATTATACAAAGGCATTGCCAGTGGGAGAGACCACACCGGCACTGTCCGATACGATCCGTGTCAATGAATCCATTGCACAGGATGTGACAAAGCAGGTGGATGGAAATACCATTCGATACACTTATAAATATGACGGTTACAGTTTTCATGTAGATGCGGAAGTAGATGCAGTCCAGACGCATAACGCACAGGAAGCGATCAAGAGTGCCTGGGGTGTGGATGTCAGCGTGAACGATGATGAGACTGTTATGAGTCTGCAGTAAGGAGGTACAGAGCTATGAAGAAGAAGATTTTGTGCCTCGTAATGACCCTCGTAATGACGGCCGGGGCAGCGACAACAGCATTTGCAAGAGATTATCAGGGAGCTGACGGATGGCAGGTGACATTCGATGGCAGCAAGATGAGCAGTAATTTTCAGGATAATGATGTGACAGACGAAATGGCAAATATCCAGCCGGGTGACAGCATCGAACTGAAAGTAAACGTAATGAATTCCGACAGTGGAAGTACCGACTGGTATATGACCAATGAAGTCATCCAGACACTGGAGGATGCACAGCAGTCTGCGGCGGGTGGCGGATACAGCTACCGTCTGACTTATGTAGGCAGCGACAAGAAAGAAACCGTGCTGTATGACAGCACAACCGTCGGCGGCGAGGGTTCTTCCAAAGCCGGCGAAGGATTGAAACAGGTAGATAACTCCACACAGGAATATTTTTATCTGGGACGTCTGGCATCTCAGGAGAGCGGAACGGTTCATCTGACGGTAGGTGTCGAAGGTGAGACACAGGGTAACGGTTATCAGCTGACACTGGCAAAGCTTCGTATGAATTTTGCAACAGAGAAGGTAGCACAGGATACGGTTACGACCATCGAGAAGACAGAGAAGACAGAAGTCCGCGGGGAGGACAAAGTCATCACCACTACCAAACGTGTAAAAACCGGCGATACGAATCTGATGCTCAGATACAGCGTGATCGCACTGGCCAGCGGCGTTGTATGCCTGATCCTGGCGGTAGTGACTATGAATCGCAGAAAGAAAGAAGCGGAAACGGCACAGAGGAAAGGAGAGAAATAATATGTTGAAATGGAAAAAATTATTCGTATCTCTTCTGAGTGTATCCGTAATCGCAGGGCTTGGAGTTGCACCGGTAAAGGCAGCACAGACTGTGACACCTTACACATACAAAGTGACGTTATCAGCAGGAAATAAGGGAACCATCAACGGACAGCAGAAGGTCGAAGAAGTTGATCTGGCAGCCGGATCTACGGTTTCTTTTGATATAAATGACATCAAAGTGTCAGATGAAAAATATTATGTCAAGGGAATCCGTCTCAGCGGACGTGATAATTCCGAAGCACTGGCAGCACCTGCATTCCGGGTAAACAGCGATGCAGATTATGTGGTTGCTTACGGAATCAAGGGTGACATGGTAGCTTATACCGTGAACTATGAGGATGAGCAGGGCAATAAACTGGCAGAAAGCCAGACGTTTTATGGAAACGTCGGTGATAAACCGGTGGTAGCTTACCGCTATATCGAGAATTATGTGCCGCAGGCGCTGTCGCTGACCAAGACATTGAGTGACAACGAGGCAGAGAATGTCTTTACATTCAAATATGCACCGGGAGCCACCAATCGTGTTGTAGAGACAGTCAACCATGTCACAGTCGTAATTCCGGGCAATACCATCACAAACACCGTGACCATTCCGGCAGGAACCACTGGTACCACCGGTGGAAACGGAACCGGAGCCAATGGAACAAACGGTACGGGTGCAAATGGAACTACCGGAACAAACGGAACCGGAATAAATGGAACCGGAACGACAACTCCGGGTGGAACGGATGCCAACGGCGGACAGGATGCAGACCAGAATGGTACAGTAGAGAATCCGGATGAGCAGACACCGCAGGATCAGATCAATCTGGATGATGAGGATACACCGACCGGTAATATCGATGCCGGAAAGGAAACTCAGGACAAGAATAAGACTCTGGGTGTAAGTATCGCAATTATCGTTGCTGCTGTTGTGGCACTGATCGCTCTGTTTGTGGCAATGAAACGTCGGAAAAAAGAGACAAAATAAATTCATAGGTTAATGTGAAAAGTTGCAGGTACAGCGGCAAAAGCCGCTGTACCTTTTTTACGCATAGATTTGAGAGCGTTCTTCTGTACAGCTTCTTCTTGCACAAAAGAACGCTCTATGCTATAGTAAAAGCACGCAAGCACATTTCTAAGTGATTGCACAAGTTTCTAAATAAACCGGACAGGTTTCTGAATTTCGGAAGCTCATGATCGAGTATTTCCCAAAGAAAGAAAAAGATAAATGAAAAGTGGAAAATACAGAAAGGGGCTGTTAAAATTAAGCGATTTGACATATACTGATTCTATAATTAATGAAATCAGAGTAATCTAAAAGATAGAAAAGTGAGAAACATGGACAATACAATATTTTCTGGTGAATCAATTCAATGACAATGGCGGAGAAAAAGGACGGAGAAGATTCGGAGAAAGTTCGGAAAAGGTTCGGAGAAAGTTCGGAGAAGACTCAGATGAATGAGTTGACGGATACCCAAAAGAAAATTGTGGAGCTTCTTTGTTATGATAAACAGTTATCAGCAAAAAAAATAGCTGAAAAATTGGGATTAGGAAGTCGAAGTATAGAAAAAAATATTAAAAAGTTGAAAACGCTTGGTTTTCTTATACGACATGGTTCTCCTAAAAACGGTTACTGGGAAGTTACAGATTGCGATACAGAGGAGAAAAACAAATGAGCAGAGCAGATCAATCACACAGAAGGAGAAAAAATCCACTGGCGGCGGTGTTTCGGGCGGTCGGCATCATTTTACTGATTGCCATCATTGCGATATGTGTCCCGCTGATCGTACCGAAGACTATGGGATATCAGCTTTACACTGTCGTCAGCGGCAGTATGGAACCGGCGGTTCCCACAGGAAGCCTGGTATATATCAAATATGTGAAACCGGGAGACATTGAGACGGGCGATATTATCGCTTTTTACGGCTCGGATGCCCAGGGATCCATCATCACACATCGCGTGGTATCTAACAGTAATGCGATGGGAGAGTTTATCACAAAAGGTGATGCCAACGCGGAAAATGATATGAATCCGGTGACTTATGAGCAGTATGTGGGAAAGATGGTACGTTCCATACCGAAAGTGGGGGGCATTGTCCAGACGATCACTGTCGGCTCAGGAAAGACGGTGTTGAAATGTGTCATCGGGCTGGCAATCGTGCTTCAGGTTCTTGCAGCAGTACTGAACCGGAAGTACGAGGATGATGATTCGGAAGAAACATCGGATGCGGAGAGGAAAGCATAAAGGCAAAGATTTTCCATTTATATGCTGAGGGAAGAAATTTGACAGGCAGTCTTTTTTGTATCGGAAAAGAAACAAGAGCAGATGTGTGATCACATTGACAGAAAAGTATCAATGTGATATAAATAAGACATACATGGTGTGTTACTGATTACGCAGGCATTAACCGTGCATAGATATTTTTTTGATATTTATGTAGGGTTAGTGCCTTTTTTGTGGTTCGGCCGACATGAAAAAAGTTACTTCCTGCTATGTGAATTCAAAAAATGGGTACACTATAACAAATACTGTCTACGAGAGAGAGTGAGGAGAACTATGAAAGACAAAATTTTTGGAATTTTGCAGAGGGTTGGCCGTTCCTTTATGCTGCCGATCGCTATTCTGCCGGTCGCAGGTCTGCTACTGGGAATCGGCGGATCTTTTACGAACGAAACAATGTTGGAAACTTACGGTCTGCTGGGCGTTATGGGACCGGGAACCGTACTGAATCAGATCCTGCAGGTTATGAACGCTGCCGGTAACATTATTTTTACGAATCTGCCGATTATATTTGCAATGGGTGTAGCAATCGGTATGGCGAAAAAGGAAAAAGAAGTAGCAGCGCTGGCAGCTGTTATTGCATTTTTCATCATGCATGCTTCCATCGGGGCACTGATCAACATCAAGGGCGGTGCGGACACAATGCTGTCCGGTTCTGTCACAGATGTATGTGGTATCACATCCCTTCAGATGGGTGTATTTGGCGGTATCATCGTTGGTCTGGGTGTTGCGGCACTGCACAACCGTTTTTACAAGATTGAGCTTCCGCAGGTATTATCTTTCTTCGGAGGAACCCGTTTTGTACCGATCATTTCCGGTATCGTGTTTGTGGGTGTCGGAATCCTGATGTTCTTTGTATGGCCGGTGATCCAGTCCGGTATTTACGCACTTGGTGATCTGGTTCTGAAATCCGGTTATGCAGGAACCTGGGTATACGGATTTCTGGAGCGTTTACTGCTTCCGTTTGGTCTGCATCACGTATTTTATCTGCCATTCTGGCAGACAGGTGTGGGCGGAACACTGGAAGTCGGTGGAAAACTCATCGAAGGCGCACAGAACATCTTCTTTGCACAGTTATCTGATCCGACCGTGGATCATTTCGCAGTATCTGCAACCAGATTTATGTCCGGTAAATTCCCGCTGATGATCTTTGGCCTTCCGGGAGCCGCACTGGCAATGTACCGCACAGCAAAACCGGAAAAGAGAAAAGCTGTCGGTGGTTTATTACTTTCCGCAGCACTGACTTCCATGCTGACAGGTATCACAGAGCCTCTGGAGTTTACCTTCCTGTTTGTGGCACCGCTGCTGTACGGTATCCACTGCGTATTTGCAGGTCTGGCTTATATGCTGATGCATATCTGTAATGTAGGTGTCGGAATGACATTCTCCGGCGGATTTATCGATCTGTTCCTGTTCGGTATCATGCAGGGCAACAAGAAAACAAGCTGGGTATGGGTAGTGATCATCGGTGTGATCTACTTCATTGTATATTACTTCCTGTTCAGCTTCCTGATCAAAAAACTGAACCTGAAGACACCGGGCCGTGATGACACAGAAGAAGTAAAACTGTATACAAGAGCAGATGTCAATGCGAGAAAAGAAGGCGAAAATGGTGCCGCAAGTGAGGATCCGGTTTCCGAGGGAATTTTACAGGGCCTTGGCGGCAAGAAGAATATTTCTGATGTGGACTGTTGTGCCACAAGACTGCGTTGTACGGTATTCAAACCGGAACTGGTCAATGATGCGCTCCTGAAAGCAACCGGCGCTTCTGGTGTGGTTCACAAAGGAAACGGTGTTCAGATCATCTACGGACCGAAAGTAACCGTTATTAAATCAAATTTTGAGGATTATCTGGAGAAAGCCCCGAACGAGGAGCTTCATACAGACGAAACAGCTTCTGATGCTGCAGATACCGTACCGACAGAGACTGCCGCAGAAACACAGGAAGCAAAAGAAGTGGTAAAAGAGACCATTATCGTATCAAGCCCGATCACAGGTATCGCAGCAGATCTGGCAACTGCACCGGATGATGCGTTTGCAGGCAGAATGATGGGTGACGGAGCAGTCGTGACTCCGACAGCAGCAACCATCGTAGCACCGGAAGATGGACAGGTCATCTTCGTATTTGATACAAAACATGCGATCGGATTTCTGACAGACAGCGGTTTATCCATGCTGCTGCACATCGGTATCGACACAGTTAATCTGGAAGGCAAAGGCTTTACCTGTTTTGTGGAAAACGGACAGAGCGTGAAGAAGGGTGACAAATTGCTGGAGATCGACATTGATTATCTGACAGCCAATGCACCGTCACTGTGTTCTCCGATTCTGTGCACCGAATTGGAGGATAACCAGAAGGTCAGACTGCTGGCAGAGGGTGAGGTAAAAGCCGGAGATCCGCTGTTTGCAGTAGATGTATATGAAGAGGAAGCATAATATGACACAGGAATACAAAGGAAAATCTGTTTATAAGGGAATTGCACTGGGACCGGTCGTCGTGTTCCAAAAGAATGATGTCCAGGTAAAACGGGAAAAAATCACAGATGCAGAAGGTGAGATCGCCCGTATGCAGGATGCGGTCAGTGCATCGCAGGAACAGCTGCAGAAACTGTATGATAAGGCTGTGAAAGAAGTTGGTGAAGCCAGCGCAGCGATTTTTGAGGTGCATCAGATGATGCTGGAAGATGAAGATTATCAGGATGCCATCTGCAATATGATCCGCAATGAAATGGTGAATGCAGAGTATGCGGTTGCAGTGACCGGTGATAATTTTGCCGAGATGTTTGCCAGCATGGATGATGATTATATGCAGGCGAGATCCGCAGATATCCGTGATATTTCCAACCGTCTCGTTCAGAATCTGTCCGGTCATGCACCGGTGGATATGAATGATATGGAGCCATCGATCATTGTAGCGGATGATCTGTCTCCGAGTGAGACTGTTCAGATGGACAAGGACAAGATCCTCGGTTTTGTCACAGTACACGGATCTACCAATTCTCATACGGCGATCCTTGCGCGTATGATGAACATTCCGGCTCTGATCGGCGTGCCGGTGGAACTGGATGCCCTGCAGAATGGGATGCAGGCAGTGGTAGATGGGTTTGCAGGTACTTTTGTCGTAGAGCCTTCCAAAGAAGTGTGTGAACAGACAAAAGCCCGCATGGCAGAAGAGGCTGAGAAACAGCAGCTGCTGCAGCAGATGAAAGGGCAGGAAACGGTGACGAAGGACGGCAGACAGGTGCATCTGTATGCAAATATCGGCAGCGTGTCTGACATCGCAAGTGTACTGGATAATGATGCGGAAGGTATTGGCCTGTTCCGAAGTGAATTCCTGTATCTTGGAAAAACGGATTTTCCGACAGAGGAAGAGCAGTTCAATGCATACAAACAGGCGCTGCAGCTGATGGCAGGCAAAAAAGTGATCATCCGGACACTGGACATCGGTGCAGACAAACAGGTGGATTATTTTAACCTCGGTCAGGAGGATAATCCGGCCATGGGCTATCGTGCTATCCGTATCTGTCTGAAGCAGCCGGAGATTTTCAAGACACAGCTGCGTGCGTTACTTCGTGCAGCGGTATATGGAAATCTGTCTGTGATGTATCCGATGATTACTTCCACAGAGGAAGTGGAGCAGATTTTTGCCATTGTAGAAGAAGTACGGGCTGAGCTGGATGCAGCGGGAATCCCGTATAAAATGCCGGAGCAGGGTGTCATGATCGAGACACCGGCAGCTGTGATGATCAGCGATGAACTGGCAGAGATGGTGGATTTCTTCAGTATCGGAACCAACGACCTGACACAGTATACACTGGCGATTGACCGTCAGAATGCAAAACTGGATGATTTTTACAACGCGCATCACAAAGCGATTTTGCGCATGATCCGTATGGTTGTGGAAAATGCACACAAATGTGGAAAATGGGCCGGTATCTGCGGAGAACTTGGCGCAGATCTGGAACTGACGGATGCATTTATGGAGATGGGAGTAGATGAACTTTCTGTAGCTCCATCCATGGTGCTGAAAGTTCGCAAAAACATCCGGGAATATAGTGCAAATTAGTGAATGGAACAGTAATTTCGGACAGAAATATAGAAAACGGGCAGCCGTATATTCGAAAAGAATGTGCGGCTGTCTGTTTTTCTATACATACATAGTTCTATACATAGTTGTGTGCATACACCGTTGTGTGCTCCCTGGCAGAGTTGAGTTTTGTTTTTCGCAGAATTGATTTTTGTGGGTATGAAAATGAAAATTTCTGTGTTAAAATAATAGCATTACAGTTGTATTACAAACTATTTATTGTGGGAGAAGGAAGCGAATCGTGTATCGTATATGTAAAGTACTAAACCATAACGGGGTGATTGCCCTTGATATGAATGACAGCAAAGAATATGTCCTGCTGGGAAAAGGCGTCGGATTTGGAAAAAAGCCTGGGGAGCGTTTTGAACAGCCTGCAGACTGTACGGTGTATTCTTTACAGGAGACCTCTTCAAGAGGAGACGCGGCGGAACTGATCAAATCCATCCAGCCGGAATATTTTCAGATGGCGAATCGGATTTTGAATGAAGCGGAGCGGCATTTTGGAAAAATCGACCGGAGTATCTTGTTTCCGATGGCAGATCATATCGCATTTGCCGTCCAGCGTCTGCAGAAGGGAGAGAAGATCTCCAATCCGCTGACTGAAGATATCAAGACGCTGTTCCATTCAGAATTTAAGGTGGCCTCTATGATACAGACGATTCTGAAAGAGGAAAAGCAGATCGACATTGACGAGGATGAGATCGGATATGTGGCGCTGCATATTCATTCCGCACTGGAAAAAGAATCCGTATCTGTCTCGATGCAGATGGCGCGGGCTGTGCGGGACTGTGTTTCCGTGATCGAAGAGCAGCGGGGCATCCGCATCAATGTCATGTCATTGAGTTATAACCGGCTGATGAACCATGTGAAATATATGGTTGCCCGTGTATTGAAAGGGGAATCTCTGAAAGTCAATATGAATGACTATGTACAGCACAATTTTCCGGATGCTTTTGAACTGGCAACCACCGTATGTGATCATCTCAGCCATGCATTACATAAGCCGCTCGAGGAATTGGAGATCGGCTATCTGGCTATGCACATCGAGCGGGTCAGCATGGCAGATGAAGAATAGCGGATTATAATCAAGGATCAGACACCTGTGTACCGGAAGAGCAATACAACACGCTGTTTCGGTACATTTTTTTTCGTTCTTCAGGAAAAACGGACAAAAGTAGGTAAAAAGTATTGGAAAAACGGACAAAAGTAGGTGAAAAAGCATTGGAAAAACGGACAAAAACAGTCGAAAAAGTGTTGGAAAAACGGACAAACATACTTGCGGGATAAGAAAAAACATGGCATACTAAGGATATAACAGGGAAAACTGTAAAAAGCAGGAGGTGTAACATGCTGTATCGAAGCATAACAGAGCGAATCGAACAATTTTTTGAAAAAGAAAAGAAAGCGGCTCTGATGGTTACAGGGGCCCGGCAGGTAGGAAAAACGTACTGTATCCGGGAGTACGCAAAGCAGCATTTCAAATATGTGATCGAGATTAATTTTCTTGAGATGCCACAGGCGGTTGCTTTGTTTGAAAATGCTACCGGAAGTGATGATATATTAATGAGAATCTCCGCATTGACAGACATTCCCATGGAAAAAGACCGGACAATGATATTTTTTGATGAAGTCCAGGAATGCAGGGAAATCGTGACTGCTATTAAATTTTTAGTCGAAGAAGGCAGTTATCGCTATATTCTCAGTGGGTCGCTGCTTGGAGTGGAATTAAAGGATATACGATCGGTTCCGGTTGGTTACATGTCGATTTATGAGATGTTCCCCATGGATTTTTTTGAATTTTGCAAGGCAAACCGTGTATCGGAAAAGGTTCTGGACAAATTAAAAAACTGTTTTGAAGAAAAGATCCCTGTGGATGGTCTGATTCATGACAGAATGATGGATCTGTTTCGATTGTATCTGATCGTTGGCGGTATGCCGGCGGCTGTACAGCGATATCTGGATACAAATAATCTGAATGAAGTGATGCAGGTTCAGAAAGGGATCATCCAGCTGTATAAAAAAGATATTGCCAGGTATGATCCGGAGCATAAACTCTATCTGGAGGAGATTTTCCAGTTGATTCCAAGTGAACTGAACAGCAAGAACAAACGCTTTATTTTAAAAAACTTAAATGAGAACTTCAAATTTTCAAGATATGAGCATAGCTTCATCTGGCTGAAAGAAGCCGGGGTGGCACTGCCGGTTTATTGTGTTCAGGAGTCACAGGTTCCGTTGCTTCTGTCAAAAGCAACAAATTTGTTCAAATTATTCCTTTCTGATGTGGGACTGCTTGCAGCAATGTACGCAGATGGTTTGCAGATCAGGATATTAAATAAAGAAAACAATATTAATTTTGGATCGGTTTATGAAAATGCAGTTGCACAGGAACTGTGTGCACATGGATTTGAGGTATATTACTTTAATAACAAAAAACAGGGGGAACTGGATTTTGTTATTGAGTTTGAGGGGGAGGCATTGCCACTTGAAGTAAAATCCGGAAAGGATTATACAAAACACCGTGCATTAAATCATGTGTTGGAAAGTCCAAATTATCATATTCAGAATGCCATTGTATTTTGTAATGAAAATATAGAAGTGAAAGATCAGATTTTTTACTGTCCGATTTATATGGTAGGATTTTTGGAAAAGAGAACGGTTCCGGAGGATTATATCTACACACTTGATTTAAGTGTACTTCAGGATTAAAGAAAACCGCAGGATGCTGAGAAATTCATCACCCTGCGATTTTTTTATCTCAGTCGAGAAGACTCCCACTTCTGCAAGTGGTGAGTAATAACAAGTC
>OHWC01000271.1_pt1 | contig 31243 bp, 19 predicted proteins | sample 1579541 | NCBI WGS metagenome assembly OHWC01 (sample SAMEA3882551, study PRJEB24775) | human gut metagenome | biome: human-associated habitat; feature: intestine environment; material: feces | place: Netherlands | collected 2009/2010
CCTGAGCAAATGCCTTTGCAATGCCCTGTCCCATTGTTCCTGCGCCAATAATTCCTACTTTCATTGAAATTACCTCCATTTTATAAATTTAATTTTCCAGGGGAGAGTTAATTCTCCCCTTTATTAAACGAACTTATTTATTAAGGAAAGCTTCTACTTTTCTCTTTTCAAGGAATGCTGCCATTCCTTCTTTCTGGTCGTAGGATTCAAAGCATCCGCCGAAGAGTTTTTCTTCTACTACGATTGCCTCATCCATTCCCTTTTCAAGACCTTCATTGATTGCCTGTTTGCAGTGTCTTACTGCGATCGGTGCATTCTTTGCAATGCCTGCTGCCATCTTCTTTGCTGCCGGCATCAGTTCTTCCTGCGGATATACGGCATTTACAAGACCGATTCTGTAAGCTTCGTCAGCTTTGATATTTCTTGCAGTGTAGATCATCTGCTTTGCCATACCAGGTCCGACAAGTCTTGCAAGTCTCTGTGTTCCACCAAATCCAGGTGTAATTCCAAGGCCAACCTCCGGCTGTCCGAATACTGCATTGTCTGAACAGATACGGATATCACAGCTCATGGAGATTTCACATCCGCCACCAAGAGCGAATCCATTAACTGCTGCGATTACCGGAATCGGAAGTGTTTCGATCTTACGGAAAATATCATTTCCTTTCTTTCCAAAAGCTTCTCCCTCTTCTTTTGTAAGAGTACTCATCTCAGCGATATCTGCACCGGCTACAAAAGATTTTTCTCCTGCTCCTGTAAGGATCAGGCATCTGACTGCATCAAGATCAACACCGTCGATCGTTGCATCAAGTTCATCAAGAACTGCACTATTCAGTGCGTTCAGTGCCTTTGGACGGTTAATGGTAATAATTCCAACCTGTCCTTCTACTTCATATGTAATAAATTCCATCATCAACATCTCCTTTTGATCTGGTTTATTAATCACGTTCTACGATTGTAGCGCATCCCATTCCGCCACCGATACAAAGTGTTGCAAGACCTTTCTTTGCATCACGTTTCTGCATCTCATGAAGAAGTGTAACAAGGATACGGCATCCTGAAGCTCCTACTGGATGTCCGAGAGCAATTGCTCCACCGTTTACATTTACTTTATCCATGTCGAATTTCAGATCATGTGCTACTGCAAGTGACTGTGCTGCGAAAGCTTCGTTTGCTTCGATCAGATCCATATCATCTACAGAAAGCCCTGTCTTAGCCATTACTTTATTCGTAGCTGCAACCGGTCCAACACCCATGATAGATGGATCAACACCGCCCAATGCACCGCCAATAAATGTTGCCATTGGAGTAACACCAAGTTCTTTTGCTTTCTCTTCGCTCATTACAACGATTGCTGCAGCACCATCATTGATACCGGAAGCATTACCTGCTGTAACAAGTCCGCCCTCTTTACCAGAGCAGCATCTTAATTTAGAAAGTGACTCAGCTGTTGTGCCAGGACGCGGTCCCTCATCTTTTGCGATCATAACAGTCTCTTTTTTCACTTTAACCGGAACAGGAACGATCTCATCATCAAATGCTCCGGACTCCTGAGCTGCTACTGCTTTCTGCTGGGAAACTGCTGCGAACTCATCCAGTTCTTCACGTGTTAATCCCCACTGATCACAAATATTCTCAGCTGTGATCATCATATGGTAGTTGTTGAATGCATCCCATAATGCATCATTTACCATTGTATCAATCATAGTTGCATTGTTCATTCTGTAACCAAAACGAGCTTTCTTTAATGCATATGGAGCCATAGACATATTCTCCATACCACCTGCTACAACGATATCAGCCTGTCCAGCCATGATCATGTTTGCAGCCTCGTTTACACATTTCAGACCGGATCCGCATACTACATTCAGTGTGAAAGCCGGAACCTCATTCGGGATACCTGCTTTGATAGATGCCTGACGAGCTACGTTCTGTCCCTGGGAAGCCTGGATAACACATCCCATCATAACCTCGTCAACCTGTTCCGGAGCAACGCCTGCTCTCTTTAATGCTTCTTTGATAACGATGGATCCTAATTCAACAGCCGGAGTATTTCCAAACTGTCCACCCATTTTACCGATTGCAGTACGGCAAGCGCCTGCTAATACAACTTTCTTTGCCATTTTTTTCTTCTCTCCTTCTTGACTTTTTAAATATACCTCTAGTAATTATGTTAAAAGAATAACGCTAGACAATATTATTTTAGCACTATCATCTAATTTTTGCAACGTCTCCTTCGTCATTTTTCCTAAAATTTAAAAAGGATTTTCGTACACTTTTGTCATTTTTTTAACACAGTCGAAAGGTTGAAAAGTCATCTAAAAGACTGTTATTTTTTTAACATAGTCTCCAAAAAAAATTAGGATCCGTACACCGAACCTCGGTTTCCGCTTTCCTATTTTCTTCTTAGATGGTTCCTCGCTCTTCTGGCTAAGGTCTTTGAAAAATCTTATGAGTTAACTTTAACACACGTATGCATACAATGCAATACCCACATACAGGTAATTAAATTTCTTCCCAGTTCCTACATTACCACAAAGTTATTGAAAAATCCAGTCTTTTTATAAAACTTTGACATTTTTTTCACAAATTCTTCATATTTTTTCCATAACTGAAAGGACACCAGAAGTTAATTTTTCCTAAGCAAGCGATTGTTAGTTGCAAGGGTAAAATTAACTTCTGGCGTCTTCAAAACCTCAAATATTAAAGGTTCTTAACTGTCGCGATGTCGATCATCGTCATCTGATCATTTGCTGTCTCAAGGCTGAGTGCCAGCGCATTTGCCGTATCCATGGATGTCAGGCAGTGAACGCCTGTCTCAATGGCATTTCGGCGAATGAGGAATCCGTCTCTGGATTTATCACGTCCCTGTGTTGGAGTATCGATAACAAGGTCAATCTTGTGTCCGAGGATCAGGTCCATAACATTTGGTGATTCCTGAGAAATTTTATTTACGCGTCGGGCATTTACACCGTGATCCTGCAGATATTTTGCAGTGCTTCTTGTGGCATAAATCGTATATCCCAGTGCCTCAAAACGTTTTGCAACGCCAACTGATTCTTCTTTATCCGAATCTTTGACGGTCATGATCATCTGTTTGTATTTCGGTAAAGTCACGCCTGCGCCGAGGAATGCTTTGTAGAGAGCCTCGTTGAAGGTCTTTGCAATACCAAGGCACTCACCGGTTGATTTCATCTCCGGTCCTAAGGAGATCTCAGCGCCACGCAGTTTCTCGAAGGAGAATACCGGCATCTTGATTGCAATGTAATCTGCGGTCGGTGCAAGTCCCGGCTCATAGCCAAGTCCGCGGATAGTATCACCGATAATTACTTTCGTTGCAAGGTCAACGATCGGAATACCGGTTACTTTGCTGATGTATGGCACGGTTCTCGAAGAACGCGGGTTTACCTCAATGACATATACCTGCTCGTCCATAGCGATGAACTGGATATTGATCAGTCCGATGACATGCAGTGCCTGCGCCAGACGTTTCGTATACTCAACGATTGTCTCTTTTACATGGTCACTGATCGTCGGTGCCGGGTATACGGAAATACTGTCTCCGGAGTGTACACCGGTACGTTCGATATGCTCCATGATACCAGGAATTAAGATATCGGTTCCGTCACATACAGCATCGACCTCGATTTCTTTTCCCTGTAAATATTTATCTACGAGAATCGGGTGATCCTGTGCGATACGATTGATGATACCGATAAATTCCTCGATCTCATCATCGTTGAATGCGATCTTCATACCCTGTCCACCGAGTACATAGGAAGGTCTTACCAGTACCGGATAGCCGAGACGGTTTGCAACTTCTTTTGCTTCCTCTGCGGTAAATACGGTTCCACCTGCCGCTCTTGGGATCTGTGTTTTCTCTAAGATCTCATCGAAAAGCTCACGGTCCTCTGCCGCATCGACATCCTCTGCTTTTGTTCCAAGGATCTTAACGCCCATCTTCATCAGACTCTCGGTTAATTTGATCGCGGTCTGTCCACCAAACTGCACGACAGCTCCGTCCGGGTTTTCCAGCTTTACGATGCTCTCTACATCTTCCGGTGTCAGAGGCTCAAAATAAAGTTTGTCAGCAATATCAAAGTCGGTAGAAACTGTCTCCGGGTTATTGTTAATGATAACCGTCTCCCATCCCTCTTTTGCAAATGCCCAGGTACAGTGTACGGAACAGTAATCAAACTCGATACCCTGTCCGATACGGATAGGTCCGGAACCAAGTACAAGTACTTTTTTCTTCGGATTTGTCTCAATGGCTTCGTTCTCGCTTCCGAATACGGAATAGTAGTACGGTGTGGATGCCTCAAACTCTGCGGCACAGGTATCTACCATCTTGAATGCTGCCACGATGCCATTTTCATAACGCATATCATGGATTTCTTTTTCGGTCTTTCCTGTCAGTTTTGCAATAACACTGTCCGGGAATTCGATACGTTTTGCTTCTTTTAATAACTCTACAGTCAAAGGCTCATTCTTTAACTGATTTTCCATCTCAACTAAGATGGCAAGTTTATCAATAAACCAGCGGTCAATCTTTGTGATCTCATGGATCTCATCATAACTTACGCCTCTGCGGAGTGCCTCTGCGATCACCCAGATACGGCGGTCATCCACTACATGCAGCTGCTCGTTTAACTCTTTATCAGAAAGTCCGGTAAAGTCGTAAGACATTAAACTGTCCACATGCTGCTCTAAGGAACGGATTGCTTTCATCAATGCACCCTCAAAGTTATTGCAGATACTCATAACCTCTCCGGTTGCCTTCATCTGTGTGGTCAGGGTTCTCTTTGCCGTGATGAATTTATCAAATGGAAGTCTCGGAATCTTTACAACACAATAGTCAAGCATCGGCTCGAAACTTGCGTAAGTTTTTCCGGTAATTGCATTTTTAATTTCGTCTAAAGTATAGCCCAATGCGATCTTTGCGGCAACTTTTGCAATCGGATATCCGGTTGCCTTGGATGCAAGTGCAGAAGAACGGGATACACGCGGGTTAACCTCGATGACGCAGTACTCAAAGCTGTCCGGATTCAATGCATACTGTACGTTACATCCTCCGGTGATATTTAACTCGGAAATAATATTTAATGCAGATGTACGGAGCATCTGGTATTCCTTATCGCCAAGTGTCTGGGAAGGTGCAACAACGATGGAATCACCGGTATGTACACCGACCGGATCGATATTTTCCATGTTACACACGGTGATACAGTTGCCGTTCGCATCACGCATTACCTCGTACTCGATCTCTTTCCATCCTGCGATACAGCGCTCAACCAGTACCTCACCGACACGGCTTAAACGGAGTCCGTTGCTTAAGATATCGACCAGCTCCTGCTCATTGTGGGCGATACCGCCGCCACTTCCGCCGAGGGTGAATGCCGGACGGAGCACAACCGGGTATCCGATCGTATTAGTAAACTTGATACCGTCTTCTACGGTATTTACAACCTGGGAAGCTGCACAAGGCTCACCAATCTTTTCCATGGTATCCTTAAATGCCTGACGGTCCTCTGCCTTAAAGATGGTTTCTGCGGTCGTACCGATCAGTTTTACTCCGTGCTCTTCTAAGAATCCGGACTCTGCCAGTTCCATACCCAGATTTAATCCAGCCTGTCCACCGAGTGTCGGAAGGATGCTGTCCGGTTTTTCCTTTAAAATAATTTTTTCAAGAACCGGAAGTGTCAGAGGCTCAATGTATACCTGATCCGCAATCTGCTTGTCGGTCATGATGGTGGCAGGGTTGGAGTTTACCAGACACACCTCCACGCCTTCTTCCTTTAAGGAACGGCATGCCTGTGTTCCTGCGTAGTCAAACTCGGCTGCCTGTCCGATGACGATTGGTCCCGAACCGATTACTAATACTTTTTTGATATCTTTATTTCTTGGCATTACTGATTCCCTCCCATCATCTGAATAAAGCGGTCAAACAGGTACGAAGAGTCCTGTGGTCCCGGGCATGCTTCCGGATGGAACTGCACGGTGAAAATATTCTTTCCGACATACTCTAAGCCCTCGTTGGTTCCGTCATTGACATTGACGAATGCAGGCTTTGCAACCTTCGGATCAAGGGTATCGGTATCTACCACATAGCCATGGTTCTGGGAAGAAATGTAAACACGACCGGTTGACAAATCTTTCACCGGATGGTTTCCACCACGGTGTCCGTATTTCATCTTGTGTGTATCCGCTCCATTGGCCAGTGCCATGAGCTGATGACCGAGACAGATGGCAAAGATCGGTACGTCACTTGCATACAGTTTCTTTAATTCCTCGATGATCGCTGTGCACTCTTTCGGATCTCCTGGTCCGTTGCTGAGCATAATGCCATCCGGATTGGCTCCGAGAATTTCCTCCGCCGATGTGTGTGCCGGATAAATCGTCACCTCACAGCCACGGGCATTTAACGATTTTGCGATATTGTTCTTCGCACCGAAATCCATCAGTGCAACTTTCTTTCCGCTTCCCTTTAATACGTTCTTCTCGCTGCAGGTAACTTTATCCACAACATTTCCGGTTGTATATTCTTTCAGTTTTGGAAGAATTTCATCCAGATTATAATTTTCGTTTGTCGTGATCATTCCGTTCATGGTTCCCTTTTCACGGAGAATCTTGGTAAGCGCACGGGTATCAATTCCTGCAATTCCCGGAATGTCGTGCTTTGTCAGGAAATCCTGAATGCTTCCCTGACAGCGGAAATTGCTCGGCATACGTGAAAGCTCTCTTACAATATATCCGTCCGGCCACGGTCTGGCGGATTCCATATCCGGTGTAATTCCGTAGTTTCCGATCAGCGGATACGTCATCACAACCGCCTGTCCTGCATAGGACGGATCTGTAAGTACCTCTAAATATCCGGTCATTGAGGTATTAAATACGATCTCACTGATGATTTCGCGTGTAGAACCAATGCTTGTACCTGTAAACACGGTTCCGTCTTCCAGTATCAAAAAAGCTTTCATTCTTTGCCCTGCCTTTCTTGCATCTTGGCAAAAAAAAAGAGAGAATCTCTTTTTTTTACCTTGAGTTAGCTTTACCTAAATTGTAAAAATTTTATCACAAATCGTCACTTTTTTCAACCTTTTTTGCAAGAGAAAAAAGTGACATATTTTATGAATAAATATACATATTATACAATTCCATGCATCCACAATACCATGAACCCGACAGCAACTGCCGCACAGACTGCCAGACCGCCAATGCTGGTTCCGAGGATCACGCCGGATGGAATTTCTTTCTTTTCATATATCGCGCGTGCCACGGTTTTTGCCTGCATCGGAACAAATGAACACGGCTGTGTTACCTCCATTGGATGAAACCGGCGTTTGGTAAAATAATCCGCTGTCCATGCCGGCATTGCCGATAACGTCACCCTCTGTAACTGATATTGATTTGCCGCATACGCCTTCATTTCTTCCAACAGACATCTGCCACATCCTCTGCGCTGGAATACCGGAAGCACATACAGCATGGTAATATGTCCCTCTTTCTGCATTCCTGACATGGCGATCATATGTCCCTGTTCAAAAATTCCCCACATGGTGAGAGTTCCTTCTGCAATCATGTTCCGGATGTTTGTGTTTTCCGTATATTGCAGAAATATATGAATCATTTCCAGATCCGTGATCCGCGCACGCAGACAGTAATCAAAGACACCCCTTGCAATACTGAGCGCTTCCGGAATCTGATCTTCCGTTAAAATCTGTGCTTTCATTTACGCTTCCTCCTTGTTTTCCAACAGCCGGTCCTTCAGACCGCTGTAACGTCTCTGTTGGGAATTATTCTCAATCATTTGTTCAAATGTTGTATCATCTCCTACTATCGTAACACATTTCTTTGCTCTTGTAACCGCTGTGTACAATAAATTCCGGTTCATAAGCATGCGGGGGCCGGAAAGAAGCGGAATGACAACGGCCGGATACTCCGATCCCTGTGATTTATGGATCGTCACAGCATACGCAAGTTCCAGCTCATCCAGCAGTTTGTACGAATATTCCACCATACGCCCTTCATCAAAATTTACCGTGATGGTCTCTGCAAAATCATTGATCTCTTCAATAATTCCGGTATCTCCGTTAAACACCCCGGTTCCTTTGTCTATGCAGAGTCCATATTTGCTGCGGATCTCCCATTCCAGCTGATAATTATTTTTGATCTGCATGACTTTATCGCCTTCCCGGAAAACGATCGCCCCATGCTCTTTCTCCTTTTTTCTGTCCGATGGCGGATTCAGATACATCTGCAGAATCGTATTGAGACGTTCTACTCCGAGCAGCCCTTTCCGCATAGGCGTAAGCACCTGGATATCGTATTCGCTTGCCCCCACAAATTTCGGAAGTTTCTGCTTGATCAGCTGCAGCGTAACGTTGATAATTTTATCTGCCTCATAACGCTTCAGGAAAAAGAAATCCATACTCTTGTTATCCAGGCTGACGGCTTCCCCCCGGTTAATCTTATGTGCATTGACAATAATGTCACTGGTGCTTGCCTGTCGGAAAATTTTTGTCAGCATTACTGTAGGAAACATCTTCGAATCAATAATGTCCTTCAGCACACTTCCTGCCCCTACACTCGGCAGCTGGTTCACATCGCCCACCAGGATCAGGCGCGTGCCCGGCAAAATTGCTTTCAGCAGGGAATTCATCAGGGAAATATCTACCATCGACATCTCATCAATAATGATGAGATTGGTCTCCAGCGGATTTTGTTCATTGCGCTCAAATCCGGCATTTCCTTCCATTCCGCCATTCAGTTCGAGCATCCGGTGAATCGTCCGCGCCTCATACCCGGTGGTTTCGCTCATGCGCTTTGCTGCCCGTCCGGTCGGTGCCGCCAGCATAATGTCTTCCCCGGATAATTCAAAATACTGGATGATTGTATTGATCGTTGTTGTTTTTCCCGTTCCGGGACCTCCGGTAATCACGAGAACACCGTTTCTTACGGCTTCCTTTACCGCTTCTACCTGATGCTCATCAAGATCCATTCCCGTCTTCTTTTCAATCTTTCGGATTCTGTCCTCAATTTCGATATCCGGAACATCAAACACAGCATTCAGCTGTGTCAGACGGGTAGCGGTATTTGCCTCCATATAAAAATAGGTTGCCGCATAGATCTGCGTACTGTCTTCCACCTGGCGCATAATGATCTTGCGATCCATCGCCAGATTCATGTAATGCTGCTCGATGTGCTCCGGATCTACCTCAAGAAGCCGGCTTGCCCGCTGCGTCAGTTCCTGCATCGGCAGATAGGTATGCCCCTCTCCGGCAGCCTGCAGCAGCACATACTGGATACCGCTTCGAATCCGGAAATCGGAATCGGTGCGGATTCCCACGCGGGATGCGATCTCATCTGCCGTGCGGAATCCGACCCCTTCCACATCATCTGCCATACGATATGGATTTTCTTTCAGTATTCCGTATATTTCCTGCCCGTATGTTTTATATATTTTCACTGCAAGTGTGGTATTGATCCCGTATTGCTGCAAAAAAATCATTGCCTGCCGGAGATCTTTTTTCTGATTCACCTGATCCGCGATTTCCATCGCCTTTCTCTGGCTGATGCCTTTGATCTCCGCCAGCCGCTCCGGTTCTTCTTCAATGATACGGAAGGTATCTGCCTTGAATCTTCGCACAATCCTTGCCGCTAAGGCAATTCCGATCCCTTTGATCGCCCCTGATCCCAGATACCGCTCAATTGCCACCTCATCCTGTGGTGCCTTTTCTTCGAAACTCTTTACCTGAAACTGTCTGCCGTAAGTCGGATGTTCTGTATAACTTCCCTTTGCCTTAATGTTTTCTCCCTCGGCAATATCCGAAAATACCCCCACACAAGTCTCTTCTTCTTCGTTACACACCAGAACAAGTACGGTATATCCGTTGTCTGCATTTCGATAGATGATGTGATCTACATATCCTTCAATGCTCTCAAGATTCTCTTCCAAAATATGTTCCCCATTCTCTAAAAAAGAGACTGTTGTAAACAGTCTCTCCTCTTTTCTTTGTGCTGATGTTACTACTGGCCAATATTACGTTTCATCTGCTCATACAGTGTCTGTGTATAGCTTTCTCCGATCTGATCCACCATTTCATCTGCCACCGTTTCAATTGCCTGATCCATATACAGATCTTTGTACTGTGACATCGTAGAATCCCCGTCATCATCCGAGGTAAATGTATCTTTCATCTGTTTGATGACCTGCTCCACAAAATAAGATTCAAAATCTTTGATGACACCTTTTAATTGTTCCTCTGAAGAGTCCGATGAAATATTCTTTAATGAACTCTGAAGAGAATTGCTCTGCTCTGCACTTTTGTCTGCATTTGCAACCGTATAATTTGTACTGATTGATGAAATATCCATAGTATATCCCTCTTATGTAAGTAATTCCGAATCGCTGCCTATCGTTTCAGGTTATTTGCCGTCTCCAGCATGGAATCCGAGGTCGTGATTGCCTTGGAATTTAATTCATATGCGCGCTGTGCAATGATCATATTTACCATCTCATCAGCAACCTGTACATTTGAAGCTTCGATGTAGCCCTGATATACACCGGTTTTCGTCAACCCTGCATTTTGTCCCTCCAGCATCGGATTTTCCGAAGCTGCAGTCGCTGCAAGTTTGCTTCCTGACATTTTCTCCAGTCCTGCCGGATTGTTAAACTGATAGATTCCAAAAGACTGGTTTAATGACACTACATTGCCGGTTGCATCTTTATAGCCAATCGTTCCATTGCTCGAAAATACCATGCTTTCCGAAGATACGCCTCTTGGCACACGAATGGTATTTCCTCTGGAATCCAATACCGGAAGCCCCTCTGAGGTTGCCAGAATTGTGTTTCCATTCGAATCCTGACTCCAGGAGAAGTTACCGTTTCTGGTGTAATATGTCTGTCCATCCACACCCCGCACGGCAAAGAATCCCTTTCCTTCCAGTGCAAAATCGGTCGGAATCTCTGTCTCTTCACGCGCCCCCTGCGTATAGTTGGACATGGTCGCTGCCACTCTGGTTCCGAGTCCTACCTGTGCACCTACCGGTTTATTGGCACCATTTGCCGTCGTTGTCTTTGTCTGCAGTGTCTGGTACAGTAAAGATTTAAACTCGGTACGTTCCGTCTTATAACCTGTCGTATTCACATTGGACAGGTTATTTGAAATTGTATCCAGATTTGTCTGCTGCGCAATCATTCCGGTTGCCGCAGTATAAAGTGATCTCATCATACGCTTCTATTTCCTCCTTGCGGTCTTTCAGCAGCTATTACACTTTACCGACATTGTTAACTGCCCGGTCAAGTGTTCCATCTATGGAAGTGATTACCTTCTGTCCTGCCTCATAGGCTCTCTGAATTGTAATCATATTTACCATCTCATTTACAACATTTACATTGGAAGTCTCCAGTGTGCCCTGCTCTATATTGGCATCTGTTGCAATCCGGTTTCCTCCCGGAAGAAGGTTATACAGATTCTCACCGTATTTTTCAAGATAGTCATAATTATCCACATCCACCATGCCGATCGTTCCGACAATCTGGTTATTCTGCATGACGTATCCCAGTTTATTCACGGTAATCGCAGCATTTGGATCCAGACGTATATAATTATTCTGACCCGGATCGCCATTCATTGCACCAGTGGCATTTAAAACATAATCGCCATCCTTCGTCACCAGATACCCCTCTTTATTTACAGTAAAGGCTCCATCCCGCGTATACTTCACGGAAGTATTTCCCTGCTTGTCCGTGAATGCCACGGCAAAAAAGCCATTTCCTTCAATCGCAAAATCTGTGGTGTTATCTGTCACCTTGAAATTTCCCGTGGAATAATCCGTATATACCTGTCCAAGGTGAACCCCATATGTAATATCTCCAAGCTTTTTCGGAATCCCCATGTTAGAAGAATCCTTAATGCGCAAAGACATCTCATCGGCAAAAGTGCGACTCGTCGTTCCTTCTTTTTTATATGCTGTTGTGTCTGCGTTTGCCAGATTATTTGCCAGAATATCCAGACGCTTCATTTCGTTTACCATTCCCGTATGGGCGGTATACAATCCTTTTACCATTTATGACACCTCAATTTTCACAGTTTTAATTTATATCGGCAAATGCCCTCACGAGCTTTATAGACATGCGATAAAAAGTGCGCATAAACGCGCACTTTATGCATTAATCCTCGTCTCTTTTTCCTGCAAGGAATTCTACATATTTTCCGGTTCCGATTGCTACACAGGTCATAGGATGCTCTGCCGTCATCGTGTTGATTCCGGTACGTTCTTCAATCAGTTCCTCCAGACCGCGAAGCAAGGAGCCGCCACCTGTCAGGACAATTCCCCTGTCTGCAACGTCTGCTGCCAGTTCCGGTGGAGTTTTCTCCAGTACGGAATGTACAGCTTCCACAATCTGTAATGTTGCCTCACGCAGAGCTTCCTCTGTCTCCTCAGAGCTTACCGTAATGGTTCTTGGCAGACCGGTTACCAGATTACGGCCACGGACATCCATCGTCTCATTCTGTGCCAGTGGGTAGCATGTACCAATTTTGATCTTGATATCTTCTGCGGTACGCTCACCGATCAAAAGATTATGTTTCTTTCTCATATAGCGGACCAGGGCTTCGTCAAAATCATCTCCTGCAATTTTCACGGAAGTGCTCACAACAGAACCACCCAGAGAAATGACTGCGATATCCGAAGTACCTCCTCCGATATCTACGATCATATTTCCACATGGTCTGGAAATATCAATACCAGCTCCGATTGCTGCTGCAATCGGCTCCTCGATGATTTTTACATCTCTGGCTCCAGCCTGGAATGTCGCATCTTCTACAGCTTTTTTCTCAACCTCTGTAACACCACTCGGCACACAGACACTGATCAGCGGTTTACGGAAGCTTTTTTTGCCAACGGCCTTCTGAATGAAATATTTCATCATTTTTTCAGTTACCGTATAATCAGAAATAACACCCTGACGCAGCGGTCGTACTGCCACGATATTTCCCGGTGTTCTTCCAAGCATCAGTCTTGCTTCCTCACCAATTGCTTTTATTTTATTTGTATCACGGTCAAATGCTACAACAGACGGCTCTTTTAATACAACGCCTTTGCCTTTGACATAAACAAGAATACTTGCTGTTCCTAAATCAATTCCAATATCAGTTGAAATCATCTCATTTTCTCCTTTCCTATCTTATGCTTCTATTTTTACTGCTCATGCTTCTAATACATTTCATATTGTACATTTATCAATCTTACTTAAAATTCATTTTCGCCGAACTCTTTTCAGAAGATGAATCGGCATACGCGTTTTTATTATATACAAATAATTGCATTTTTCAAAGTGTTTTTTTTCTTTTCAGAGAAATCGACGATGATTTAACCATTTCTTAATATTTTTTTAGGAAAAGTAATTCTTTTTTTCCAAAATGTTCGCATTTTTATCACAGAATGGACACATTCTCTTTTTATACTAACACTCGTAATCGATTATAAAAGGCTTACGCTTTTTATAATAAATTTTTCATAACTCAAGCTTCCCGGATCCCCCAAGTCCGGGAAGTACTCCCCGAATATTCAGGCACCGCGGATGCGGTGCCTTTTGTTATTAATGCATGATTCACACTTTTCCCAGAAGAATTACAGATATTTCTTCACATATTTTCCGGTATAGGAAATCGGATTCTCCGCCACCTGTTCGGGTGTACCTTCTGCGATCACCGTTCCGCCGCCATCGCCACCTTCCGGCCCCATATCAATGATATAATCCGCAGTCTTGATAACATCCAGATTGTGTTCGATAACAACCACCGTATTTCCACCATCTGCCAGTCGGTGCAGAATTTCGATCAATTTATGCACATCCGCAAAATGCAGTCCCGTTGTCGGCTCATCCAGAATATAGATGGTTTTTCCGGTGCTGCGTTTACTCAGCTCGGTTGCCAGTTTGATGCGCTGTGCTTCTCCGCCGGACAGTGTTGTGGAAGGCTGACCGAGCCGTACATAAGACAGTCCCACATCGTACAGTGTCTGAATCTTCCGTTGAACAGACGGCACATTTTCAAAAAAGGTCAATGCCTCCTCAACAGTCATGTCCAGCACATCATATATGCTTTTTCCTTTATATTTGATCTCCAGTGTTTCACGGTTATACCGTTTTCCCTGACATACTTCACAAGGTACATACACATCCGGCAGAAAATGCATTTCAATCTTCAGGATGCCATCACCGGAACATGCCTCGCAGCGTCCCCCTTTGACATTGAAGCTGAAACGCCCTTTTTTGTAGCCCCGTGCTTTCGCATCCGGCGTTGCTGCAAACAGATCACGGATCTGATCAAACACACCGGTATAAGTCGCAGGATTGGAACGCGGTGTTCTTCCGATTGGCGACTGATCAATACAGATGACTTTATCCAACTGCTCCAAGCCATCAATACCTTTGTGTTTACCCGGAATACAACGTGCACGGTTCAGTGTCCGCGCTAGATGCTTGTACAAAATCTCATTGACCAGAGAACTTTTTCCGGAGCCTGATACTCCTGTCACACAGGTCATGACTCCCAACGGGATCTTCACATCCACATTTTTCAGATTGTTCTCCTTAGCACCGCGGACGGTAATAAACCCGGTCGGCTCTTTTCGCTGCTCCGGTACCGGAATGATCCGTCTGCCACTCAGATATGCACCTGTCAGTGATTTTTCACATGCCATGATATCCTCAACGGTGCCGGCCGCCACGACTTCTCCACCATGTTCTCCGGCTCCGGGTCCGATATCCACGATATAATCCGCTGCACGCATAGTATCTTCATCATGTTCCACAACGATCAGTGTGTTGCCCAGATCTTTCAGATTCTTTAATGCCGCAAGAAGCTTATCATTATCACGCTGGTGCAGACCGATGCTTGGCTCATCCAGAATATAGGCAACGCCCACCAGACCGGAACCGATCTGTGTCGCCAGGCGGATACGCTGGGCTTCTCCTCCGGACAATGTTCCCGTTGACCGGGACAACGTCAGATATTCCAGACCCACTTCTTTCAGAAAGCCCACACGGGCACGGATCTCTTTTAAAATCTGATCACCGATCAGATGTTGTTGTGGTGTCAGTTCCAGATTTTCCAGAAAGACACACAGATCCTTTACTGACATGGATGTGATCTCATGAATATTTTTATCCGCAATGGTAACCGCAAGAGATTCTTTTTTCAGTCGCTGCCCATGGCAGGCTTTACACGGCGTGATCCGCATAAATGTCTCATATTCCTGCTTCGTCATATCCGACCCTGTCTCACGATAACGACGCTCCACGTTGCGGATCAGCCCCTCAAATGCTACGTCGTAAACACCGACACCACGCTGACCACGATAATGTACCACCACTTTTCTGCCATCTGTTCCATGAAGGATCACATCCCGCACTGCTTCCGGCAGTTCCTCATATGGTGTATTCAGATCGAAATCATACTCCTCTGCCAAAGCCTTCAAAATCGCATAAGTGTAGCTGGATGGATCACTGGAAGACTGCCAGCCCATAACCTGGATTGCTCCCTCTGCCAGAGACAGACGCTTATCCGGGATCATCAGATCCTCATCAAATTCCATTTTGTAACCAAGGCCGAAACACTCCGGGCAGGCACCAAAAGGATTATTAAATGAAAAGCTTCTTGGCTCAATCTCATCAATGCTGATACCACAGTCCGGGCAGGAAAAACTCTGGGAAAATTGTATCAGCTCCCCATCAATGACATCCACCGTCATCAGACCGTCTGCCAGTTCCAGAACATTCTCAATGGAATCCACCAGACGTTTTTCAATGCCTTCCTTTACCACCAGACGATCAACCACCACTTCAATGTTGTGTTTTTTATTTTTATCCAGGCTGATCTCCTCGGTCAGTTCATACACACTTCCATCAATCTGTACACGGACATAACCGCTGCGCTTGATGCTGTCCAGCAGCTTTTGATGGGTCCCCTTTCTGCCCCGCACCACCGGTGCCAGCAGCTGGATCTTCGTCCGCTCCGGAAGTTGCATGATCTGATCTGCCATCTGATCTACTGTCTGTTTTTTGATCTCTTTCCCACATTTCGGGCAATGCGGGATACCGATTCGGGCATACAGCAGACGGAAATAATCATAAATTTCTGTCACGGTTCCCACGGTAGAACGTGGGTTGCGGTTTGTGGATTTCTGGTCAATAGAAATCGCCGGGGACAATCCCTCAATCTTCTCCACATTCGGTTTTTCCATCTGTCCAAGAAACTGCCGGGCATAGGATGATAAAGATTCCATATAACGGCGCTGTCCTTCCGCATAAATGGTATCAAAGGCCAATGAGGACTTTCCGGAACCGGACAGGCCGGTCAGCACGATAAATTTATCCCTTGGAAGGGCCACATCGATATTTTTCAGATTGTGCTCACTGGCTCCTTTAATTTTAATATATTGTTGTGCCATATCTGTTACTCTCTCTTCTTTCACTGTGTTAGTTCTGTTGCAGTCTATGAATCAATTTTTTGCAGCATTTTCTTCAGTTCCACCATCTGGTCACGCAGCTGGGCTGCTGCCTCGAAATTCAGTTCCGCCGCAGCTTTCTTCATCTTTTTCTCCACATCCTGAATAAGCTTCTCCAGTTCTTTCTTACTCATGGATTCCGGATCTTTCTTCAGCTGCATCTCCTCCCTCGCAACCTTCTTGGAAATACTGATCAGATCCCGGACAGATTTCCGGATCGTCTTCGGTGTAATACCATGTTCCTCATTATATGCCATCTGAATTGCACGGCGGCGCTCCGTTTCACCCAATGCCAGACGCATGGAATCCGTAATCGTATCTGCATACATGATAACATGACCTTCACTGTTTCGCGCCGCACGTCCGATGGTCTGAATCAGAGAAGTTTCAGAACGAAGAAATCCTTCCTTGTCCGCATCCAGAATCGCCACCAGCGTAATCTCCGGAATATCCAACCCCTCTCGCAGAAGATTGATTCCAACCAGTACATCAAACACATCCAGACGCAGGTCCCGGATAATTTCTGCACGCTCCAGCGTATCAATATCAGAATGCAGATATTTGACCCGAATACCGATCTCACGCATATAATCGGTCAGATCTTCTGCCATTTTCTTTGTCAGTGTCGTAATCAAAACTTTATGACCGCCAGATGTTTCTTTATTAACTTCGCCGATCAGGTCATCAATCTGCCCTTCCACCGGACGCACTTCCACATACGGATCCAACAGGCCTGTCGGACGGATGATCTGCTCTGCACGCAGTAGTTCATGCTCCTGCTCATACACATTCGGTGTCGCAGACACAAACAGCATCTGATCGATCTTGCTTTCAAATTCTTCAAAATTTAACGGCCGGTTATCCTTTGCAGAAGGCAGGCGGAAGCCATAATCAACCAGTGTCGATTTTCTTGACTGATCTCCGGCATACATACCCCGCACCTGCGGAATGGTGATATGAGACTCATCCACAATGATCAGGAACTCATCCGGAAAATAGTCCATCAGCGTGTAAGGCGGAACCCCGGGTTCCAGTCCTGCCAGATGTCTCGAATAATTTTCAATACCGCTGCAAAAACCGGTTTCACGCAACATCTCAATATCAAAATTCGTGCGCTCTGCAATACGCTGTGCTTCGATCAGTTTATCTTCACTTTTAAAATAACGCACACGCTCTTCCATCTCTTTTTCGATCTCTTTCGTGGCCTCATTAATTTTTTCCTGCGGAACAACATAATGAGAAGCCGGAAAGATCGCACAATGCTCCAGACGGCTCTTGATCTCACCTGTCAGCACGTCAATCTCCGTAATCCGGTCAATCTCATCACCGAAAAACTCCACACGCACTGCCGTATCTGTATTATTTGCCGGAAAAATTTCCAGTACATCACCGCGCACCCGAAAAGTACCTCGATGAAAATCCATATCGTTTCTCATGTACTGGATATCAATAAGTTGCCGGATCACATCATCCCGGTCACGCTCCATGCCCGGTCGCAGAGAAACCATCATATTCTGATAATCCACCGGACTTCCCAGACCATAGATACAGGAAACACTGGATACAATGATAACATCACTGCGTTCTGTCAGTGCCGCAGTTGCGGAAAGACGCAGTTTGTCAATCTCCTCGTTGATGGCGGAATCCTTCGCAATGTAGGTGTCTGTCGACGGTACGTATGCTTCCGGTTGATAATAATCGTAATAGGAGACAAAATATTCCACGGCATTTTCCGGGAAAAATTCCTTCATTTCCCCGTAAAGCTGCCCCGCCAGTGTCTTGTTGTGGGCAATGATCAGCGTCGGCTTATTCAATGCCTGGATCACATTGGCCATGGTAAAGGTCTTACCGGAACCGGTAACACCCAGCAATGTCTCAAACTGATTGCCCTGCCGGAAGCCTTCCACCAGCTCCGCAATGGCCTGCGGCTGGTCTCCGGTAGGCTGATATTCGGAATGTAATTTGAATTGTGAGGGTTCGTTCGATGGATTCATGATGCCTCTCCGTGCAAATATGTTACTGGAATAACACAGTTCGTGAACGTATTCGGTTCTAAAATCATACAGACATGATCCTGTTCCCGGATACGTTCACGGCTGAACTGTTATCTATTTTTTCACGTTACGCACAGATTATAGCAGAATTTTTTTGAAAAGTACAGATGAATTCGAAAATATGTTCGGTTTGTTGTTTCCTCTCCACATCACAGCGCACAGACGTTTTCCGGCTTTCCGTCCAAATAAGCGTACACGTTGGAAAACTCAATCTTCGCTCTGCGTACCATGGCTTCCTCCGACAGGAATGCCACGTGCGGTGTCAACAATGTATTTTTCGCATGAAGCAGCGGTTCCTCTGCGGGAATGGGCGGCTCACAGTCAAATACATCCACCGCAGCTCCTGCGATCCGTCCTTCGTTCAAAGCCTGTGCCAATGCTTTGCTGTCCACGATCGGTCCTCTTGCGCAGTTAATGAAAATGGCGGACTTTTTCATCAGAGCAATCTTCTCTGCACTGATCATGCCTCTGGTCTCCTTATTATTCGGCGTATGTAGGGAAATAATATCACACTCTCTCAACAGGTCATCCAGCGGTTTGTATGCAATTCCTGCTGCCTTCACTTCTTCTCTTTCGTGTCTGGCATAGGCATAGACTTCCGCACCGAATGCCTGGAAAAGCTTCGCTGTCATGAAACCGATCTGACCGCAGCCGATGATTCCCACCTTTTTGCTCCGGATCTCTCTGCCACACAGTCCTGCGCTGGTACCGCCGTTTCTCACCGCCTGATCCGCCTGCTGCAGATAACGCAAAAAAAGCATTCGTATCACTACAAATGCTTCTTTGCATGAATGATAATATTTTTCGTTTATTTCTTGTTGTGGCTTATAGTATCACTTAACTTTTTACTTTTCAAGTGCTTTTTGCACAATTTTATATTTTTCTTCCTGTGCATGATGCACATTCTCTACACGATAAAGTGTTCCACATTTTGCTGAAGTTTGTCCGCAGCAATTCTTGCAGCCTCCGCTTTTTCCTTGATCTCGTTGGCTCTTTCTACGATTATCCCCGTCTTATCCGCAATATCCGTAGTTCCCGAAGCCCCTTCGGTAGCTGCCTTGCTGACTTCGTTGATTGCCTCCATGACACCGCTGATAGATGCCAGCAGTTCTTCGGAGGAGGCAGAGAAATCCGTTACCAGTCCATCGATCTGACCGGCATCATTACTGTAAGAATCCGCCATACCGGAAAATGCTGCAAAGCTGTCCACCACATCTGTTCCGACAAATCCCAACAGCTTCTGTGTTCCTTCTGCCAGATTGTTTACAGCATCCATCACATTGTTGGTCACATCCTGGATATGAGAGACGGCTGCCTTGGACTGTTCTGCCAGCACACGAATTTCCTCCGCCACCACAGCAAATCCTTTTCCGGCTTCTCCCGCACGTGCTGCCTCAATGGATGCATTCAGTGCCAACAGATTCGTCTGTCCCGTGATCTGCATAATAGATTCTGCCAGAACTCCAATCTGGTTGACTACTTTAATTTCCTCCAGTGCCTTGGTCAGTCCTTCGTTGATCTCTTCATGAATGGCTTTGGTACGCTGATCATTTTGTGTAATATCCTTCTTGATTCCTACCGCACGCTCACGGATCGCATCTGCTTCGGTGGCACCATCCTGAGAACGTGTCGCAATATTCTTCGCTGCACTCTCAATCTCATGAGACATAGCATTGATCTCTTCAGAAGATGCCGCTGTCTCTTCCATTCCGGCTGCCAGTTCCTCTGTGGTAGCGGACACATCCTCGATCTGTTCATCCAGAGCCTGAATACTGTTATCAATATTCTGTACCATATTGTTGATCTCTGCAGTCTGCTCTTTGACTTCACCGATCAGTCCACTCATCTCTGTCCTCATAGACTCCAGAGAGACTGCCAGCCGTCCGAAATCATCACGGCGTTTTAAAAGCTTATCTCCCATAGATTTTGAGAAATCTCCCTGTTCCATCACGCCGATAGATGCCACACATTTTTTGAGCGGCTGGACGATGCTGATAATAATGAAAACCAGAAGGACGATCACGATTGCACCTTCTATAAGTGTCGATGCAATGAACATCGTCAGTCTTCCTGTCACATAACCGGAAAATTCATCACCTACCGTGACAATCTTATCATCAATATAGTCGGTGTAATTTCCTGTGCCGATGACCCACTGGAACGGTTCAAACGCTTTGCTGTAGGAACGTTTGGGAGAGGATTCCGTCTCTCCTTCCTTTGGGAACACATAATCTACATAACCACCATCCGGCTCCTGTCCCATGCGGATGATTTCCTTTACCATCTGGTACCCGTTAGCATCCTTGGTCTCCATACGGTTTGTACCTTCTGTTGCACTTCCCAGCAGTACCACATTGGTTCCGTCATACTGATCCACCCAAAAATATCCCGAATCTCCGTAGCGAAGCTGGCGGATTTCATCCGCCGCAAGTTTCCTGGCCTCTGCTTCGGTATAGACACCAGCCTGATACTGATCATAAATGGTCTGGCAGAGCGAGATCACATTATCTACCTGCTGCTTGATCTGTTCATCGTAGGCTTCCCGCTCATCAGTCTCCATGGTATCTAATGCTTTGGACTGCAATTCTTTCATGCTTTGTGCTGAAAAGATAGTACACAACAACAGTGCAGCCATCGTTGCCAGTATTACTATGATCATTTTCGTCTGTACTTTTATATTGTTCATAAGATTCCCCTTTTCTGTTTGTCCGTTTTTGCAGATCTCCTACCTTAATTTTATGTTTATCTTATCACATTTTATAATTCTCTTCAACTTTGTGTGGCTTTTTTGTGTATTATTGCCAACTTTTATTCACAATCAGGGGAATTTCACCATGAATATCTGAGATATTTCCGGACAACAAAAAACCTCAGTAGATTTCTCTACTGAGGTTCCTATTCGCAGGTCAACTCCTGCTTCGCAGGGCTACAAGGATTCGAACCTTGAAATGACGGAGTCAGAGTCCGTTGCCTTACCGTTTGGCGATAGCCCTATGTCGTTTACTTGATGAAGTATACACTATCTGTTCCCATTTTGCAATACCCAATTTAAAAAAATTTTAAAAAATATATGAAATTAGAACAATTTCCGTAAAATCATCGCGTAAACACCGTGATATAGGGATAGTCCTTCCTTTCTGCCGGCTGGAAATCCTCCATCAACCAGTTCCAGATAAAGCTGTTCTCTCCTTCCTGGGCAATATCTCCATAACAGCTTTCAAACACCACCACATCCGGATATCTGTCCGGATTGATCTTCCAGTAGTCCAACAGACGCTCATCATAGATCATAGAGCAGATCGTATCAGGGGATGCCTGCTTATGTTCTCCGAGCATACAATAGAACTGGGACGGTCCCACATAAAGCACGGTACTGCCGTCCGGCACGGCCTCCGGCCATACAGCCAGATTATTGTTGTAACGGTATGCAGTCATATAATCCGTGAGGATTCCGGCGCGTAATCCCTCTCTGTTGATGCCACGCACATTTTGAATCACATAGGCATGATATTCCTGGGATCCCAGAATCAGCCAGGTATAGGAAAATGCATTCCCAAGCACAAGGATCAGGCACAGGATCTGAATTGCCTTCTTTCCTGCGGTGTTTTCCTTCTGCCAGTAGTCTCCCAGACATACCAGTCCGGCCACTGCTCCCATAATGAGATAGGTGACCAGCAGCATCGGTCCCCAGTTAGACAACAGAAGTACCGAAAAATAATTGACAAATGCCAGCAGGATCAGTTCATAGAACAGTTTTTCCGTCTTGTCTCTGCGCAGATAGGTATAACATCCCGTCAGGGATACTGCCATCAGCAAAAGCTGCGGGTAAATTGCATTAAAGGAACTGAACAGCCAGAACCAGATCTGGATCAGAAATACAATTACGAAAAACAGCATGCCCGGAAGCTGTAGCAGTCCGGGAAGTTTTTTCTTCCACACTTTCTCTATAAACCATCGGATTCCCAGAGACACCAGCAGGGCACACAGAAGGATCATGGCCATCTCTCCCAGGCTTGACCCCCATCCCAACAATTTTTCTCCCACAGTAGTCTGATGGGACCCCTCTCCCAGGATCTCGCCTGCCATCTCCAACATTTTCTGCGGTGTCATATAACTCAGAAGATATGTAAACATTACTGCCGCACTTGCCACACAGGGCAGTACATAAGCACAGAGTTCTTTCCATTTTTTCTCTGATCTGCGCACCAGCAGAAATACCAGGCAGCACAAAAATACCAGTACCATACTTGGATAAGCCAGCACATCACAGGTCATGAATATACCTGCCAGCACCAGCCACCGCAGCTCTCCTGCTGTCTGTCTGCCCTCGGAGTCCTTCGCTCCGAAGTATCTCAGAAGGCACAGCACCATAAGTGCAAAGAACCAGTTATGAAGATTGGAATACTCCGGAATAAAAATGGACTTGGGTGTTGTCACATAGTAGAGAAGCCCCATCAGTGCTGCCACATTCTCATCCATCTGCGGCACCGTCCTGCGGATCGTCTTATACAGAAAGACGCTGACGCACGCCTGGATTGGGAAAAATACGAGCCGCAAAAACAGGTTCAGATAGTTCACTCCACCTGTCAGCTTCACAAACAGCCCGATAAAAACCGCCGTAAAAATGGCAGAAGTCTGGTGTGGTTCCCACATTTCAAGCAGCAGCCGGTCTCCCATGGCAAGACGATAACCCGCCATGATGCCATAGCCTTCGTCCGTATCTGCACCAATAAATAAATTTTTTGCCGTATATGCAATGATTGCAAGAATACAGATAATTTTCCAAAATTTCTTATTTTTCAGTATATTTTTCATCATGCAGTTATCATAACACAGGATTTTCCCCATAGCAATGACAAGAAACATACATAACTGCAAAACGAGGCCCACCGTCCTGCGGCAAGCCCCGTTTTCATTCAACACAATGAGAGAAACGTATTATGGTATTTTGCAACGCTATTTATACTTCAAAGATCAGATCGCCGTAGGTGGGTACCGGCCATACCTTCTTGTCGACCATCATTTCCAGTTCATCCACGGGAGTTCTCAGGTCATCCATTGCAGTATGTACCACATCTTTATAGAAGAAAGCAAGCTTCTTGGGATCTTCGATGCCTGCTGCCTCAGCCAGCTTATCCTCCAGAGCAGTCTCTGCAGCCTGTGCCTCAGCCAGCTTCTCGGAAATGCTCTTCAGTACAGTGGTCTGTACACTTGCATCAGCGCCTGCACTCTTAACAGCCAGTACGGTATCCGCCAGAGTCCTGGTATACTCCATAACTGCGGGAATGTACTGCTTCTTCGCCATATCTACCATGGTCAGAGCTTCGATGTTGATGGTCTTGGAGTAGGTCTCATACAGAACCTCCTCGCGGGATTCCAGCTCAGCTTTGGTGAAGATACCGAACTTCTCGAACAGTTTGATAGACTTTTCGGTGGTCAGAGTCTCGGAAGCTTCTACCATGGACTTGATGTTGGGAAGTCCTCTTCTGGCTGCCTCTTCTACCCACTCCTCAGAATAGCCGTTGCCGTTGAAGATGATTCTCTGATGCTCGGTCAGGTACTTCTTGATCAGATCGTGTACGGCAATATCGAAATCGTCTGCTTTCTCCAGAATGTCTGCTGCCTCGCAGAAAGCTTCTGCAACGATAGCGTTCAGAGTGGTGTTGGGGCTGGCGATGGAGTCTGCACTACCTACCATACGGAACTCAAACTTGTTGCCGGTGAAAGCAAACGGTGAAGTTCTGTTACGGTCGGTGGCATCCTTATCCAGATCCGGCAGAGTGGATACGCCGGTCAACAGTTTACCGCCCTGGATGGAATGAGTAGCATCACCGGTCTCCACCAGCTGCTTTACCACATCCTCCAGCTGCTCGCCCAGAAATACGGAAATGATGGCAGGGGGTGCCTCGTTAGCTCCCAGTCTGTGATCGTTGCCGACATCGGATGCACTCTGACGAAGCAGATCTGCATGGGTATCTACGGCTTTCAGGATACATGCCAGTACTAACAGGAACTGGATGTTCTCGTTAGGAGTATCGCCGGGATCCAACAGGTTGACACCGTTATCGGTTCCCAGGGACCAGTTGTTATGCTTACCGGAACCGTTCACTCCGGCGAAAGGCTTCTCATGCAACAGGCAGGTCATACCGTGACGTCCTGCTACTTTCTTCATAGTCTCCATAACCAGCTGGTTATGATCTACCGCAATGTTGGCGGTCTCATAAATAGGAGCCAGCTCGTGCTGTGCGGGAGCCACTTCGTTATGCTGTGTCTTGGCGGTTACGCCTAGCTTCCACAGTTCAATGTTCAGATCCTTCATGAAGGAACCGATTCTCTCGCGGATAGTACCGAAGTAATGATCCTCCAGCTCCTGTCCCTTGGGTGCGGGTGCACCGAACAGGGTACGTCCTGCGAAGATCAGGTCTTCACGCTTTAAGTATTTGTCTCTGTCTACCAGGAAATATTCCTGCTCCGGTCCCACGCTAGCTACGACCTTGGTAGCTTCGGTATTGCCGAACAGTCTTACGATACGCAGTGCCTGTGTGCTGACTGCTTCCATGGAACGAAGAAGCGGTGTCTTCTTATCCAGTGCCTCACCCTTGTAAGAACAGAATGCAGTGGGAATGCAGAGGATCACGCCGGTTGCATCCTCTTTCAGGAATGCGGGAGAGGTGATATCCCATGCAGTATAGCCTCTTGCCTCGAAGGTAGCTCGTAAGCCTCCGGAGGGGAAGGAAGATGCATCGGGCTCGCCCTTGATCAGCTCCTTACCGGAGAACTCCATGATCATCTTGCCGTACTCATCGGGATGGGTTACGAATGCATCGTGCTTCTCTGCGGTGATACCGGTCAGAGGCTGGAACCAGTGGGTATAATGGGTGGCACCGTTCTCGATGGCCCAATCCTTCATTGCCTTTGCTACAACATCAGCGGTGGCCAGAGACAGCTCTCCGCCGTGATCAATGATCTTCTTCACTTCTTTGTATACGCTCTTGGGTAATCTTTCCCTCATCTTACCCAGAGTGAATACCTTACTGCCAAAGATTTCTTCCACGTTTAATACTTCACTCATCTTCGTTTCCTCCTTATTCTTGCTATTTTCCATGCTTCCTGCGACTTACTTGCACAGTTGCTATTCAGAACTTACATGCGCAAAATCGCATCTTCGATGCTTTCCGGCTGGCTCTGAATAGCAACAAAAAAAGGCGCTACACTTCCTAGTGTAAACGCCTTCGTTTCGCATTGAAAAATATTAACTTGTGAGGATCGCTCCTCTATGGCTCATTACTATACAACAGATTTTTTTTGAATGCAATACCTTTTTTGAAAAAATTGTAACTATTCAGAACTCCATTCGCAAAATCGCCTCTACGAGGCTTTACTTTTGCATCCGAAGCGATCTCTGAAGTGCTCTATACCTCAAACAACAGATCCGCATAGGTCGGGAACGGCCAGTACTTCTTGTCTACCAGCTTTTCCAGTTCATCCGCAGGTTTTCTCAGTGCGTTCATTGCCACCATGACTTCATCATGATAACAGAATGCCTGCTCCTTGCCTCTCTCCATGGCGGAAGCCTTTTTCTCCACCTCGAGAAGTGCCTCGGATGCCTTTTCCATCTCTGTCAGCTTCTGTGTGATCTGCTGCAACATACGGGTAGGCACGTAGGTGTCTCCGCCAGCTTCCGTAATAGCAATAACAGCATCTGCCAGCGACTTGCTGTATTTCATTACTGCAGGAATGATCTGCTTGTTTGCCATATCCACCATAGTCAGTGCCTCGATATTGATGGTCTTTGCATAGGTCTCGTACAGTACCTCCGCGCGGGAACGCAGCTCTGCCTCGGTGAAAATACCGAACTTTTCAAACAGATGGATAGCCTTGGGAGTAGTCAGAGTATCTACTGCTGCTACCATGGAAGGAATATTGGGCAGTCCTCTTCTGGCTGCTTCCTCTTCCCATTCCCTGGCATAACCGTTGCCATTGAAAATAATACGCTGGTGCTCCGTCATATATTCCTTGATCAGATCATGGACTGCCATATCGAAATCTTCCGCACCTTCCAGACGGTCTGCAGCTTCGCAGAACGCCTCTGCCACAATGGCATTCAGGGTGGTGTTGGGGCTTCCGATGGAATCCTCGCTTCCCACCATACGGAATTCGAATTTATTTCCTGTAAAGGCAAACGGTGAAGTACGGTTTCTGTCGGTAGCATCCTTTACAAAATCCGGCAATGTGGATACACCGGTGCGAAGTACACCGCCTTCTTTCAGATTGTCTGCTTTACCGGTCTCCACCAGCTGTGCCACCACATCCTCCAGCTGTTCGCCCAGGAAGATCGAAATAATGGCAGGGGGTGCCTCGTAACCGCCCAGTCTGTGATCGTTACCTACATTGGACGCACTCTGACGCAGCAGATCCGCATGGGTATCTACAGCTTTCATGATACATGCCAGTACCAGCAGGAACTGAATATTTTCATTGGGGGTCTGGCCGGGCTCCAGAAGGTTCACACCATTGTCCGTAGTGATGGACCAGTTGTTATGCTTACCGGAACCGTTTACTCCGGCAAAAGGCTTCTCATGCAGCATGCAGCGCAGACCGTGCTTGCCTGCCACACGCTTCAGAGTCTCCATTACCAGCTGGTTGTGATCCACTGCCACATTGGCAGACTCGTAGATGGGCGCCACTTCATGCTGTGCGGGAGCCGCCTCATTATGCTGGGTCTTGGATGTTACACCCAGCTTCCACAGCTCGATATTGACATCATGCATGAAACCACCGATACGCTCACGGATAACACCGAAATAGTGGTCATCCATCTCCTGTCCCTTGGGGGCGGGAGCACCGAACAGGGTTCGTCCGGCGAAAATAATATCTTCACGCTGCAAAGCCTTGGCAGAATCTACCAGGAAATATTCCTGCTCCGCGCCAACGGAAGGCAGTACTTTGGTAGCTTCTGTATTGCCGAACAGGCGGACGATACGGATCGCCTGCTTGCTCAGAGCCTCCATGGAACGAAGTAACGGTGTCTTCTTATCCAGTGCTTCGCCTTTATAAGAACAGAATGCTGTAGGGATACAAAGGGTCGGACCGGTAGCGGTCTCTTTGATAAATGCGGGGGAAGTGATGTCCCATGTAGTGTAACCTCTTGCCTCAAAGGTAGCACGTAAGCCTCCGGAAGGGAAAGAAGATGCATCGGGCTCTCCCTTGATCAGTTCTTTGCCGGAAAATTCCATGATCATCCGGCCATCCTCATCAGGATGTGTCACAAAAGCATCATGTTTTTCTGCGGTAATGCCGGTCAACGGCTGGAACCAGTGGGTATAATGAGTGGCACCGTTCTCGATGGCCCAATCCTTCATGGCACTTGCCACTACATCCGCAGTTGCCAGGGAAAGTTCTCCTCCCTGATCCATGATCTTCTTCACTTCTTTGTAAGTACTCTTTGGGAGCCTCTCTTTCATCTTGCCCAGGGTAAACACCTTGCTGGCAAAAAGCTCCTCTACATTCAATTCTTCGCGCATGTCCCTACTTCCCTTCGGTATACAATAAAATAATATCGAATACAGTGTACAACATGTGCGTTATAATGGTCAATTATTATTTTCGAGGTTTTAGTGATAAGTTTTTCCAAAAATACTCTATACTCAGAACACTTCCCAGCAGGATTCCGGGCATCTGATTGTACATCTGTCTTCCACTGGCTTCCCAGAACATTAAAAAAACAACGATACCGATAAATCCCAACTGACAGATCATCAGCATTACAGGTGGTTCCTGATCTCTGATAATATTGCGAAGGCTGAGGATCATTCCGATCAGTAACAGCACATACATGGACACCAGATAGCAGAAACAATACTGACAGGTGCGCCAGTAGTATTTTCCCCAGGGCGAAAACATTTCCCAGAGCAGGGTTCCATCGCTGTACTCCACGTTTAAAAATGCACTGGCCCCCAGATTTCCGTTGGCAAAATTATAGCTTGCCTTTTTGCGCAAATGTACGGGATTCCAGAATTCCGATCTGTTTTCGCGAATATATTCCATACTGTATTGCTGTTTTTCCTGTCTGGTGGAAAATTCATACATATGATCCACAAACTCTGTGTTGTTGGTCCAGGAACCGTCTTCCTTCATTCCCAGTGCCACCCAGCTGATCACAGGATTGGCTGTTTCAGATGCTTCCTTTGTGATCTCGTAGGAATTGGCCCAGAGCTGCAGAGCCACTCCCAGAATCACGACAAAACCTCCAAACAGCAATGTCACTCGACGGTCCACCGACACTCTCTGCCACAAGAGGATCACAGCGCATGCGATCAGCGGTATGATCACTGTGATCTTCCATGTGCCTGCCAGTACTGCCATACCGGCCGCAAGCAGCGCCCACAGGATCTGCCGGCGCTTCCCCCTGGATGCTGCCGCCAATTTCAGGAAAGCCAGTCCCAGGATTCCCATACCGAAGCTCATGGAATCCGTATAAAACACGGCAGTCATCTCCCACATCGGAAGCAGAAATACAAAGGCAAGCAGGATCGGAAATCTCCAGCAAGTATCCCCATTCCGTTCCGCAAGATAACCACAGGCACATGCCACCAGCATCACCAGAATTACATTCCGCAGCAAAACAAAATAAAACGGGGACACATCCATCAGCAATGCCATCCGAAACAGAACGGAAAGCAAAAGCATCGGCTTCAGATTATTCGAATAGGTCAAAAAATAATTGGTGTCTTCCAGTTCTCTCCCGTTCGCCAGATTCAGGGCATCCCGATAGACATAGGTGTAATCCAGCAGAGTATTCTCATTCCCCTGCCGGCTCAATGAAACCACATAAAGCAGCACCCCAAACAATACCAGCGCTACGGCATACAGCGAATTTCTCCGGCCTGTCACCGTATATATTTTATTCCATGCCGCACCGGCCGCCAGCAGCAACACTGTAGCAACCGCCACCCCCAGAGCCATCTGCCATGGGATCAGATGATTCCCCGGATACCTGAGTACTGTCCACAACAGCAACAGCATAAAAGCGATGAGAATACTATAGGCACCTATGGACACTCCTTTATGAATTCTGCCTTCCCTTTTCATAAGGCGTTACCTCCGGTCACTCTTTCTCAATCAGCATTTTTCTGACGCAGCAAATCAAATTCCTGCGGCGGCGTGGATAACTTTATCCACAGCACCTGCTTGGGATGGGGTGCACTGTCCACACTTTCTCCCTCCTCGGTGTACATAGCTTCCACCGTGACCGGTACATTGGTGCCGTCAGGCTTCATGATTTCTATGGAATCGCCCACGCAGAATTTGTTCCGCTGCTCGATCCGGCACAGAGAATCCTTTACTGCCTCCACAATTCCCAGATAAATATATTCGTTCACGTAAGTGTTATTATCATAGATCTGCGTATTTTCATCCGGCTTGCCGAAATAGAACCCCGTCGTAAACTGACGATAGGTGCACTTGGAGATCTCTGCCTTGTACCAGTCCATATTTTTCTCGTACAGCTCCGGATCGGCAAAATAATCATCAATGGCCTTCCGGTAGGTTCTGGCTACCGTTGCCACATACAATGCGGTCTTCATACGCCCCTCGATCTTGAGACTGTCGATTCCTGCCTCCACCAGCTCCGGAATATGTTCGATCATGCACAGATCCTTGGAGTTGAAAATATATGTCCCCCGCTCATTCTCGTAGACCGGCAGATATTCTCCGGGACGGGTCTCCTCCACCACCGCATATTTCCAGCGGCAGGGATGTGTGCAGGCACCTCTGTTGGCATCTCTTCCTGTAAAGAAATTGCTCAGCAGACATCTGCCGGAATAAGAGATACACATTGCCCCGTGGACAAAACTCTCAATCTCCATTTCCGCAGGAATCTTCTCCCGGATTCCCTTGATCTCTACCAGTGACAGTTCTCTGGCAGACACCACTCTTTTGGCTCCCAGCTTCCACCAGAACAGATATGTCTCATAGTTGGTATTGTTGGCCTGCGTGGAAATATGCACTTCCACCTGGGGCCAGACTTCTTTGGCGATCATGAACATTCCCGGATCGGAAATGATCAGCGCATCCGGCTGCTCCGGCTTCATATCCCGCAGCTCGGCAAAATATTTTCTGGCTCCCTCGAGATCATAATTATGCGCCAGAATATTGGCCGTCACATAAACCTTCACTCCATGTGCATGGGCGAATGCAACTCCTTCCGCCATTTCTTCACTGCTGAAATTTTTTGCCTTGGCCCGCAGTCCAAAAGCTTCTCCGCCGATATAAACAGCATCCGCCCCAAAAATAACAGCCGTTTTTAATACTTCCAGGCTGCTGGCCGGGATTAAAAGTTCCGGTTTTTTATATGTCATTTTATTTCTCCTCTTTTTCTGCAACAGATTCTCTTTCCTGATAAGCACACCATGTCAGATTTAGCGGAAGCATTATCATCACCGGCAGCATATAGCGCAGTTCTCCGTTGACCGGGGAAAGAATGCATACCGCAAACACCAGCAGTGTGGGTACTATCAGCAAAATCCGCTTTCCCTTTTTCGATCCCAGCAGATACACCACATATCCCAGCAGCAGGTATCCGTGAAATCCCGCATTATACAACAGGGAGATCAGCGGGAAAAGTGGGATGATAATCCCACGATATGCGAATATTGGGTAGGATTGTGGGAGTG
>OHWC01000310.1_pt1 | contig 28527 bp, 27 predicted proteins | sample 1579541 | NCBI WGS metagenome assembly OHWC01 (sample SAMEA3882551, study PRJEB24775) | human gut metagenome | biome: human-associated habitat; feature: intestine environment; material: feces | place: Netherlands | collected 2009/2010
TTCTTGTTCTCTTAAATCTGTCGTATTTTTATTACGAGCTATACCTAATTTTATATATTTTGGTGCAACAGAATCGTATATAACTTCTGGATATCTTATATCTGTAGTATCTTTTTCTGTTAAATCTTTTCCAACATTTCCAGCTATATCTTCATAACCATAAACTTTATAACTAATCTTACCTTGTGGTAATTTTAATTCTTCTGTGGTGTCAAATTCTACAAAATAAAATTTTGCAGCTTCACTGTATTCTAATTCTTTAGTTGTTGTTACACCATTTTCTCCATAAATATCAACTTTTGGATTAATTTCTAACATTTCTGGAAATGCTACAAATAATCTAATATGTTCATTTTTTGTTGCAATTTTAACATCTTCACCATCTTTATTATTTGTCCAATTAAATATTCCCATTGCTGAATATTCTGGTGCTACTGTGTCATATATAAACGTTTTTGTTGTCGCATTTCCTGCCATATCTCTTACAATAATTGTATTTTCTCCGGCTACTAAATATTGTTTTATATTTTGGAAATTTGCATCTGTCCATGCATTTGGTGTTACTTCTACTACATTTCCATTTATTTCATATTCTTTTACTAAGTAATTATCATGTAATTTAAAGCTTACATTACTAAAGTATGGATCTGTTCCTTTTGATTCTTCTTTTACTATTATTTCTGGTGCTGTTAAATCATAAACAACTTTAGTATATTGGTCATGGTTAATATTTGCATTATTTAATTTTTCTCCAACATTTTTTGCTTCATCTGCATATCCAGAAATTTCAAAAGGAATTTCACCTTCTGGCATAGTTTTATCTAATTTAAAATCAACCATATAATAGTAACTATTTTTTTCTGGACTTGAACTTAATGGACGATATGTTGCTGTATATTCTTTTCCAAATATTTCAACTTTTGGTTCAATAGCTAATTTTTCTGGGAAAGAAATTAAAATACGAACTTCATCTCCTTCTTTTGCCCATGTTAAATCTTTTACATTATTTACATAGCGTGTTTTATTTAGTATTCCTAGTTTTGAATATACTGGAGCTATTGAATCATATGTAAATTTATATGTTGCTTCATTTCCAGCTATATCTCTTACAATAATTGTATTTTCACCTTCTACTAAATATGTTTTAATGTTTGCATAATTTGCATCTGTCCAAGAATTTGGAGTTATTTTTATTAATGTATCATTTACTTCATATTCTACTACTTTATAATTATCTTTTAATTTAAAGCTTACTTTACTATATATATTTTTTTCGCTATTACCTACATAGTTTTCTTTTTCTTCTATGTAACCTTCTGTTCCTTTTACATGAATTTCTGGTAATGTACCATCGTAAAATACTCTATGTCCATTTGTTGGTCCATTTTCATCTGGTAATTTATTTCCAGCTTTATCTTCTATATTAGATATTTTTAAAGTAATTTCTCCATCTACAAAAGTTGTATTTTCTGGAATTTTATAAATTACAGTATAAACCCATCTAGTTTCATTATCTTGTCTTACTGTTACTAGTGAATCTTCCATTATATATTCTTTCCCATCATTTATTAATGTAAATGTAGGATTGTGTACTAATTCTTCGTTTACAGCAATGTACATTAAAATTTCATCTTTGCGTTTTACATAATATTCCTTCAAATCATTTGATTCACCATTTTTTAAAATATTTGTAGCTAATCTAATAGGTGCTGTTACATCTGTTACATTTGCATCAATATTTGCTAATAGTTCTCCTCCAGAAACAGTCACATTACTCCAACCTAAGTTTACTTCCTCTGTTGGAACTGTTACTGTTGTATCTATTGTAGTTGTTTGGCTATCTACATCTGCTGTAGTTGTTGTTTGTGCTTGTTGTGTTCCTACATTAGTTTGAACATTTTGAGAGTTATCTGTTATTTCTTCTGTTTGCTCCACTTCAGCTTCTGCATTTTCTTCATTTGCAGGTTGATTTGTTTCTTCCCTTCTATTTTCTTCTTGTACAGCTTGTTCTGTTTGTGAACTATTACTATTATTTTCTGAAATAGCTGTAGCTTCTGTTTTACCTTGATCTTTTAAGAATACTACAACCATTGATATTGCTACAATTAATAATATTGCAATTATTACTATGGTAATTATAGCCTTCTTACTTAAACTTTTCCCTTTCATAAATTATCCCCCTATAATTTATTTTTTTGTTTCTTCTGCTTTAATAATAAGTCTAGACTTTCTTCCATCTTTGCAAGTTATTAAAGTAATTTCTTTTATGTTTTTATCTTGTGTTTTTAAAATGCTTACATCATTTGGATTTGTTGTAAAAATAGAATTTATTGTATATTCTACAGTATTTTTTTGTAAATCTGTTAAATATATTTCGTCACCAATTATAAGTTCATCATTTCTGCCAAACATTGTATTATCATAATTATTATGCCCTGCTAATGCCAAATTTCCTATTTCATTAACATTTCCACCACTAAATCTAGTTATTGATGTTTTCATTTTTTCTTTAGTAGTTCTATCTAGAATTGGATATTCCAATTCTAGTTTTGGAATATTAATAATCCCGATAATAGCGTTATTATTAATATTAATAGACTCTGTTGTTTTTTCATGTTTTTTAACTTCTTCTATAAGTTGTATGTTTTTTTCTTCATTAATTTGATTTCCAATATATTTCTTAGCTATAAGAGCAATTACAATGACTGTAAAAACAATAAGAATTATAAGTAATATTTTATAAAATATTATTTTTTTATTTTTCATTTTTTTTAGATAATTTTTTAATTCTTATTGCTACTATTATTATTGCTAATACTGCAATTCCTAAGATAACAAATAATATTGGATTATCAAATGTAACTGGTAGCTCGCTTTTTGTTTCCGTTTTTACAATTTCTTTTACTTCATCTTCTGAAGTTTCTTTTTTTGAAGTTAAAACTTGTGCATCATATGTTGTATTTCCATTTAATTCTTTCTTTAATAAAACAACATATTGTGTACCATTTTCTGCATCAACTGGTTGAGCTATTGTTGCATTTGTTACTTCTTTCCATTCTGTATTTGTTATAATATTATTCCATAAATTAGCATATTCTTGTGATAATTTAATTGATTCGAATATATTCATATTTCCATTTATTTTTCCCATAACTTTAACTAATTCTTCACAATTTGAATTTTTACCATTTAATGATACAACATCATAACTATATTTTGCTTTTTCATCATCTGTAATTTTTACTGTTCCTTTTGTTACTTTTCTTATTACATTATTTTCTCTTGTTTCTTCTGTTGTAGTTTGATTTGCATCAACTTTAATTCTATTTGTTAAAGTTTTCATTTCATTTATTTCTGCTTCAGTTGATACTTTTGATATATTTATAGGTTCAGCTTTTTTTACAATCTTGTCATTTACTTTTACCCATAAATATAATCCATTTTGATCTTTTGAAACTTTTATCACTTTATTTCCTTTTGTATCTTTGGCTGTATACCAATTTAAATTATCTTCTTTAACATCCGCACTAGTTGTTATTGCATAAGAATATTCTTCATTTAAGTACTCATTTAAATAAATTAAATAATCTCCATCGGTATTTTCTAGTACTGCCATATCTTCGGCTGTAGCATTTACAATAGTATTTAGATTTAAAATAAGCATAACAGCCATTAACATTACTATAATTTTAGAAGTTATTTTTTTCATCTTTCATCCTCCTTTTCGCTACGGAACTATTATATTACAATTTTTTACAAAAGTAAATAATTTTACCATTTTTTGATATACTATTTGCTGTATTCCTTATTTCCGAAGTGCTTTCAGCTCTTTTATAGTTTTATTGCATAAAAAATAACAAACCATAAATTTTTATCTGGTTTGCTATTTTTTTATATTTATTTTTTTAATAATCTTAAACTGTTTAATACAACTGTTAAACTACTTAATGTCATTGCTAAACTTGCAATCATTGGATTTAAAGATATTGGAAATAGCCCTGTTGCAAGTGGTATCATGCATATATTATAAAACAATGCCCAAAACAAATTTTGTTTAATTATTCTTATTGTATTTTTTCCTATCTTAAATAATTTTAAGATATTGCTCATATTCTCATTAAGCAAAATAACATCTGAAGAATCTGCACTAATATCTGTTCCATTTTCTACACTTATTCCAATAGTTGCAGTTTTTAGACTTGGGCTGTCATTAATCCCATCTCCTACCATTGCACAATTATTATTACTATTTAGTTCTTTTATCTTTTCCAATTTTTGTTTAGGGCTTACATTACTTATAACATTTTCTATCCCTACTTGTTTTGCAATAATTTTTGCTGTTTTATCATTATCACCTGTAAGCATAAAAATCTTTTTATCTAATTTCTTTAATTCATTTACAGTTTTAACAACATCTTTTTTTATTGTATCTGCTAAACCTATAATTAAAAGAGTCTCTTTTTTATTAAATAAATATACTATACTTTCGCCTTTACTTATAATCTTTTCTTCTTCCACTTTTAATTTATTTTCTACTTGCATTTTTTCTACATATTTATAATTGCCTGCAAAATATTGTATTCCATTTATTTTTCCTTTTACACCCAAACCTGGCTCTTCTTTAAATTCTTCTACACTAAAAATATCCTTTTCGTCATTATAAATACTTTTAGCTAATGGGTGATTTGAATTTTTTTCTAAACTTTTTAAAATCTTTAAATTTTCTTTGCTATAAACACCATCTACTATAGTCATTTTACCGGTTGTTAAAGTTCCGGTTTTATCAAACACAATTGTATCTATTTTATTTGTCGCTTCTAATATTTCACTAGACTTTACCAATATACCATTTTTACTGCAGTTTCCTATTGCTACCACCATTGCCAGTGGAGTTGCTAACCCCAAAGCACATGGGCAAGCAACAACTAAAACACTTACTAATGCTAAAATCGCCTCATTAATATCTGTGGTTAATACTAAATTAAGAACAAATGCAACTAGAGAAATTATAAATATTGTTGGTACAAAATATCCACTTATTTTATCTGCAACTCTTGCTATTGGTGCTTTTGTATTTGTTGCTTCTACAACCATTGTTACTATATTCGAAATGCTAGAGTCTTTTCCTATTCTTTCTGCTTTATATTTTATATAGCCATCATAATTTACACTTCCTGCAATTACATTATCTCCTATACTTTTGCTTACAGGTTTACTTTCACCTGTTATAAAAGATTCATCTGTATGTGTTTTTCCATTTATTATAGTTCCATCTACTGCAATTTTTTCTCCTGGTTTACTTACAACTATATCTCCTTTTTCTATTTCGTTTATATTTACTTCTATTTCTTTATTGTCTTTTAAAATTGTTCCTTTTTTAGGAGTTATTGTTACTAAATTTTTAATCGTATCTACTGCTTTATCTTTATTCTTTTTGTCTATAAATCTACCTACTTTTACAAAAAGAATAATTATTGCAGAAGATTCAAAGTATAAATGGTGAACCAAATTAGTATTCCCCATAAAAACTTGTACTGTATTCCACAGACTATATACAAAATTCACAATTACACCAACACCCACTAAAGAGTCCATATTGGGCATTTTGTGAACTATATTTTTAAAGCCATTTTTTATAATATCAAAACCATAAAAAATGAATAATAAAGATAAAAGCATTAGAGATATTGCATATATCTTTGGATTTTGTACTATATTTAGTATATTAGGAATTGGTAAGTTAAACATTTGTCCCATAGATATATACATTAAAATAATACCTAATATAGAAAACACAATTAAAATTACAAAATTAGCATTATTATTTTTCTCCTTTTTCTCACCTAAACTTTTAAAGCCAGCTTCTTTAACAAATCTATTTAAATCCTTTACCGTTAGTTTTTCATCATATTCTATTAAGGCTGTTGCCATAACCAAATTTACAGAAACACTAATAATACCATCTTGCTTACTTAAAAATTTTTCTAAGCCATTAGAACAAGCACTACAAGTCATTCCCTCTATATTTAAAATAACCTTTTTCATACTTCCACCTTAATCGGGTTTAAGGGGTGGTCCTTAAAATCCCGTTTTATATAATTTTATCTTTTTCTACTATAAATACACTAATTTAATATTTTAAACCCTAAATTTTCTATTTTTTCTTTTACAAGATTTATATCTAGTTCTTTTTTACTTTCTACTTTAACTTCTCCATTTTCGTGGCAAGCTTTAACTTTTTTTACCTCTTTAATATCTTTTAAAGCTTTTTCTATTCTTTTTTCGCATCCTTCGCACATCATTCCTTCTACATTAAATGTAATTTCATTCATATTGTACCTCCTTATGTTTTGCTTTTTCAAAATTATTTTATTAATATATATTGATATATTACACCCTTTTTTTATATATAGTCAATAAAATTCTATAGGCATTATTTTTCCTATTTTGTATTCTTTTACTTTTTTACATAATTATGGTATAATATAAGGTACTATAACAGTAGATGAAAGGAGGACAATTTATGTCCAATACAGCTCAAGCAACACAAGAAATTGTTTTTCCAGATCTTGTGCCATTCTTGTATCGGGGTGTTGGTAGCTTAGTTAATCTTCAAAAATTATATAATGAAGAAGTAAAAAAAGCTGCTGACAAGCTTCGTGGTGATGTCTTTGAAGCCAACTTCTTAGATTTGTACTATACGAAGTTACAAAATTATCTCAACAATTATTATAACTATCAGTCTGTTTCCGGATTAGAGCAAGAAATGATGGAATTAAAACAATTTTTGTTTAACAAAAAAATTCCTTGCAACATCTCTGGTCGGCTAAAAAACTATATTGCACTTGTTGAGAAAGTTAGGACATTCATTTATGATGGTCTAGATCCTTTTTCCATTAATGACGAGTTAGGTTTTAGAATCATTGTAGGCAAAAGTCGATATGATGACGATAAGTCAATTCAGCAACTATATTCTATAGCAAATGCAGTTATATCATTCTTCGTCGTCACCAAAGGATATAAACTTTTGCTTCCATCTCCTGCCATTGGATGTGGGTTTGATCCTAAATTATATCCGGATGTTTTTGTACCAAAGAATTCTTTGATTCTTCCAGAGTATAGCATTTATGTGAAAGATTACTTTGTAAAACCAAAGAAAAAAGGTTATCAGGCTTTGCATATGGTATTCCTTACAAAAAGTGGCCTTATAATGGAGGTACAAATAAGAACATTTGCTTCGCATTATCATGCAGAGTACATTTCGACACATGAAATGCATAAAGAAAGCAGGTATGGAAAATCTGTAGAGGATTCGCCACAGCTTACCGAAGCACAACTAAAAAGGCAACAAGCTATTAAAATTAGTTTTGACCCTGAAAAAGTAAACTTAGATTCATATTTTTCCAAGGATGGAAAGACTTTGGATTTAATAGGTTTAGCAGAAACCATAAGAGATCCATTTAACAATTTCTTCGTCGCTTAAATAAGTAATAAACTCTACGCTTATAGGAATTATTTTTCCTGTTTGCGTAGAGTCTTTTTTATATAGTAAGAAAGTTCTCCTAGTAGGAGAACTTTTTGTACTAGAGAATTATAGCGAAACTTAGATTTTCTTAGAATTTACATTTGCTAGAAAATCTTAGATTCGCTTTTTTATTTATATGAACTTTAAAGAACGTCCCCAAAGTTCATATTTTACATTTTCATTCCTTTGCCACCTTGCAATCCATTTGCATATCCTTCTAGTACATTTGTATCAAATGAAAATGTCATATTTTGTTCTTCACGATTTCTCTTTAAGGCTAATTCTATTTCTTTATCTAATAAATCTGTATACATTGTTCCTGTTTCTCTCCATAAGTGGAATGATAAACATCCAGGAATTGTGTTTACTTCATTTACATATATTTTATTTGTTTCCTCATCTATTAAAAAGTCTATTCTTATTACTCCTGTACAACCTAATATTTTAAATGTTTCTTTTGCTAAACTTTGTATTTGCTCTTTTTGTTCTTTACTTATATTAGCTGGCAACTTTAATACTCCTGCATTCATAGATTGTTTAGCTCCACCTGTCTTTTTTCCTCCAGATATATATTTATCTTCATATGATAAAATATCAGATGTTTTTTCTAATTCTTCACATTCTGAAGCATTACATTCTTCATAATCACCTAAAACAGAGCAATTTACTTCTTTTAAATTTTCTATAGCTTTTTCTATTAAAATTTTTCTGGCATATGTAAAAGCATCTTCTATTGCCTCTTCTAGTTCTTCACTGTTTTTTGCAACAACAATTCCAACACTAGACCCTAAGTTTATTGGTTTAACAATTACAGGATATTTAATATTTTCTTCAACTTTTTTTATAATGTCTGCTGTTTCCTCATTTTTATAAAAACATTTACACTCTAATACAGGAATATTATTTTCTTTTAAAATTATTTTAGAAACATATTTATCCATCCCAACTGCAGAAGATGTTACATCACATCCTACATATGGTAAATTAAACATTTTTAAAAATCCTTGCAAAGTACCATCTTCTACATTTGTACCATGAACAATTGGAAATGCAATGTCTATGTAATCATATATTTCGTTTTCATAAAATTTTTTATTAGTTCTTAGTAAAACTGTTTTATTGTCTTTTAAAGATAAAGTAACTTGAGTGCTAATCTTTTTTAAATTATCTATATTTGTATATTGCTTTATGTCTGCTACAAGATCTCCACAATACATTTTATTATCTTTTGCAATATATATTGGTATAATTTCATATTTTTCTTTGTTCATATTCTCTATTGCTTGTAATGCTGTTATTATAGAAACTTCATGTTCTACACTTTTTCCACCAAAAAAAACTCCTAATTTAATTTTCATAAAAATAACCTCTTTCCTATAAATTATAATTATCTGGCAAATCATTTTCCAATAGAACTATTACCTCTTCTTGCAACTTCCATTCTAGAATTTTGCTAACAGCTTCTTGTGGTAAATTTACCTTAAATATATTTTCTTCTTTATAATTTTCTTCTTTTATACCTTTTAGCATAGCTTCGTAATTGTCTGTTCCGACTAAGAAAATATAGTCGCAAACTCTTGCCATATATTTTCCAAATTCATAATTGTATTTTTCTTGCTCTTTTCCTAATTCTATAAGACCTGGTGTAACTATTATTTTTACTCCTTTAAATTCACTTAAAGTATCTATTGCAGACTTCGAACTTATTGGGTTTGCATTATATGAATCATCTATTATTGTAACAGGACCTTTTGGAACTAATTCTAACCTATGTTTTACATTTTGAATTTCTCGAATTTTAGAAACAATCTTTTTACTTGGAACTCCTAGGAAGTCTGCAACTGCTATTGCACCTGTAATGTTTACAATGTTATGTTTTCCTATTAATTTAGTTTTCAATTCTTTAACTTCTTCTTTGTTCTTATCTACAGTTTTAAATTTTAATCCTTTACTAGAAGATTCCAAATTATATGAATTATAATCTAACTCTTTATTATTTAACCCGTATGTAATCTTTTTCATATTTAAACTTTTATTTTTTATAAATTCATTATCATAATTTAAAAATATAGTTCCACCATTTTTTTCTACGCTATCTGCAAGTTCAAACTTAGTTTTTATAACATTTTCTATATTTTTAAAACTCTCTAAATGTTGTGGTCCAATAGATGTAATTACCCCCAGTTTTGGATTTACAATATCACAGATCTCTTTAATGTCACCTAACTTTGTTGCTCCCATCTCGCACAAAAATATTTGGTGTGTTGGTTTTAACTCTTCTCTTATTGTTTTTACAACTCCCATTGTAGTATTATAGTTTTTAGGAGTTTTTAAAACCTCATATTTTTCGGATAATACACTATATAAAAAATTTTTCATACTTGTTTTTCCATAACTTCCTGTTATTCCAATTACTAATAAATTTGGCATTTCATTTAATATTTTCTTTGCACTATCTATATATCTTTTTCTTACTAAAAACTCTATTGGGCTATTAATAAAATTGGCTAATAATATTATTATATTTGAACATATATTTAGAATTATTAATTTTTCTGTTATATAATTTTTTATCCCTAAAATAGACATTAATATGTTAAATACTAAAATATCTGTAACTAGTAACCTTTTTACTCTTCCTGTAAATTTTAAAGATATTTTTGAATTTCTTTTTGGCATATTATATAAAATGGAAATTCCTAAAATAATTATTAAAACACCATTCAATATTTTATTATTAATACAAATTATTACTGTTGGTAATATTAATATTGTTTGAATTAATATTTTCTTCCAGTTTTTTCTCATCCATTTAAAATGTTTTCTAAAAAAATAGGAATTTAACTGCAACATATGTGTATTAAACAAAGTTAATAATATGTAATTTATAAAAAGTTCTAATATAATTATTAATTTCATTAATGCTCCTCCAAACTATTTTTCCATAAATTTTTTAATTATATTATTTATTTGTATAGGTCTTTCTAAAAACACATAGTGTGAACATTGTTTAAATGTTACTAACCCTGCATCGGGAATTTCTTTTTCCATATTTTTTGCATCTTCTAGTGGTGTTTCTGTATCTTTTTCTCCCCATAATAATAATGTTGGCACATTTATTTCTTTTAATTTGCTTTTTAAGTCTTCATTTACTAATTTTACTAAAGTATTTCTCATAACTGGTGTTGCATTACGATAATCTGTTGAACCAAATCTTTTTTTAAAGTTTTCTAAAGCATTTGGAGCTATTTTTAATGCAAATTTTGTTCCTAATAATTTCTTTCCTATTTTTACAATGCCAAGCTTAACTTTTTGTTTTATTGTCTTTTTATGTACTATTCCTGCACTTCCTATTAAAATAGCTCTTTTTACTTTAAATTCTAAGTTTTGCTCGCTTAACATTTTAATAATTATTCTTCCACCATTTGAATGACCTATTAATGTAAGTTCTTGTATTTTTTTTATTTTTATAAATTCTTTTACCAGTTTTATAAAATCATCTATTCCCCATGGTTCTTTTGGCTCTTCAGACTTTCCATAACCAGGCATATCAAAGTAATATACTTTTGCATACAAAGAAATATTATCAATTAAATTTTTGTACACATTATATTCTGTTCCCCAACCGGGCAAAATTAGAACATTCTCTCCTTCTCCTTGTTCTATACAGTTTATATTTAGACCTAAAATATTTATTTTAATCAACTCCTCATTGTTTTTTATATTCTATATTTACTAATATTTAATATCAACTTTCACTTTTTCACATTTCAATCTTTATTTCACGCTTATTTCACGAATAATATTGACTTTTAATAATTATGTAAATATAATGTTTTTATATTACATGTAAATATTATTTTAAATGTTTATAAATGAAAGGTGTATATAATGAAAAAAAATTTTATTCGTTTAAATATAAATGATAATTATTTATCATTAGGTAACTTTTTTAGAGTGTTAAAAGATGAAAGCAATAATTCTACAACTTTTTGGCAGTCAGATTTATTTTCTATAATTTTTAATGTGGATTCAATAGCAGACAGTACTGTTAATAATTATTGTACTGGTTTTAGAGCAATTAATTCTACTTATAAAAATTATATAAAAAATCTAAAAAGTGAATATTCTAAAAATCCAAAAGTTTTGATTCCTATTTTTGCAAAAATTTTGCAGTTAATAGACATTACTTCTACTTCTAATATTACAGTAGAAGTAATTAATAAAAATGAAAAACTTCTTCATGTGTGTAATAAATTATATTCTATTAGTAAAAATGATTCTGATGTAAATAATTCTCTTTCTAATGTTTTATATAAAAACTTACACGAAAATAATTTATATAATTTTATTGCAGAAGTATTGTTTTATACTGTTTTAGAAAAAAAACAACCAATATATATTAATGAAAATTTAAATAATATAATAGAAAAGAAAATATATGATACAAATATTTCTGTAAACGATATAGAAGATTTTATTAGTATTCAGCTAACATCTGGCATTTGGTCTATTAGAGGAATCTACGAATTAGCAAAACACGGAAATCCTTTTGCTTGTTTCGAAATGGCTTCTATGGAATGCTATGGAATTATTTCTGGTAATTCCAGATACGAAAAAGCTTATGATTATTATAAAATAGCTGCTAAGTCTAATCACCCTACTGCTAATTGGGCTATTGGTTATTTATATTACGAAGGTCATATTGGTAATAATTCTAAGCATGATATGTATTTAGCTTTAAAATATTTTAACAAAGCAAGAAAACTAAATTGTGCTAATGCTTATACTAGTATTGGAAATATATTTCTTTCAACCACTTTTCCTCATATTAATACCAATGAAGAAAAAGCAATAGAAATGTTTAAAATTGCTGCAAATATGGGTCATGTTTATGCATTTAATAATTTAGGAAAAATATACGAAAAAAGAAATGACCTAAAACTTTCTTTTGAATATTATATGAAATCCGCAAACTTAGGTGATAGCTGGGCTCAAAATAAAGTTGGGGAGTTTTATAGGATAGGAAAATTAGGAAATATAAATTTACAAAAGGCTTTTGAATATTATACTTTATCTAGTGACTCACCTAAATTCACATTATGTAATTGGTCTAAATATAATTTAGCCAAATATTTTTATAAAGATGGTTGTTTAGAAATAGGAATTCATTCAGATTTAAACAAAGCAATTTCTTTATTTGAAGAATCTTCTTTAGACCTTATAGACTCTTTAGAAGAGTTAATTTACATTTATTATAATTTATATATAAAGAATAGTTATTCTGAGTGTTATCTAAAAAAATTAAATTATTATATAAGTTTAGCAGAAAATCACAAAAATTATGATTCTAACATTGCTTCTATAATAAATGAAAATCTAAAAAAATTAAAAAAAGAAAATTTTAAAATAGAATTACCTTAAAAAGCTTTGCTAGCAAAAAAGTACTCCTAAAATTTTCTAGCAAATGTAACTTCTATAAAATTCTAAGTTACTTCCTAATTCTCTAGTACAGAAGTAAAAAATGTGGTCTTAACAAGACCACATTTTCTAGTTATTATCTTTTATTTTCTTTTTATTTCTAACGAAATCACAAATTGCTGTAATTGCAAAAGTTACAATTATTATCATTATTAAAATTAATATATAACTTCCTTTAAAGTTAGTAACTGTTGGAACTAAAATTTCTTTTAATAATTTAATACAATATGTCATAGGTAAAAATGGTGTAAATGCTTGGAAGCTTGCATTTATCGTTTCTATAGGGAATGTTCCTCCAGATGCAGCTAATTGTAATACTAAAATAATTAGTGCAATAAATTTTCCAACATCTCCAAAGTTTCTAATTAAAAATTGTATTATACTCATAAATGCAATTCCTATTAATGTACTTACTCCATAATATAAAGCTATATTTTGTACTTCGAATCCTAATCCCATTTTTAATAAAAATCCTGTAATTAAACCTTCTACTGCTCCAATTGCAAGATATATAACATTTTGTAATAATTTGTTTTTACTATTAATTCCTAATATTCCAAAACGATTTTCATGGTCATAGTAGAAAATAACATAGCACATTAAAGCTCCTACCCATAAACCTATACATAAGAATAACGGAGTAAACGCAATACCATATGAGTTAACTTCCCCATATTCTTTTGTTTCGAATATTACTGGTGTTTCTGCAAAGTCTTCCAATCCTTCTAATGTTTTTAGCTCTTCTTTTGTGTCTTTTAGACCATTATTAATGGTTTCTTTAAAAGTTCCTATTCCTTCTACTAATTTTCCACTACCTTCTGAAGCTGAAGTTGTTCCATTATGAATTGTATCTATTGCAGTATATATTTGGTCTGAACTTGTATCTAGTGTAGATAAACCTGTGCTTAAACTTAAACTTCCTTCAGATAAACTTGCTGTTCCATTTCTTAATGTATCTATTCCTTGGTTTAAAGCTGTGCTTCCTTCTTTTAATGATGTTAATGCTAATTTTAAGTTTTTAACACCTTGTGTAATTGCAGATAAATTACTGCTTGAATTTAATAATGTTTGTGTGCCTGTATATAATTTATTTGCCCCTTCTTTTACAGAAGTTCCATTATTTATTATAGTTTGTGCTCCATTTTCTAATTTTGAATTTACAGATTGTATGTTCTTACTTCCTTGTTTTATCTTTTCACCAGATGTTTTTAATTCTGAAAAAGCACCACTATTTAATAATATATTAGCTTTATTAGCCAGTTCTTGTATTTCTGGGTCTTGAGATGTTTCACCTTTTTTTACTAGTGCTTTTAAAATATTTTCTGTATTAGTATTTAGAGAATTTGAACTATCTATATAATTATTTACATTTCCTAGCAATTTTTTGTTATTTTCTATATATGATTTTATATTCTTAGATAATTCTGTACTTCCTTCAACATAATTATTAACACCTTCGTTTAAGCTTTTAGCACCTTCATTTAAACTGTTTATTCCTTCAGATAATTTTAAAATTCCTTCTTCACCTTGTGATGATAATTTATCTGCACCATCACTTATCTGTGTAATTGCACTGTTTAAGCTTTTTCCACCTTCTTGTAAATCCTCTACTCCTTCAGAAACTTGGTTAATTCCTCCATTTAAAGCTTTACTACCTTCATTTGCTGATTTTACTCCATTATTAAATTGTGCATAACTATTTTCTAGTTTGCCTGTTCCATCATTAATTTGATTAATTCCAGAATTTAAGTTTTCTGCTCCTGTTAATAATGTATCTGCTCCATTTTCTATTTTACCTAAACTATTTGGAACTTCTTCTAATTTATTTGATAATGTTGCTATTATTTCTTTATCCACTTTAGTTTGTAAACTTAGTTGTGCTGTTTTTACTGCACTATTAATCATTTGTGTAGCTAAATAATTTGTAGCTTGATTAGGGCTATATGTAATTTTAGCGGTTTGCTTATCTGTTGTACTTGCACTTTCTAAACATTTTGTAAAGTCACTTGGTATTTCTATAGTTGCATAATATTTTCCTTCTTCCATACCTTTTTGTGCTTCTTTTGTATTTACATCTTCAAAACAAAATGTTTTACTATCTTGCAAACTTTGTACAAACTCTTTTCCTTGGTTTTTACCATCTTTTCCTTCGTCTAAATTTACTAATGCTACTTTCATATCTGATAAATTACCATATGGATCCCAATATGATTTTAAATAAAAGTAGCTATAAATTAGTGGTATAAATAATACTACTACAAAAATTACAATTGTAAAAATCTTCTTTTTATCTAATTTTTCCATTGTTTACTCTTCCTTTCTTAATCCTTTTCTTAAAACTTCTGAAACAGTTTTAGCTAATACTTGCCTATCTATATTTTTATCTTTTGATCCCCATTCAATAACCAATGCAATGTACATTTTGTAAATTAAAAATGTTGTTATTTCTAAATCTTGATAGTCTATATATCCTTTTTCTTTTGCTCTTATTAGTTTAGATTTAATATAATTTTGAATTTTTTCATCTATTATTTTTAAACTATCTATAATTATAGGATTTTTTAGCCACTCTGCTTCTTTTGTTATAATATTTAGAAAGTTTTGATTTTTTCTATATTCTAAAATTTCATAAAGTCCTTGATTTACACTTTCAAAAAATTCTAAATTTTTTGCTTCTATTTTTTCTACTATTTTTTCCATATTTAATATCTCTTCTTGTATGAAGTATTTTAGTAGCTCTTCTTTGCTAGAAAAATACATATAAATAGTTTTCTTGGTTACTCCTGCTTCTTTTGCAATTTCATCCATAGATACTTTTTTAAAACCATATTGATGAAATAAATTTCTCGCTGCTTCTATAATTTGTGTTTCTTTCATTTTTTCCTCCTTGTTTTGCACTGATATACTATTTTCGTATATTAGTATACTTCATTTATATGTTTTTGTCAAGATGGTTGTTACTTAGCTGTATCAAATATGTTAATTTTATGATTTTTATGGATAAATATAAAATTTTATAAAAAAATTCAAATTTTATATTGACAAAGTATATGTTATGGTATTATAATAAGCATTGTCAGTTGCAAGACATATATGCAGATGTGGCGGAACTGGCAGACGCACAGGACTTAAAATCCTGCGAGGGTTAAACCTCGTGCCGGTTCGATTCCGGCCATCTGCACCATAACAGTTGAAATTTAACCAATTTCAGCTGTTTTTATTTTTGTTCAAAAGTATTGAAAATACAGACTTTCAAGATTTTTCATTATTCAACCTATTTTCAAAATTATTTGTTATTATTCATTATTTTTGTGTAATTGCACGGAATGTGCACGGACGATTTGCACGGAAAACATGTAGTGTAATAGTATTTAGAAATGCTATTACAGAGATTCAATACACAAATTTCCAGCTTAGAAGATTCATAGATAATAATTATTATTAGCTACAATCCGGATATAAAATTTAAGTTGTTGAGAAAATTGAATTTTTCTGATATATTTAATATAAATAATAAAATTATAGGAGAAAAAATGGAAGAAATAAAAATAAGTGGAATTTGGAATATAGAAAATAAAGAATATAAAGGTGAACTATATATTTTAAAAAATAAAAAGATGATACGATTATTATTACAATATATAGATGAAGAAAATCCTTTTTGGTATGATTATACATTTCCAGAGAAAATAGATTTAATTTATGGGAAATTATTTGTGGATAATACACCAATAACATTGTTAAATTGTACCACTTTAAGAAAAAAATCACATATAGGTTCAGGAAGAACATCAATTTTAATAGATTGTAATTTTTGTATATATGGATTAGCATTTAAAAAAATTGAAAGGGTGACTTTTAATAAAATAAGAGTGAGGCTTACAAATTCTTTGGAATGGAGTGGCTTAAATGGTTTTATTTCACTAATAAAAAATACTACTAGAAAACAACCCATTAATTTAAGATATAAATTTAAACATAAGATTACATATAGAATAAACGAAAATATAAAATTAGAATTCATACCGTGGCTTGGAGGATATGATCCAATTATGATAAAATCAGAAAAAGTTATATACGAACAATATATGGTAGTAGAATTGACATACAAACGAGTAGAAAATTTTGTAAACATCATGCAAAATTTAAATCAAGTATTACAATTGATAGAAATGTCTACAAATCTAAATGTAGGAATTGCAAATATAGAAGTATTTAAAAATTCATTGTTTTATAAGATTCCTCAAACTAATAGAAGAAATTTTTATAAATATAGAATTTATTATGCAAAAGAGGAAGAAAATGATTTTAATAACATAGAATTAACTAAGAGAGATAATAATTTTATTTGTAATTTAAGTAATATAGTTGAAGTAGATGGACTAAAAAATTGGTTTGAAAAATATGAAGATTTGAAACCAATAATTGGATTGTATAATAAGAAATTTGAATATGATATTGGAACAGAACAGGAATTTCTTAATGTTGTTCAAGCATTAGAATTTTATCATACAAGATTTATTGCAGAAGATTTAGAAAGTTATAAACAAAAGATAGAAGAAAAATATAAAAATAGACCTATTTTATTAAACTATATATTTGATAATACACAACTTCAATCAGATTATGTTATTTTAAAAAGTAGATTGATTGATTTAATATTGAATTCCAACATATTATACTTTTTCAATCCAATAATTAATTTATGTTATTTTGCACAATCTATTACTGATACAAGACATTATTATACACATTATAATATAGGAAAAAGAGAAAAAGCATTAAAAGAAACAGAATTGAGTATTGCAACTGTTGTATTAAATACTCTATTAGAGTACTATTTATTGAAGGAATTGGGATTTGATAAACAATATTTGGATAAATTTACAAGGGACAGACTAAATCTAATAAAGAAAGTTGTTATACCATATAATGAACAAAATAATGAAACTTTATATGAAAGAGTTAATTTAGTAACAAGTATAAAAAATATTTCTAAGAATATATGTAAAGAGTGTCAATTAGGAAAGTATATCGGTGAAGAAATAATTAGAGACAATGAAAAGGATTTATGCTTTTATTTAATTACAGATAAAGGCAATTTCAAAATAAGAATTTTTAATAAAAGAAAAACTGATGATGAATGTAATAATATATTAAAAGAAGATAAGAGTCGTTTAATATATACAAGAAATCATTTTTTGGAAATAATATATTTTTATGAAAGATATAGAATAATAATTTATAAAGAAAAGTGATATACACTTTTCTTTATAAATATATAAAATAGGACTGTAAATTACAATTCTATCTATCTCTTTCATTTATTTTATTTATAAAATCATTTACTAATCTTGTAAGTCTTTCTTTTGAAAAGTTAAATAATAGACTAACATATTCGAAAGTTTTATCTATATAGTTTTTTAGTTTATTATTTTCAGTTTGTAATCTTGCATTTTCTTGTTTTAAATTATAATTTTCTATTTCCACTTGTTCAGATTTGTTTATTGTATCTTCAACAATATTTTTTATTCTTGTATATCTACTAGAAATAGTATTAAATTTTTTTATTACTCGTTTATATTCATTTCTCAAAATTTCAATGTCGTTAGTTATTATTTTTTGTTCTTGGTGCTTAGTTTCTTTGAACATTTCTTGCATTTCATAATTTGTAACTTTTTTTAATGTTTCTGTTGGTATATGCTCATTATCTATTGTATTTCCTCGTTCTAAATCGAAACCAGATTTTGTCATATATTTATAAAAATTATCTTGTAATCTTTTATAACTATCTTTACCTTTCCAATATTCTGAACAGGCAATTTTACTTATTTCTTTTCCATTTTTATCTTTTTTATGAACAACTGGAATAAATACAATGTGCATGTGTGGAGTGCTTTCATCATTATGTACTTTGGCTGATACAATAAAAGCTTCTCCTAGATTATTATAATTTGCTACAAATTTATATGCTGTTTCAAAATATCTTTTTGTTTCTTCTTCTCCAATACTATTAAAAAATTCTTTATCAGATGTAATTATAAATTCACACATTACATTGCTAACTTTTTTTATCATACCTTGTAAGTTATATTTTAATTTTACATCTTTAAATACTTTTTCATAAGTAGATTCAGGAGCTTTTATTGAATAGTTTAATCTTGAATTTTGAATATTGATATCTTTATTGGAATAATTAGTATTTTTTCTTTCATTGTGTCTATATATTCCAGATAGATTTTTCATTTTATAATTTGTATTTCTAATTATTGCATAACTCATATTTTCTACCTTCTTCCTTATTAGGGTAGCGCTACGAAGATTTCTTATGTTATAATGCTTATTAAGTTACTCTAAAAAAGAGGGACACTTTAGTGTTATAACATACTAGAACATTAAAAATGTTCTGTATGATTAAGGGGAAAATCCCCTTAATAAACCCCTATACAAGATTTTTTAAAATTATTTGAATTTATTTATTTGTATCCTTTATAAGTATAACAAATTAAAATAAGTGTCTCAAAAAATCTTGTTATGGGAAACCTATGTAGGTTTCCCAGGCTCTTCCACTGTACTTTTAAAATTAACTAGATAAATCTAATCAATTTTAAAAGTTATCTTTCTTGTCCTTGTGAATTATCTAATAATCTCTTGTTTTCAATAAGTAAATTATCTACATTTACAATATCATTATTCATATAGTAGTTATTGACTTTTTCAAGTTCGGATTCTTTATATTTATTGAAAACAGAAGTATAAGTATTTAGAGTTATTGCTACATCAGTATGCCCCATAAGTCTTTGAAGTGCAACTGATCTCATTCCAGCTTCAATACATCTAGTTCCATAGGTATGTCTTAAACTATGTGCTGTAATATCTGTTATATTCATTTTCTCTAATAATTCTTTCAACTTTCTATTTGCATTATTAGGTCGCACATATTCTCCATTAGGAGTTAAAAATAATTGTTTATCACGATTATTCTCTGCCAATCTCATTTGACTAATTATTTCGTTTCGTATAAAAGAAGGAATAGGAACTTCTCTAATTCCAGCATAAGTTTTAGTTGAATCGCCCATTATTACTTTATGATTTTTGTCAGTAGATAAAGTTTTATTTACTGAAATTAAATTTTTGTGTAAGTTTATATCTGTATTTCGTAATGCTAAAACTTCTCCAATACGAAGTCCTAAATACATTTCAATTAAATATGCAAACTTGTATGGTTCATCTGTAATAGGAACATTCATTAAATAATCAGTTAATTTTTGTTGTTCTTCAACTTCTAAGGCTCGTACAACTTTGCGTTTTTTAGTACTTCTTGGTCGTATAACATCATTCATGGGATTTTTTACAATATAGCCTTTATTAATAGATTCTCTGAAAATTTGAGAAAATTGTTCTTTTATTTTCTTAATTGTGGAATCACTATAATTTTTTAAACTATTAAGATAATTTTGTATTTCTGCACTTGTTATATCACTAATATTTTTTACCGATAGTGGACTTTCTTCGATTTTTTTTATTGTCTCTATTATTCTCGAGTATGTTCTTTCACTAATTAAATTCATATCTAATTTTTTTATAGCATTTTCTCTCATAAGTTTATTTAATGGAATTCCATTGTTTTGGATAAATAAATCATTTCCTTTTTGATATTGAATACTTGTTAAAAAATTTTTAGCCTCTTTTTCCGTTGAAAATGATTTTGTTTTTCGTATTTCTTTTGAAGTGTTTAAATCATATACATAATAAGTACATCGCCATTTTTTGTCTTTTTTGCTGTAATAGATACTACCAATTTTTTCTTTTTTATTACTCATAATATAATGCACCACCTTAAACTCGTTTTTTCATTTTCCAAATTAAGTAGGAAAGTAACATTATTTGCTTTGATTTTCCAATATTAATTGAGGGGAAATCATTTCTTTTAAAAATCCTATATGCGATTGTTTCACATACATTTAAGTCATTCATTACATCTTTTACACTAATCATTCTAAAAGGATTCTTGACTCTTCTAATGGTATCTATTGCCATTCTTTCTTCTGGCGTTAAAAATTCTTTTGTTTCAATTACTATATTTTTAGTTTCTATATTTTTAATTTGATTTATCATTTTATTTATTTCTTCCATATTAAAAATCCTTTCGTATCTAATTTTTATTGTTTTTAATAAATCTTAGTATTGTTGTTTGAATAGATAAAATCATTTGAAGTACATCATCATTTGTATAGCATTTGGATAAATCATAATTTGATAAACTTAAATCTTTTTCTAGAATTCTTCCATTTAAAAATTTTTTTCTCATATAAGGAGAACCGTGAAGTATTAGACTTATTGTTATAATTAAAACTAGCTCTTCTTAAGAATTTCATATATTTAATACATTGTTCTTTCGTTAAAGATTTAAAATTTTTATTATCTTTACAAACTATTATGATATCTCCACGAATGGTTTCGCCAATGCCCAAAAGTTTTGGATTAATATATATATTAGGTATTAGATATTTTCTATTATTCTTACATAGAATAACTATATCGTCATAAGGTATTACATCAAATTTCCCGTCCAACTAATTCCTCAAATTGAACAATATCATTGTTTATTTTCTTTAGTTCTGGAGGCTTACCAACTTTTTGATATATAATTATAATTTTGTTATTGGTCATTATAATCACTACTTTCTTTTTGTATCTTTCTTAAATATTCTTGATAAGTTATATTATCTAAATATTTTCTGTTTTTCGGATTATCTAAACTAATTGTATCTTTTGAATATAAATTGTCAGATTTTTTAAGAAATTTTTTATTTGTAATTGCTTTTGAAATTTTTCTCATTTTCTGAAAACTCCTTTAAAATAAATTTGATTTCTAGAAATCATAGTTGTTCGAACTGATTATAGGATACGATGTTTTAGTATAAAAAAGAGAAAAAGCCCAAAAAAAACAAAGAAAGTATAAATGAACATAAAAAAGAATAAAAAAACTGAAAAAATACACTTTCAAAAATCTTTGAAAGTGCATAAAAATCAATGCATTCAACAATTTTTAAATTAATTTTACGTACAAATATAAAAAACACCTTTAAACGCACTTATTTAGTACAATTAAAGGTATTATATATATTTACTTATTCTTCAAAATCTTCTTTATTTTCAATATCTAAATAACAAATATTTACTTCTTTCATTTTTTCAAATTCTGTATTTGTTATTTTTAAGTCTTTTAGCATTTCGTCAGTAAATTCTAAATCATTTTTAGAAATAAAGCATTTTCTACTGCTAGGCTCATATTTACCATTAGTACAAAATAAAATTCCTTTCATTAGTCTATTTGTACCATTTGCTATGTTAATATCTATTTGAGTGCATTCAAGACGAGGGCTAGTAGGTTTATAATTATTAAAGTGTAAAAATGCCATAAAATTATCTGTTTCTATATATCCAGTCATATATATTTTATCTGTTTTATAATCAACAAATTCTAATTCACAATAATTTGATTTTTTCACTATATTTATTTTAAATTTACATTTATCAAATTTTTTTGAGGAAGGATAGTATCCATTATAATAAATATATAAGGTATTAGTCTCAAAAGGATTTTTATTTTCTGCTTTATTTATAAATTTATTATTAAGAGTAAATAATTCTGATTCATTGATTTCTAGTTCTCTGCATAGTAAGAATATTTGCTCGGCATTTGGAATAAGTTCGCCACTTTCAAACCTAGCAATAGTAGACGCATTTTTTCCAATTGTCATTGCTAGATTATCTTGACTTAATCCTTTTATTTTTCTAAATTTCTTCAATCGCTCTCCAAATTCGGATTTATTAAATTCTGCCATAGAATCACATCCTTTAATAAATATATACACTTCAATTATACCATTTTTTTACATTGTTTTCAACAGAAGTGATAGGCAAATAGCTTGGTATGGCAATAAAATTTGAAATTGACATAAAAAAATGTTATAATTAATATAACTTTATAGTAAAAAGAATGGCTTTGAAATCTTAATTAATCAATCCATTCCACAAGCGTAATGCTTGGTGTTCAATGTTAACATTCAGGTATTGCGATTGCCTGGATTTTTTTAATACGAGATTTTAGCTTTGCTTACTTTTCGTATTATATACATTGAGTTTTTACATAAGGAATCCATATACAGGAGAGTGAGCAAATGAAAGATTTTGAGTGCTACGGTGGTCGGTTGTCCAGGTGGATAATCTTCATTAACAAGAAATAGCCATTCAGCTAATGGGGGAAGAAATTTTCCCCCGAACTTTATAGGAATTATTGAAATTTATATAGATTTAAGTTATAATTTAGTTAGTTAGTCTAAACTAATCGCAATAGTTTAGGTTAATTATAGCTTTAAAGATTAAGATTTAAAGCATTAAAACACGGGAGTTGCTCACTCTCCGTGTATTTTTTTGCACTATATGCAATATTTTGTAAAAATAATAAAATTGCTACTAAATTAGTGATATTTTTATGGAAAAACAACGATTTTACATAAAAAACTTGCATTGTATGCAAATTTTATTGCATATCATGCAAGTTTTAATTTTTTGACTTGTTGCAATAAGCTTGTTATATTAATGTTACAAATAATTTAAAGATTTATGTATCATTGAATATACAGAAGTTTTGGAGGAATGTATGAAAGGGTTAAAAGAAAAGACTAAAATTAATCCTAAACAAGTTATAACAATATTTAATATTCTTCGTTCAATTGGATTAAATACAAGTCATAGAGGTACAAAATATATTAATAAAGCAATTCAGATAATTACAATGGCTGATAATGACATTGTTGTTATTAATGATATATATGAAAAAATTGCCAAAATATATGGCAATATAACTCCAAAACAAGTTAAAAATGATATATCTTATGCTTTAAATACAAGAATAGAAAATAAAGCATTAGAAAATTTTAAAAAGGTATTTGGTTTTGAATACGATAGCTACTACTTTACTAATAAAAATATAATTGAAGAAATTGTGCGTATTATTAAATTAGAATATTTATAAATTCTCTTTTATATCTTTTACATCAATATCAAGAATTTTACAAATAGCCATTAATTCAAAATCTTTTACAATTCTTTGTTCTTTTTCTATTAAATAAATATCATTTGGATATAATGTTACACCTAATAACTCGAGTTTATTAGATAATTTCTCAAGTGACAAGTTATGTTCAATTCTACTGTCATGAATAATTTTTCCAGAAATATTACTTTTATTTTTATATTTATTCATAAAAATTCCATCCTTTAATGTATTATTTGCAATTTTTATTGATATTATCATGGAATTCATGTTAATATATTATGAGAGTCATAATGAAATATAGAAAGAAGGGAGAAAATATGAATAAAAATATAGAACTGACAAGTTTGATTAATGATTCGATATTAGATTCAATTTTTAAAGAGAAAGAGGAAAGTTTATATTATCAAAACAAGTATGATAAAGAAAAAATTAAAGAAATATATTTGGAAAATCCAACAAGTTATGAAAATTTATTAATTGCAATAAAAAACTTGCCACCACATTTTAATAATACTAGAGAGAATATTATTGAAAAATTAGAACAATATTTAGAAAGAGAAAATAGTTTAAGTGCTTATGATAATGAAAGATTTTATAAGAAAGGTTTTAGTGATGGTGTGAAAATGATGTTAGAAGTATTGAAAGAAAATTAATTACATGAGAGAGAGATTGATAATTGCTATCATGTATGATACTATAAGTATAATAACAAACTAGTAATTTATAGGGAGGATATATGGAAGATTCAAATATATTTAAATATTGTGTTGCTATGAAAAAAGGTCGAAAAATTTTTAATATGATAGTAGGAGGTTTAATGATTCTTTTAAGTAGTATTTTTATAATACTGACGATTATTGTTTCTATATTAGAACAAGAAATTGATTTCTATACATTTTTGGGAATATTGATGATACCATTACTCTTTTTTTGCTTTGGAATCACAGGTGTTATAACAGCTACGAAACGAGTAGAAATATATAAAGGGAAAGTAGTTTATCATATAGGAGTAATAAATAGAGAGTATCCTATGTCTGATATTAGAACTTCAAAAACTCAAACTGAAACATATAATACGGGACTATATTATGAAGATATGGTACCTACTACAGGTTATGATAAGGTGATTACTTTCTATGATAAAACAGGTAAAAAGATTTTTAAATTTGGATTGTCATATTATAATGTTGAGCGCTTACAAACAGACGTTAAAAATACTCAAAAAAGTATTTCTAAGCGAGGTATTAAGAAATAAACAAATTACAATTTATATAACACATACAATAATTATTCATTAATTTCTAACAATATATAGAATTATACATTATTAAATGTTTTGCACACAATATGCACGGACTAAACTATAAAAATAGTTGTATATAGCTATGTACAAGATTTTGAACTTTCCCATCTGCACCATATTTCATAATTTTTTTAAGATATTGTAAATTATTGTACAATATCTTAATTTATTTCAAAGTGTTATAAATAGTATCTTTCAAAGGTAGTATTTATTTTTTTGCTTATCTTAAAATATCATAAATTATCATAGAATATTTTGCTTTATTCAATTAAAAAATTCTTGCTATCCTTACAGTAACTTAGCTTTTAAAAGTGGGCTATTTTTACAATACTCTATTTTTGTATTTTATATAAAACCTATTAGCAATGTACTAATAGAAGCGGTGTTATGATTTTGCATAAGATAAAAACATCCAAAGACTATAAAATCTTTGACTGGATTACATTTAGTTCAGTATAAAAGTACTGGATTACAATGTTTGATTTTCTTAATTATAACATAATTTTATAAAATAAATTATAATTTTTACAAAAAAATGAGATATGTGGTCAACATATCTCTGTGAACATTCGAGTTCTTCGATTATTCTCTTGCTTAAGCTAAATATAGTATACTATATTTTTTTATTATATGTCAAATTATTTTCAAAAATTCATATTTCCAAAAAATAATTTTCAAATAAAAATTTTTGTAGTTCTACAAAATTTACAACATTTTATTTTTATAAAATCTTTATTTAGTAGCTTAAATAAGGTTCTTTATTTTCTTAATCTATAATATCTAAGTAATTAGTAATCATAATAGAATATTGTTCTTTTACATCCATTTTTATTATATCTCCTTCAATTTAATAAACTATTTCTAGAATATCCACTGAAACAGTTAATCTTTTTTAACAATTTTTTGAAAGGACTTTCTTAAACAATAGTAAAAGATTCAAAAAATATTGACGTCTTTTTAATTTTCTTATACCGAACAAAAGTATCAAATCTTTATGTCAAGTGTACTTTATATTATGTAGCAATTGTGTTATAATATATAGGCAATTTTTATATTGCTAATAATCCTAAACAAAAACAGTATGAATGGAGGAAAATTTTATGACAGAGAAACAATGAACAATGTAAGGGAAAAATTATCCAGAAGCAGAGAGATGTGTCCAGGATTAAGCGAGTAGGTATATGCTTTAACCGACTATATGGCAAGTGTTGCCAATGATAAGTTACTACCACAAGGCATGCTATCATGTTTAGTATTAAGTATGATAGATATCCGGAGAGAAATAAATGTTTTTTCCTGTGAAGAATCTAACGAATTTCCGGAATATTTGTCTAAGCACAAATCGCAGATTTTAGCACAAGCGGTATATTTTCCACAGGTAATCGATGCAATTGCAGATGAGGACTTTGCAAATGAATTCCGTAAAATTTGTAAAGAATTATTACAATTTGATCCACCAAAAAGAGAAGAAAAATATAATCAAAATGCTGAGATTGGTGGTGATTATCCAGAATATGTAAAAGTTGCAGTGAACTGGTGGGCAAATGCTATTGTCAATCCTAAATTTGACAACGGTGATGATTCCGTGGCTGGAGAGATGACTTTTCTTTTGGCAATGATGGTCAATTCCAAAAACTCAATTAGCAAAGAGCAGATAGCCATTTTCAAAAAAGAATTAGCACAGTTAATCATTGAGAAAATGGATTCTTCTTTTGTGGGAGAATGTAGATTAGGTGTTGATTTTCACCCAGATAGGTTGCTTTATACTGCTGCACAGAAAGCAGGAATTGATAATAATATGGGATTCCCTTGGAAAACCAATATGCGTATTACAAAAAATAATGTTTCTGTTTCAGCAGGATATGCAGCACCTTGGGAAACACTCTGGGAAGAAGCATAATAAGCTCTTTTGTCTCGCAGTAGCAAGGGATAATTGTCTAATGACAATATCCTTGTTCTAAAAATGAACCAATAAATGGCAAGATATTTATATCTTGCCATTTTATTTTTTATTTATCTCTCTAATTCTAATATTTTTTCTCTTTGTTTCTTTAATAACTTTATATGCCTATCAAATGTATTCCATTTCGTAAAAACATACTCCTTTTTTCTTTCTTCTTTCGCTTTAATCATCTCTTCAATTGTTATATATTTTAATGCTTTTACTTCTTCTTTTTGAATATTATATTCTTCAATCTTATACCCTACAAATGCAAAATATGAACGTGAAAAATATCTATTATATATTTTTTTATTAGAATCATATACATCTGATTTATCTGTTTCTAAAACTATAAAATTTTCTAGTGGAATTTTTACACCTATCTCTTCTAATATCTCTCTTTGAATAGCTTGTATTGGCTTTTCTCCTGCATCAACATGTCCACCTATGCGAGCCCATTTATTTGGATCTACTTTTTTATTACTAGCTCTTTGCTCCAATAATATCTCACCTTTCTCATTCATTATCCAAACTCCCACATGCATATGGTATAATCCTTGCTCGTGTATCTTTTTTCTTTCTTCTTTTATTCCTGTATAATTTCCATTTTCATCTAAAACATCTAATATTTCCATCTCTATTCACTTTTATCCTTTATTATAGTTAAAATATTTATAATTTTGTTGTTATCGCCTCGCTATTTTCATTTTTTATATTAGATTTATCATTTTCTATCCATCTCATTACTTTTATGTCTTTATATGCATCTAATACATTTTGATATTTATTCGTTTCTTCTTCCCAAATTGAAGCTGGTACTTTGTCAAATGCATTAAATATTTTTTCAGCTTCTTTAAGAAACACTATCTGCTGTGTTGTACTCATTTTTTCATATTTCTTTGCTATTTTATCTAGTTTGTCTAATTCTTGATTTGCTTCTATAAAAGTCCAAAAGTCTTTTACTGTTAAACCCGCCATTTTTATTTGCATTACTGCAAAAACAACAAGTCCAAATATTACAAGTATTAGCATATATATTATAAATAATAATATTGCCATAACTACACCTTCTTAAAAATTAAGTCTAATTAATTATAACATATCTAATTTTTATTTGTAAATATAATTTTCTAACTTGTATTTCTTAATTCTTTGCTAGTTTTATATAATAAATAAAACTCCACTAACATAAGTTAATGAAGTTTTTA
>OHWC01000312.1_pt1 | contig 28329 bp, 20 predicted proteins | sample 1579541 | NCBI WGS metagenome assembly OHWC01 (sample SAMEA3882551, study PRJEB24775) | human gut metagenome | biome: human-associated habitat; feature: intestine environment; material: feces | place: Netherlands | collected 2009/2010
TCGACAAAATTCGACATCATTGTCCGATAATTGCAAAAAGTTTCTTGGCTTTCCCACCCTATTTTTGTAAAGCTCCTCTCAGTTTCATTGTATCATCAGAACCTATGTTTTGCAATATTGAATTTGTAATCTAATCACGCTATCCCCAGTGCCTGCTTTGCAAGCTTATCGGCATAGTCATTATACTTGTCACCAGAATGACCCGTTACTTTCTGGAAGCGAATGGAAACCTTTGTCTTTGCTTCGTCAAAATACGCTTTGTACGCAATGGTTCCTTCTTTATTTGTCTTCCAAATGCCAAGCGGCCATTTTGCAATTCCTTCATAATCATGATAAATGACCAATCTTTTCTTGTTGTTTGCAATAGCGTATTCCATCGCAGCTCTGGCTCCCATAATTTCACCTGCGACGTTTCGCATACTAGCAAGGGTTGGATCGGAAAAGCTTTTGTTAAAGGTCTTTTCTTCGCCATTTTCCAATATTACCATGCCATAAGAGAAACGCTTGGTTGACTGGTCATAGCTTCCATCGACGTAAGCAACTAGTTCTGGTTCGTTTGATATGGTCTGTGTGATTTGATTGGAAGCAATTGACGAATTTGTATTATTAAATGGCTGTTTAGTATCTTCATCGAATGGAAGCTGATTCTCACCTTCAATCCCAAGCTTCATGAATCCTTTTGCACCTTCCATTGTTGGAAAACTTTTATATTCTGCACATGGGAAACCATGCACTTGCGCACGACACTCATCCCATGTGGTAAAAATTCCAGTCTTACGTCCCTTGCGGACGGCATAAAATTTTTTCGGCATGCTTGTTTTTCTCCTCCAAATTTTTCCTTTAAATTCTTGTGGCAGATCCAGAAAGAATCTCTGGTTCTGCCATATCGTTTTTTTATTTCAACATTCTTCGCATTTCCTACAATAGACATTGAACATTCTACGATTCTGCTACTCAACGCTCTTCAACGATTCGATCATATCAATCTTCTTTAATTGGAAGTACATAACACCGTTGACTGCCATGGAGAATACAAAGGCTAACACCATGCTGTAAATGTAGCTTGGCACAGAAATATCGTGTCCAAACATGACCTGATTAACCTGTACTGTCTTGATGATAAATCCATGAAGCACCTTTCCAATAAAAATTCCTGCAAAGGCACCAATTAAAGTCAGCCAGATATTTTCCCTGTAGACATACATAGCAACTTCAGAATCATAAAAGCCTAACAGCTTGATTGTTGCCAGTTCTCGTTTTCTCTCACTGATATTGATATTATTTAAGTTATAGATTACAACAAATGCCAGAAGGCTTGCTGAAATCACGAGCACTACAACAATAATATACAGACTGCTTAACATGCCATCAATCATCTCTCTCGTCGCACTAACATAAGTAACTGTTAAAATCTCATCATGATCCATAAGACGCTGTCCTAACGCATCTTCATTTGCGCGGCCGTCTTTATTTAGCTTTAACCAATACATGTTATATTCTGGTTCAGTCTGGAACACTTTTTCATAACAGCCTTCTGTCATATAAACATAATGCATCAGATAATTTTCCATAACATGTGCGACAACTGCCGTGACTGGTTCATTTTCACCGCTTGTGATTGACACAGTATCTCCCTCACCAACACCAAGTGCTTCTGCCATCTGCTCTGTCAAAATGACACCATCATCAGTCAGTTCATATGTTTTCTTTGTTGTACGACTCTGAAAAACCATCATAGATTCCAATGCCTGCGCATCCTTACACACAACAGTGTAAGCAGTTCGCACATTTGAACCAGATGAAATATCCATCGATTTCATGCTGACCTTTGCAAACGTTTCAATGCCTGATTCATTTTCCATGATTTCATTAAGTGTTTTATCTGGATCATCTAGTTTGTCTGTCTCGTCTGTATTTAATGCTGCCATCGCATCATACAGCTGAATATTATCATATTGAAGCGATGCAATATTCATAATAGAATCTTTAAGACCAAATCCAACAACCATCAGACCTGTTGTGCATCCTATTCCAAAAACTGTCATAATCAGACGCTTTTTATAACGGAACAGATTTCTAAATGTATTTTTTTGTGAGAAGGACAAATGTTTCCAAATAAAGCCAATCCGTTCTAATAAAACACGCTTTCCTGGCTTTGGTGCTACTGGGCGCATAAGTACTGCCGGCTGCGCATAAAGCTCTCTATAGCATGCCACAAGCGCAGCAAATGTAACACTGAACACGGCAAGCGCAGTAGATAAAATTGCATAATACCAATTATATGGAATTACTAACTTTAATAATGATGCATACATAAGGCGGTACGATATGATGATAATAAATGGAAACAGCTTTTCACCAATAAGCACACCAACAATACTGCCGCCTAGTGTTGCTGAAAGCGCATAAAGAAGATACTTTTTTGCGATAGCTGCCTTGCTGTAGCCAAGAGCCTTGTATGTTCCAATAAGTGTACGCTGCTCTTCTACCATGCGTGTAATGGCTGTCAATGCAACAAGTGCTGCAACTAAGAAAAAGATTGCTGGAAATACCGTTCCAATTGCACCCATACGCTCAGCATTGCTGCCATAATCAGTATATCCAGGAAGACTTTCGCGATTGATTACCTGCCATGTCGGCATCTTGATATCATCAAGCTCTTTTTGACCATCTTCAATCTCTTTCCATGCATCATCTAGCTTTTGTTTGGCCTCTGCCTTACTGCTCTCATAAGTTTCTTCCTGTTTTGTAAGTTCTTCCTCATTTTCTTTTATCTGTGCTTCTGATTGATCAAGTGTATTTTTTGCCTCGTCAAGCGCCGCATACGCCGCATCAATCTGTCCCTGTGCCTGCGCAATCTGATCCTCGCTCATCATGGCCTTTCCAGCATCGAGCTGAGCCTGCTGCTGTTTTAACTGTTCCACTGTTGTCTCATAATTTTGCTCGTATTCTTTTCTGCCCTCAGCCAATTGATCCTTTGCGTCTGAAAGCTGCGCCCAACCATCATCAAGCTTTGCTCTGGCATCATCAAGCTCACTGTCAGCATTATCTTTTTCTTCCTGCCAGGTTTTTCTTGCATCATTAAGCTCTTGCCTCGGCTCTTTTGTCACTTCATCATATCGTGCCTGACATCTTTCTTCTTCAAGTGCTTCCACACGCTTTTGCACTGGCTCTACTGCCTGTGTGTATGCATCTGTGAATGCGATCTCATCATAAGCATCGGCTGCAGTAAGATAAATCTGAGTATAATAATCCTGTGTAAACACATCCTTCTGCACAATTGCAAAGCCATTAATCTGACCACTTCCTATCATACTGCTTCCACGCTCCATGGAAATGAAAAGCGGGCTGTCACCAAATCCGGTGACTGTATAGCTTGTCTGCGTCAAATCCTCACTAAGCTCAGTATCAGTTCCTGATACAAATGAAATCGTGTCACCTACTTTTACTTCAAATGCCTTTTTCAGACGATTATCAAGCAGACACTCATTTTCCTTTTCAGGAAGACGGCCTTCTGTCACTTGAATCTGATTCATTTTTTCTGGCATGGATAAAAGCTCAACTACGTAATCTGTCTCATTTTGCTTTGTGATTGCATCCTTCATATAGCTTGGCTCTGCACCTGATATGCCTTCTACTTGTGAGAGTGCTTCTACATCATCATCTGTCAGACCCATCGTACTTATCACACGAATATCCATCAAGTTGCTTGCGTCTGAAAACGCATCTCCTGTATAACGCATATCACTTTCCGTTGAACGAAGTCCTGAAAAAAATGATACGCCAAGTGCAACAATTAAAAAAATTGAAATATAGCGGCCAAGACTTTTTTTAATCTCCACCCGTATATCTTTATTTAATGCTTTTTTTCTTGCCATATGTTCCCCCCTTTATTACCATTCAATATCTTCTACCGACATAGGAGATGGGTTAGTGCGTACACTGGCTGCTTTTCCGTTTTTAATACGTATCACACGATCTGCCATTGGCGCGATTGCAGAGTTATGCGTAATGACAAGAACAGTCATCTTTTGCTTGCGGCATGTATCCTGCAAAAGCTTTAAAATCTGCTTTCCTGTTACATAATCTAGCGCACCAGTCGGCTCATCACATAAAAGCATTTTGGGATTTTTTGCAAGTGCACGGGCAATTGAAACACGCTGCTGCTCGCCGCCTGATAACTGTGAGGGGAAGTTATTTAAACGTTCTCCAAGTCCAACCTCTTTTAATACTGTTTCTGCATCTCTTGGATTTTTGCAGATTTGAAGTGCAAGCTCAACATTCTCCTTTGCTGTCAAGTTCGGAACAAGATTATAAAACTGGAAAATGAACCCAATATCCTCTCTGCGATATTTTGTCAGCTGACGGTTCTTAAAAGACTCGATATGAACACCATCTACAATGACCTCTCCGCTCGTAACAGTATCCATTCCGCCTAAAATATTTAATATGGTTGTCTTTCCTGCACCAGACGGACCGACAATCACTACAAATTCTCCTTTTTTTATTTCAAAATTCACGCCATCTACTGCATTAATTGAAACTTCGCCCATATGATATGTTTTTCGCACATCTTTCAAAATTACATATGACTGCTCCATAATATTCTCCATTTCTTTTATTCTCTTTTTACTTATTCCATTGTAACATTGCCTATTTTTTTCTTCAAGCGCAACCCAATATTTTTATAAAAACTTTAGTTTTACAGTTCCTTATTTACAAACAGAACCTCAACGCTTATAATAAAAACTAGAAACAATTTTTTAGGAGGTTTTTTATTATGGAAATCATGCATACAGATAAGGCACCAGCAGCAGTTGGCCCATATAGTCAGGCTGTAAAGACAGGAAATCTTCTTTTCTGCTCTGGTCAGATTGGACTTAATCCTGCTACTGGCGAAATGGTTGGCACAACTGTTGCTGAGCAGGCAAAGCAGGTAATGGAGAATGTTAAGGCACTTCTTGAGAATGCCGGTGCAACATTTGACAATGTTGTAAAGACAACCTGCTTCATCGCTGATATGAAGGAGTTTGGAAACTTTAATGAAGTATATGCTCAGTATTTTTCAAACAATAAGCCGGCACGTTCCTGCGTACAGGCTGTTCTCCCAAAGGGCGCTCTTTGCGAGGTTGAGGTTATTGTTGAGCTTTAATTATTTTTTAGTTTTTTTAAAAAAAGCACCGCCATCTTTCGATGGCGATGCTTTTTTATTTTTAAACTACTAAGAAGAACTTTAATAAGAAGATTGCTGAAATAATATAGGTCAGTACAGATACGTCCTTTGCCTTTCCGGTGAATACCTTCATGATTGTATAGGAGATCAGTGCAAGACCAATACCATGTCCGATAGATCCGGAGATTGGCATAGAGATTAACATGATTGCTGCTGGAACAGTCTGATATATATCAGTAAAGTCTACCTTTGACAGACCAGAGATCATCAGTATACCAACATAAATCAGTGCTGAAGATGTTGCTGCTGCCGGGATAATTGCTGCGATTGGTGCGATGAACATACATGCCAGGAATAAAATTCCAGTTGTAAATGCAGTCAGACCAGTTCTTCCGCCTGCCTCAACACCAGATGCAGACTCTACGAATGTCGTGACTGTTGAGGTACCAGTAATCGCACCTGCTACAGTTCCAACTGCATCTGCTAACAGTGCTTCCTTCATCTGCGGCATATTTCCGTCCTTATCAACCATACCTGCACGTGATGCAGTACCAACAAGTGTTCCGATGGTATCAAACATATCGATAATGCAGAAGGTAATGATAAGTGTGATTGCTGTGAACCAGCCGATCTTTACAAAGCCGGCAAAATCAAAATGGAACAGAGTTGTCTCTGCCATATCTGCAAATGGAGGTACGAAGCTTGCACCCTCAAGACCTGCAAATGGATTAGTTCCAAGAAAGATTGCCTCACCTGCCCAGTAAATAACAGATGCTGCAAGCATACCAAGAATTACAGCTGCCTTTACACCCTTCTGTGCCAGAACGATGATAACAAATAAACCGATAAACATAGTTACTACTGTCAGAACCATCTGGGTGTAGCCGCTTCCCATTGCATCCTGAGCAACACTCGGTGTCAACGCACCAAAAAAATCTCTCATTACAAAGAATGGTCCGCCATTCTCTGAATAGATACCAGCGTTGGAACCAACACCGATATTTAAAAGCATAAGACCGATTGCCGGGGAGATACCAAGACGAACACCAAGCGGAATCGCATTTACAATCTTGTCTCGAATATTTAATACAGACAGGATAATAAAGATAATTCCTTCAAGTAAAATGATGCACAGTGCTGACTGGAAAGACTCCAGATAGCTCATGCCCGTCATACCAACAATATTGGCAACAACTACAGCAAAAAAGCTGTTTAATCCCATACCAGGAGCCATGGCAAATGGCTTATTTGCAACAAACGCCATTACCATCATACCGATAAAGGATGCGATACAAGTCGCTAAAAATACACCATTCCATAAATTCTGTCCCTCTGCACCAAATCCAGTCAGAAGATTCGGATTTAAGGCGATGATGTACGCCATCGTCATAAATGTGGTCAAACCGGCAATGATTTCTGTTTTCACTGTCGTATGGTTCTCCCTGATCTTAAAGATCTTCTCAATCTGTTCCATTTGTACCCTCCATAGTTACATTCATTCCATTAATTTGTACGCCGTCCTCCATCGGAATTACAATGCAGCGGCGTCCCTCTACTAATTGGATCTGTACAAGATCCATGCGCTGCGGACTGACCTTTATTGTCACATCCGGAGTCTTGACGGCAACGCTTTTTGCCTCAACTAAGTTTGCCGCCTGAAAGAAAGCATCCTCTCCTGCAGTCTCCTCATAGACTTGCTCGAAATTTTCAAGCTTTTCTTCTTTGATTCCACTATTTTGAAGAAGCTTTTTTACATCTGATTTTTGAAGCTTGAAAGGCTGCGGCTCTTCCTTATGCTCCTCAATCAGCTCTGTCAGATTCTCCTGAATCTGGCAAACAGTATCATAGTTTACAACATCTCCGACAGTCTCCTCTATGATCTCCTGAAATACAGCCTTCTGCGTCTTAAAGGACATAGGTGCCGGACCACCGATACAATCATTGATAAAGTCTTCGTGAAGCTCCTCTGTCTTTTTTGTATAATACAAAAGGCTGTGAATATTACTGCTGCGATCGTCAAATGCAGGGAATAAAAAGGCATTTACAGGAGCCTCTATCCACTGATCACGCATACGTTCCTCGACGCGGTTTGTCTGTGTATTGTAGCACAAACCAGCCTCTGACAGCTTAACAGGACAGATGCAGCAAAGGATAAATTCATATACCTCCTCTGAAGCATCATCCATATCTAAGTTGTCGCTTCCTCTTCCCGGAACGTCATAATTACAATGGATCATAACTACATAGTAGCTTTCACCAAAATGATATGTCTCTGCTACCGACTTGTAAAACTCCTCTAAAACAGTTTCATCCTTTAATCCAGTCGCCTTTAGCTGCATCAAACGCTTATGGCCTTCCCCCGAAAGTTCCTGATCAAGCGTGTAATCGAGTGAATGAAGATTTTTACCCAGACTTCCAGAAAGCGCCTTTCGGAAAATTTCAAAATACTTGTCGATTTCCTCCTGTGACAGCGACAAAAACATATCGCTAAATGTCATGCGGATCTGCTGCTCACCATCTATCAGGCAGCCGCAAATGCGGTCAATTGCACCGCCGTCTCTCTTAAAAAGACTTTTAATCTCGGATACTTCTTTTTTATTCATTCGAAACACTCCTTGTTTATTACGTTTTTGTTTGCCTGACTTATCTGTCCGGATACTCTGTCTTTACAAAGCGCTCCAATGCATCGAGTGAGCGCACAACCTTCTCTGTATCGATGCAATATGCCATACGAAAATATCCAGGGCATCCAAAGGAATCACTTGGAACTAACACCAGGTCATACTTTAATGCCTTGTTGCAAAATGCCACTGCATCCTCCTCAAGAGCCTTTGGAAAAATATAAAATGTTCCTGACGGACGCACACAGGAAAATCCTAACTCAATGAGTTTGTCATAGAGCAGGTTCATGTTAGTCTCATAGACAGTCATATCAGACGTCTCATCTAACACATCCTCCACACCCATCATAATAAGTGATGATGGACAGTTGTGTCCGATTCCTCTTGAGATTTGGGACATCATTGGCACTAACAAATCAGCATCGGTACATGTTGGATTAACAGCAACATAACCTATACGCTCACCTGGAAGAGAAAGTGACTTGGAAAACGAATAGCATGAAAGCGTATTGTCATAAAATTTTGATACATATGGTGCTTTCTTTCCATCAAATACGATTTCTCTGTATGGCTCATCGGAGATTATAAAAATATCATGGCCATACTCTTTTTGCTTGTCTTCCATTAGCTGCGCCAACTTTTTTAGCGTTTCTGCTGAGTATACAGCACCAGATGGATTGTTCGGTGTGTTGATCAAAACAGCTGACACATTTGACGTCAGCATCTTTTCAAACTGTTCAAAATCCACCTGAAAATCAGCTGTGTTTGCAGGTACCACTCTCAGATTTGCTCCTGTCATGCCTACATAGCAGTTATACTCTGGAAAATACGGTGCAAATGTAAGCACATCGTCTCCCGGAGATGTTACTGCACGAAGTGCATGAGCTAAGGCTCCCGCAGCTCCTGAGGTTGGAAAAATATGATTTGCCGTATAGTTCATATCAAAACGCTTGTTAAGCGATGCAGCCACCTTTTCTTTAAATGAAGGCAGTCCGACACTCGGGCTGTAGCCGTGAAGCTCGCTCGATGTCTTTGTCTGAAGTAGGCGAATAGTATTGTCTGTGTAGTCCTGCACAACAGGAACGGATGGATTTCCTAAACTGTAATCAAAAACGTTCTCGTATCCAATCTCCTGTCCTCTCTTTGTTGCAAATTCGGATAATGTACGGATCACTGATTTTTTCTGAAGCATGTCTTTATATTTTTGTGCTACCATACTGCCCTCCCATTCTGCCGCCTATGCGGCTCATTTACTTAAAAATGCGTGAATCTGATCCAAATTTTTCATTGCATCCTCTCGGCCAAGCTGATACAATGCTTTTAACTTTTCTGGATCCTTTTCAAGTCTTGACACTTCGATCAGACGACTTGGGCGAAGCACCATGACTTCACCTTTTTCCTTTAATTCATCAATCTTCTTTAGTGTTTTGTTGTATATCACATAGCGGTGTGCCATAGCCTTAGCCAGATTTGGATAACGATGAAGAATTTTGTTTATGGCACCTTGAAATTTCATTTTTTTCTTTTGGTACCCTTCAGGTCTTGTTAAAATGACAAGATCTTTTTTGTATCCCTGTCTGCGAAACCACATGATCGGAATAGAATCGGCAACGCCGCCGTCAAGCAGCTTATATCCATCTATTTCTACCACCTTTGATACAAGCGGCATTGATGCAGATGCCTGCATCCACTTAAGATCATCTCTGCCGCAATCTGTGCATTTGTGATAAACAGCCTTTCCTGTTTCCACATCTGTGCAAACCACAAAAAATTCTGCTGGATTTTTGGCAAATGCCTCATTGTCAAATGGATCAAGAATCTCTGGTATCTGATGATAGCATAAATCAACATCATAAATATCACCTGTTTTTAAAAGTGAATGAAGTGTGCCATAACGCTTATCACCACAAAACTTCATATTGTAACGCAGAGTTCTTCCTATCTGTCCAGACTTATAGTTACAGCCAAATACAGCTCCCGCCGAAACTCCAATCACGCCGTCCACCTGGATTTTTTCTTCCATCAAAACATCCAGAATACCTGCCGTATACATTCCTCTCATGGCACCGCCTTCAAGAACAAGTCCTGTTTTTACTTCTTTCATGATTTGCCTCTCTTTCCAACCTTACACATTAAAAGAGCTTTTTTATATTTTTACGAAACAAGGCTATCATACCACGGTTCATGAAAAACATCAAGGCAATTACATTTTCTTACTGCTCATCCAAAAATGCCAGCGGATCTCCTTTGGTATGAATAAAGTGCATAAGCATGTACGCACACATAATTGCTACATTTTCTTCCTTTAAAATGCGCTTACATTCTTCACGGTCTGCTAATACAATCTCGATATCCTCTGATTCTTCCTCGTGCTCGTTTGTTGGTGTTCCACTACAGTAGCCATAGATTGTTCCGCAGCTTTCGTCTGTCATACCGACTGTCGTAAAAAATGGTCTTGTGTATGCACCTTCTGTAACCTTTGGCTCGAAAACAAGCCCTGTCTCCTCGTAAATTTCACGTATACCTGCCTGTGCCATCTCCTCACCTGGCTCTACAAGTCCTGCCGGAAACTCATACACATATGCATTGATTGGATAACGAAACTGCTTTATAAGCACGATTTTATCCTTTTTTTCTCCATATACACTATAAATAATTACACCATCAGATGTATTTTTATGAGTTGCTGCTTTAAGCTGCGTTGGATCCTTCTTTCTGGATGCCACATAATATTTGCCTGTTTTTCCATTTCTTTTTTCAACATCAAAATTATAGAGATTTAAAAATGGATTATCAGTTACCTTCTCTACTCCTTTTACGCGATCTACCATAGCTGTACCTCTCCTTACCGGCATTGAACAAATCTTTACACTATGCCATATTTTCAACTCGATTCCGCTAGAAATCAGCCTTTTTTATTATACCGTACTCGTGCGCAAAAGAAAAGCCCGCAAAGCAAAGTTTGCCTTGCGGGGTTATTCTGTTAATGTACAGCCTCCCTGACTTCCTGCGTGATAGTCTCGCCTCCATTTTCATACCATTTGGTGACAAATTCATCAAATGCATCAATGTCACGCTCTCCTGTGACGATCTGAAGGTAATATTCTTTTTCCATTTGGCGAAGCTTCCACCACTGCGTGCCCATAGTTTCTGTCTCATCAAAATAAAGTGATTCAACCTTATTTGTTTTTGCATCCGCCAGCAAAGAGCAGGCTGTGATTCGGGAGGTGTATGCCGCCCACTCCTCTGGCGTAGCACTATCTGTGTTATCCAGATAGGCCTTACAGGATCTATAATATGAATACTCCAATAAATCAAGATCTTCTGGTTCTTTTTTTCCTGAAAGCACATCTGTTAATTCGTGATAACATTTTGTCAGCGCATAGCTGTAATCAACATTGATTGCAAGTGGTCTGGCTGTTGGGTCTACATTGTTCTGATAATATTCTTCAAACTCACTGTTATATGTTCCATCATAGCGCACATAATCAAACAATCCATTTATAATTTTGCAGGCGATCTCAGGATGTTCATAACCCTTTCTCACAACAACATACTTGTAAGTTGGATTTTGTGAATAATAGCTTGTGCTTCCATCGTCATCTGTCTGAATAAGAAATGGCTCCCAAACAGCATCGGGATTAGCTGCAATAGCTTCCATAAGTGGATTATTCGCTGCCCACCAAGGTCCAAAAAATGATCCGCAAAGTCCCTTCGTTATGAGTTCAATATTGTTTACAGAGGTACGAAGCAAAAAATTCTGATCTAATATATTGCGCTCATACATGCTTTTAAGCTTAGCCAATGCATCTTTTGCCTGCGGCAAAACTGATCCGTAAGAGACCTCTCCATTTTCATCTTCAATCCATTGTTTTGGATAGGCACCATTTGCTGCAAACACAATATCCATCAAATATTCGCTGCTGTAGCCGCACTCACCCGATAACTCCGGATCACATACAAAACCAACTGTCTTGCCTTCTCCATTTTCACCAGGATCCTTCTCTATAAATGCCTGAACAATTGCCTCTGCATCCTCTATTGTTTTAGGACTTTCAAGACCTAGCTTATCCATCCAGTCGCGCCTTAGCCATAAAAGGTTTGGACCATCATCAATATTTGTCTCTGGAATTGCCATTATTTTTCCATCAAAGGTAACACCATCTATTATGCCCTCTCCGTAGCTTGCATAAATATCTTTGATCCGGTCTGTTAAACAATTTTCATAACTTTTTGTCAAATCCTCAATCAAATCAAGCGCTACGAGCTGGCGCAAATCCTCAATACTCCCTACAAGCATTAAATCAGGAAGATTATCCGAAGACATAGCCACTGACACACTGACATTATACTGATCATTCTTTTCCTCAAATACATCCTTATTTTGAATGTTAAAGTACTCACGCAGATAACGTGTATAAGCATTGTTCTCGTAAGTCTCACCTTTAGGAAGATTGGAGTTATTTGCTCCAGTCATTTTTCCAAGCGTGTATGTTACAAGCTCTGGATATTTGCCATCAGGTGTTGTACTGGCATACTCCCACTGCTCTTTTTTTGCTAATTCGTTTGCCGGCACTGTCTGACAAACAGACAGCACCGATACAAACATCACTGCCAACACACTTTTTGGAATTTTCTTTTCCATAGACATTCTCCGTTTTTATCCCTTAACAGCTCCTGATACACCTTCCTGGTAGCATTTTTGCATTGACATAAATAAAATGACAATCGGAATGGAAATCAGCACGGCACCTGCTGCGAAGCAGTTAAACCAACTGTTTACATATTCCTTTTCAAGCATGTTCCAAAGACCAATTGATACCGTATAGTACTTTGCATTCGCACGGCAAATTACTTTCGCAAAGATAAAATCAAGCCATGGTGCCATAAATGCCTGCAGGATCGTGTAGACAATAATAGGCTTACTAAGCGGAATAGTTATCTTTGTAAACACCTGAAATCTTGTCGCACCATCCAGATAAGCAGCCTCATCAATAGACTTTGGAATAGTGTCAAAAAAGCCTTTTGCAATATAAAAGCCTAAGCCCGCACCGCCAGAATATACAAGCACTAATGCTACACGAATCATCGCACCCTCTGACAGACCAACTGACTTTAAAATATAGTAAACAGCGATCATTGACATAAAGCCCGGAAACATACCAAGAACAAGTGCAATGTTCATCATCGGTTTTCTCATCTTAAAACGCATACGTGACATACAATATGATACCGACAAAACAAAGAAGGTAGAGATTACGCAAGAGAAAATTGAGATGATAAGTGTATTAATAAACATCTGCGGAAAATTTAAAATCTGCGTATCTGTAAACAGCTTCTTATAGTTGTTCAGTGTAAATGTCTTCGGAATAAGTGTGGAAATATATTGTCCACTCTCTCCTCTAAAGCTGATCATAATAATCCACGCAATCGGAATGACCCAAATAACTGCCAAAACAGCAAGAATCACATGAACTATTGTGTTTGTAATAAATCTTTTGCTTTTTGCCGAAGCAGTATTTTGCTTTTTCATCATTGGAAGCCCTCCTCATTCTTATAGGAACCTGTATTCCGATACGTGATCAGTGATACAACGGCCAGAACCACGAAGGTCAAAATACCGATGACTGCACCAAGATTATAATACTGGTTATCAACTGTCAGCTTATACAGCCAGGTAACGAGAAGATCCGTCCTTCCTGCTGTTGATCCTACAGGTGTAGGATTTCCGCCTGTCAGCAGATAAATTACATTAAAGTTATTTACATTTCCAGTAAAGGTTGTAATAAGATATGGACCTGTTACAAACAGCATATACGGCAGTGTAATTGAGAAAAATGTTCTCACCGGACCTGCACCATCCACTGTTGCCGCCTCATACAAATCTGCCGGAATATTCTGAAGAACACCAGTTACCTGAAGCATGGTAAATGGAATACCAACCCAGATATTGATTACAACTACCATCACTCGTGCCAGCGTTGTATTTGACCAGAACGGAATAGCCTTTTCAATGATGCCTGCATTTAATAATAGCGTATTTACAATACCATTCTGACTAAAGATCGTTCTCATTAACAGCAGTGAAACAAACTGCGGAACTGCTGCTGAAAGGACAAAGCAAAAACGCCAGAATGCCTTACATCTTGTACCCTTACGGTTGATGACAATTGCAAGAATCATACCTAAGATATAGTTACTAAAAGTCGCTGCTACAGCCCAGATAAGAGTCCAACCAAGTACTGACCAGAATGTACTTCCAATGGAATCACCAATATTTAATACCTTCGCAAAATTTGCCAGTCCTACCCAATTAAAGATTGTTGTATGAGCATCTACTTTACTATAATTTGTAAATGCCATACAGATCATAAATACAAGCGGAAGAACTGTAAAAATTAGTATGCCAAGAATTGGCAGCGTAAGAAGTGTACGATGCAGATCTTTATCAAAAAGACTCTTGATATCTTCCTTAAAAGTAGGAATCTTTTTGCCAGCCTCTGCCAGACACTGCATTTTATATGCACTCTTTACGCTTCCACGCCAGAAAATAATAAATGCAGCAACTAAAAAGCATGTAGCCACACCAAACAAAAGCATAAGAAGTGAATTATCACCCTTTGTATACTCATAAATCTGCTTTGCCTCACTCCATACCTTCTGCTGCTCCTGTCCTCCAAGGTGAACAAGATCTACAATATAGCCTGCACCTTTCATCACCATAAATGCAATAAAAGCAATTTCAATGGCAAGCATGCCAAGACCCTTTATTATCTGATGATGTGCAATGTTTCCGAGTCCGAGTACAACCATGGAAAGCTTTGTCAATGCATTTCCCTTTGTAACTGCTTTCGCAACAGAGTACGGATTATCAAATTCTTTGCCCCCTTTTTTCTTTTCGGACATAAAAAACCTCCCGTTCAATCTTAATAGTTACATGAATTTGAAAATAAATGCCCCAGGCCCGCAAGGCGGAACCCGGAGCTCTTTATTTTATTTCACTTTTTATTTAGTCAACGATGCTCTGATTCATTGAATCACTTAACTTATCAGTCATCTCTTCTGCATTATCTAATGTAACCTCACCGTTTACGATAGACTTACCGAAGTTCTCTGCCGGTGTCCAGTAGTTATTCATAGCGCTTACGAACGGCTGCAGGATAGAAGTCTCATCAAATGTCTCATTCTGAGCGATTACAAGCTCATCCTTCTGAATTTCTTCTTCCGCTAACAGATCAGTATTGCAAGGAACGATGCTTCTTGCATCATAGTGCATCTGCTGTGACTCCTCATTTCCAAGGAACAGTGCAAGTGCTACTGCTACCTGCGGATACTCACAGTTAGGATTTACACCGATTGCCTTAGAACCTGCGAATGATTTCATCTGGAGTTCTTCACCGTCTAAGTTGTAGGTTGGAAGCTTTGCTATTCCAAGATTGTCACCCATTGCTTCTGACAGCTTGGTGTAATCCCAAGAACCACTAAACATTGCATTGATGCTTCCATCACACATACCAGAAACGCCAACACCTGACTCATCATTTACAAAGTTCTTATTTCCTACAAGATTTACAAGATACTTGGTAACTGCTGCACCCTTCTCACCAGCAAAATCAATGCCAGCTTCCTCATCTTTGCCATCCTCACCAAACAATGTGCAGCCGTTTCCTACATAGAAAGCGCCAATGTACCAGGAGTTTGTTAATGGGAAGGAAACCTTACCCTTTTCCAACATGGTATCAAGACTCTTAATATCGTCCTCACCATATACGCTCTTATCGTAGAACATATACCAGGTATTAGTAGTGAACGGAACACCATATACACAATCATTTACTGTTACAGAATCTATGATTGCCTCGGAGTTTGTATTCTTAATATAATCAACAGTTTTGCCGCCAAGCTCTGCGATTGCACCTGCATCAATCAGTGTCTGTAGCTGGTCATTTGCAAACATGTAAACGTCTGCAGAACCAGATGGATCCTGAGAAATTGTCTTTCCTGCATCTCCCTCTGAGCAGGTACCATACTCAAATGTAAGATCCCAATTTACATGAAGCTCATTGAATGCTTCGCAGCGCTTCTGCAGCCACTCGCCGTACTCTTCTGCCTGATCCTCTGCTGGTCCCCATACAGTGATAGTTGCTGTAATCGGATCCTCTGCTGAATAATCTACTGTTTCTTCCTCTGCTGCCTCTGAACTTGTCTCTTCATCAGCAAATACACTCATTGCACCGCCAAAAGTTGATAAACACATAGCGCCTGCTAAAAATAAACTGGATGCTTTTCTAAATTTCATAATACAAAATCCTCCCTGTTTTCTGTTTCCATTCGGAAATCCTTATGTCATTATTATAAGAAATTTTGGTGATTTCGTATATATCAAAAATATTAGATTCATGTTGTTTTTTTCTGAAATTACGATATCCTCTTTGGAATCCTGATACTCGCCTTAGTTCCCTGCCCTATTTTGCTTTCAATCTGCAGACTATACTGTTCTCCATAGTAAAGCTTTATGCGCTCATTGACATTTCTAACGCCATATCCCTTTGACTCTTCTGTTAAAATACGAGCCGCCTGCTCATCACTCATGCCTACACCATTATCTGCTACAGTCAAAACTATCAGATCACCATCTTCCTTTCCAGTAATCGTCAGCTTTCCTCTGCCGTCTGTCTTCACATCGATTCCATGAGCAATAGCATTTTCAATAAGAGGCTGAAGCATAAGGTTTAATGACTGATACTGACCAATTGATTCATCTACATCAAACTCCACATCAAATTCGTAGTCATGCATCATCAGCTGAATATCAAGATAAGAACGCATGTTACGAAGCTCATCTGAGAGTGACATGACATTCTTTCCTTTGTTTAACGAGGTTCGGTAAAAGGTAGAAAGTGCCAGCGTAATTTTACTTATATCCTCCGCGTCTGCCTCAATTGCCTTCCAATTAATTAACGAAAGCGTATTATATAAAAAGTGTGGATTAATCTGCGCCTGGAGCGCCCTCATCTCATATTCCTTTTCCTTAATTCGTCCCTCGTAAACCTCTTTGATTAAGGTATTTAGTTGAAGAAGCATTGAACCAAAACCATTGACAAGATCACCTATCTCATCACGGCTGTCACTAGTAATATTAACCTCAAAATTTCCCTGCTCTACCTCTTTCATTCCAGATCTAAGTCTTCTAATCCTCTTTGTAACAAAGCTCGTCAAAATCATCATGGCTATCACTGACATCAGTGTCATAATAAACACCGCAATAAGCGCAATTCGTGTAATTGGCGTTACTGACCATACTATTAAGCTATTTGGCTTATACAAACATGCTGTCCATCCAGTCGCAGATGATGTTTCTGAAAGAATCGTATACTCATTTTCCTGATTTTTCTTCTGATCAAGAAGCTGCGCGGCGTTTAACTCATATTCCCGATATTTTTTATCAAAAAATGCTTTTTCATACACTGCATTGCCCTTCTCATCGAAAATAACAATGCCATAATTATTCTGAAGTGTCTGCTTAAATGTCTCAAACATGCTGTCATACTCAACGCTAATGTACAAAATACCATCTAATCCATAGCGCTTTAGCATACTCATTGGGCTTACCCCAAACACAATTTCTTCATTTTTATCAACAAACCACTGCATTTCTCCAGAATCTGCCACACTCCTATACCAATTAGTATCTATAATCTCTGAAATTGGTGCCAGCGTGTCACCATGCTTGATCATATCCTTATCTACATAAATCGTAACTTTGCCAACATCGTTGTGAAAATATTTCAGTGAAGCAAGCATTGGGTCAAGTATCGTAACAAGCTAATTGTACATCTCATACACTGAATCATACTGGTATCCAATCACCTGTGAAATTGTCTGGTTATAACAAATATAGTTATTTAAATTTGTGTAGATTGCAAGCTTATTTTCCATTGAGGCAAGTGCCTGATACAGATACGATTCCATACTGTCTCTCTCATTTTGCAATAAAATCTGCTTCATCTGAACATAAGTAACTGACAGCACCGCCACAACAGGAAGAAAACCTGACAGCGCATATACAATGGCCAGCTTATAACCAAGCCTTACATTTCTAAACCAACTGACAATTCGGCTGCCAAGCTTACTTTTCTTCAATCATTTCATCCCCGCTTTCTCTAAATTTTTGTGGACTAATTCCATAATACTCACGAAAGCTAGAACAAAAATATGAAACATTTGGATAACCGCATGCAGTGCTTATATCTACAATTTTCATCATCGTCTGCTCCAAAAGATCCTTTGCCTTTTCCATACGAACGCTCTTGATAAAACGATTCAAATTCTGACCCGTTTCTTTTTTAAATACACTGCTTAAGTAGCTTGGAGCCATATAGACAAGCTCACTTAGTCGCTCCACACTCATTTCATCTCCATAATGAGCAGCAATGTAGCGCTTGACAGCCTCCACCTCACGATGGCCTGTCTGTACTCTTCCTGAAAATGTCTTTTCCAATAGATTTATGGAATCGCTTACAATATCTGTAACCTGAACAAAGTCAAATGAACGATAAAGCTGATCAATCTTCGTATTTAACTGCTTCTCTCCCTCTCCTGGTACTGCATCATAAATATCCTTTAGTAAGTTGGCAAATAAAAATTTGATATACATCTGGGAAAATGCAGTCTGGCTTCTGTATCTCTGGCTGAAACGCTCAAAATGATCACGCAGGCTCTGAACATCCTTCATTCGAATATCCTGCTTCATCTGCTTAATTAATGTATCATCATCTATTTTAATGATCTCACAATCACTGCTCTTCATTCCACTGTAAAACAGTCTGACATTCGGATGATAAAATTTATTTTCCATAAGCTCCTCAAGCTCATCCATTGCGCAAATAATCTGCTCTGCACATGAAATTTCTGAAGAAATGGATGCTGTACAACTATTTTCATACTCCTGTTTAATCTGCTCTAACAAATCATTTGCAAACGCGATTAAATCAATAGATCTATCTTTTAATAAGACGATCGACTGCTGCGGAGTCAAATTTAAATAAAGAAAGGCTTCGCTAGCGCAAACTTCTTTCATTTTTTTTGCCAGAATGCGCTCCTGCAAATCAACACCATTTTTTCCGAAAAAATCATCATCTGTCTCAAGCATTAGAATACGGCAAAAGCAATCAACGTCTGATTTTGTCAAAACACCGCCGCTTTTCTCAAGCACTTCTGCTACATTTACTCCATTTACAATCTGATATAGTGCATGCTCACGCATTTGCTGCATACTCTTTTTTTTCATATTTTTCTCGGCACGTTCTGCTTCAAGCTCCTGAATGACCCGTGTAATAGTCTCTTTAAACTCACTCGGATCAACTGGCTTTAAAATGTAATCAGAAACACCTAGACGCACTGCTTTTCTGGCATAGTCAAACTCACTGCAGCCCGAAAAGATTACGCATTTCATATCCTCGTTTCTGTCGTCTTTTTTACATTCCTCTATCAGCTGAATGCCGTCCATAAATGGCATCTTTACATCTGTAAGCAAAATATCTGCCGTATGCTCCTTTAAATACTCAAGCGCATCTCTTCCATTTGCAGCCTCAGCAATCTCACATGGCAGCTGCATGTGGCGCAGCAGCATTTTAATGCCATTTCGTTCAATTCGCTCATCGTCTACCACCAATATCTGATACATATCCCCCTATCCTTTCTGTACGCAAATTATCTGTATTCCATTTTACCCTAATAAACGATGAAAATCAACGAAAAAAAGGTGGCAGCGTGTTTATTCTGCCACCTTTTTTAATATTTATTATAACTTCCAGATTTCTTCGTTATATTGTGCTATAGTACGGTCGGATGAGAAAAATCCTGCCTTTGCGATGTTGATGAGCATCTTCTTTGCCCATTTCTTTCTATCTGCGTAGTCATTAAGCACCTGCTCTTTGCGTGCTATATACTCTTTTAAGTCAAGGAGGGTCATAAACCAGTCTTTATTTATCAGTTCTTTATGAAGCTGTGTTAAGGTTTCTTCGTCTCCTGCTTCAAGCATTTGCTCACTGATAAGGAAATCGACTGCTGTGTGTATGTCTTCGTCTTTTGTGTAGTAATCTTTTGCACAATAATCTGCATTTTTATAATGTTCAATTACCTGCTCGCTGCTCTCTCCGAAGAAGTAAATATTATCTTCTCCGACAAGCTCTCCAATCTCTACGTTTGCGCCATCTCTTGTTCCTAATGTTACTGCACCATTTAACATAAACTTCATGTTTCCTGTTCCTGATGCCTCCTTTGATGCTAAGGAGATCTGCTCGGAGATATCACATGCCGGTATAATTTTTGATGCCTTTGTTACGTTGTAGTTTTCTACCATAACTACGCGCAGATATGGGCTGACTTCTGGATCCTGCTCTGTGATCTGCTGTAAGCAAAGAATTGCATGAATGATATCCTTTGCGATTGTATAGGCTGGCGCTGCTTTTGCGCCAAAGATCAGCGTTACTGGTGTCTTAGGAAGCTTTCCATTCTTGATTTCAAGATATTTATGAATTGCCCAGAGTAAATTCATCTGCTGGCGTTTATACTCGTGAAGACGCTTTACCTGAATATCAAAAATAGAATTTTCATCAATAACAACACCCTGTGTATGCTTTAAATAGTCAGCAAGCTGGCGCTTTTTCTCCTTCTTGATCGCAAGAATGCTGTCTAATACGCTGTCATCATTTTCGAATGAAAGCAGCTTTTCAAGCTCACAGGCATCCTTTTTAAAACCACTTCCAATCTTATTTTCAATTTCCTCTGAAAGCTCCTCATTACATGAAAGCAGCCAGCGGCGGAAGGTGATTCCGTTTGTCTTGTTGTTGAATTTCTCCGGATAAATTTTGTAAAAAGCATTAAGCTCTGAATTTTTCAAAATTTCAGTATGCAGGTAAGCAACACCGTTTACACTGTGACCATAGTGGATATCCATATGTGCCATGTGAACTCTGTCATTCTCATCAATAATCGCTACCTTCGGATCTGAATATTTTGCCTTTACACGCTTATCAAGCTCCTTGATGATCAATACTAACTGTGGAACAACCTTCTCTAAATATGCAAGCGGCCACTTCTCAAGTGCCTCTGACAGAATTGTGTGGTTTGTATATGCGCATACCTTTGTGACAAGTTCAACTGCCTCATCCATAGTGATGCCGCGCTCAAGAAGCAGACGGATCAGCTCAGGAATAACCATTGACGGATGAGTATCATTGATCTGAATAGCAGCATACTCATCTAAATCGGTCAGCTTACAGCCGCGTGCCGTACACTCATCTAAAATCAAGTGTGCTGCATTGCTTACCATAAAATACTGCTGGTAGATACGAAGTAAGTTTCCTGCCTCATCACTGTCATCTGGATATAAGAACAGTGTCAGATTCTTTGCGATATCTGTCTTGTCAAAGCTTATGGTACCGTCCTTAATAAGACTCTCATCTAAAGTATCAACATCAAACAGATGAAGCTTATTCGTGCGTCCCTCATAGCCTGTCACCTCAATGTCATACATGCGTGAGGTCACTGTCAGATCACCAAATGAAACTGGATAGCTTACATTAGTTTTGATCAGCCAGCTGTCTTTTTCAATCCATGGATTTGGTGTTTCCTTCTGGAAATTGTGATCAAACACCTGCTTAAACAGACCCATATGATAATTCAAGCCTACACCATCACCGTGCAGATTTAATGTTGCCATGGAATCCAAAAAGCATGCTGCCAGACGGCCAAGTCCACCGTTTCCAAGAGATGGTTCTGGCTCGATCTCTTCGATCTCACCAATATCCTTTCCTGCTGCTTCAAGTTCTTCCTTTACAATCTTGTAAAGACCAAGATTGATAAGGTTGTTTGATAACAGCTTTCCAATCAAAAACTCTGCGGAAATGTAATATACCTTCTTCTTTCCAGCTTCGCTTTCCTTCTTTGCTGCCAGATCCTTTGTCATATCAAGCAGTGCGTAATAAATCTCCTTATTGGTGCAGCCAGATAACGGCTTATTATATTTCTTTTCACAAATTTCATTTACCATCATTATTAAAACTCCTTTCATGAGTTGATGTATGCAGTTTACTGCTTTTTTTGTCATTTTTCTTGCATTATGCCGCCTTTTTATGGTACTATCCTATCATGATGATACCAGGGTCAAAAGCTCCAACCACCGATCGTGCTTGCACGATGAGGGGGTTGAGCTTGGGATCCGCAAAAACATAAGGAGAGAGCCACGATGCAGATACCTGAATACGAAAATTATCATGAGACAAAATCACACAGCACACCTGATTTTCCTTACAATGCGTATATTTGTTCTATTCCACTTGATTTTGAGAAGGTGCCTCTTCACTGGCACGATGAGGTGGAAATCATCTATATTAAAAAGGGGCGTGGGCGCGTCACATTAGATTTTACCTCTCTTTATGTAGAGGCAGGTGATATTATTATTGTCAGTCCAGGTCAGCTTCATGCAATCGGCCCAGCTGAATATTCTATGGAATATGAAAATATTATTTTTTCACTTGATCTTCTTTGTACTGGAAGCATGGATGCTCTAAGCAGTGAATTTTTTGAGCCTTTTTTGGCTGGTACCATTGGCTTTGAGCATCTTGTCTGCTGTGATGATGAACATTACCCTGCTCTCTCTTCATGCCTAAACCACATTGACAGTATCAGCAGCAGTTTTCCAAAAGGCTACCGCCTTGCAATTAAGGGTGCTCTTTTTACCTTCTTCTACACCATATTCACAAATTCCACCGATATTCCTGCTCCCAAAAATGACCCTCACATTGAACGACTCAAAAGTGTCCTAAAATATATCGAAACACACTACATGAGTTCAATCTCAATTGATGAAATTTCCGCTGTTTCTGGTTTTTCTGCTTCTCATTTTATGCGTTTTTTTAAATCTGCAATGGGTACCTCTTTTACTTCATATCTTTCCTCGTACCGTCTTTCAATGGCAGCGCGTCTTCTCTTGCTGACAAATGACTCTATTTTAGATATTGCCCTCTCCTGCGGCTATGAGAATCTTTCTTATTTTAACCGTTCATTTAAAAAACGATACAAAAAGACCCCCAGCGAATACCGCCGAGGGTCTGATGAAACATAACGATTTATTCGTTTTATCTTTTATTTATTTTTGCATTTTTGCTCTTTGTGTTTAAAACTATGCACTCACTCGCTAATCTTATTTCCGGTGTATAACTGATAATATTTGCCCTTTTGTGCAATAAGATCATCATGAGTTCCACGCTCAATGATACGTCCCTGCTCTAAGACCATGATACAGTCGCTGTTCTTAACGGTAGACAGACGGTGCGCGATAACAAATGTTGTTCTTCCGTGCATCAGCTTGTCCATACCATCCTGAACAATTTTCTCAGTTCTTGTATCAATTGAGCTTGTTGCCTCGTCAAGAATTAGTACAGGCGGATCGGCAACAGCTGCACGGGCAATGGCAAGAAGCTGTCTTTCACCCTGACTTAAGTTAGCACCATCTCCTGTGAGCATTGTGTCGTAGCCCTGCGGCAGTCTGCGGATAAAGCCATCTGCATTAGCAAGCTTGGCTGCTGCATGTACCTCTTCTTCTGTCGCATCAAGTTTTCCGTAACGAATATTTTCCATAACAGTTCCAGTAAACAGATGTGTATCCTGAAGAACAATTCCGAGTGAATGACGAAGATCATCCTTTTTGATCTTTCCGATATTTATACCGTCATAGCGGATCTTTCCGCTTTGAATGTCATAGAAACGATTTATTAAATTTGTAATAGTTGTTTTTCCTGCCCCTGTTGGTCCTACAAAAGAAACCTTTTCACCTTCTTTTGCGTCCAAACTTATATTATATAAAATTTGTTTATCTTTTACATATCAAAAGTTTACATCTTCAAGCTCTACATTTCCACATAATTTAGTATATGTAATGCTTCCATCACTATGTGGATGTTTCCATGCCCAAGTTCCTGTTCTTTCTGCTACTTCTATTATTTTTCCATCTTCTTCTTTAGCATTTACAAGAGTTACATATCCGTCATCTTCTTCTACTTTTTCATCTATTAAGTCAAAAATTCTTTCAGCTCCTGCTAAAGCCATTGCAATAAAATTAATTTGTTGTGAAACTTGTCCTAGAGGATTTGTAAAAGCTTTTATATATTGTAAAAACGCTGCAATACTTCCAATTGTAAGAACTTGCTTTACAGCTAAAATTCCTCCTATCACTGCTACTAATACATAACCTATGTTTCCAATATTCATTATACATGGCATTAATGTATTAGCATAAGAATTTGCCTTTTTACTACTTTGAAATAACTCTTCGTTTAATTCATCAAATTTTTGTTTAGAACGTTCTTCGTAACAAAATACTTTTACAACTTTTTGCCCATTCATCATTTCTTCTATATATCCATCAACCTTACTAATATTTTTTTGTTGATTTATAAAATGTGTTGAGCTATGTTTTGCAAAAAATTTAGCTACAAACATCATTATTACAACCATTGCAAGAACAATTCCAGTTAAATACACGTTAGTTATGATCATTGATATTAATATTGCAATCATAGATACTATTGCTGAAAACATTTGAGGTATACTTTGGCTTATAGCTTCTCTTAAAGTGTCTACATCATTTGTATATGTACTCATAATTTCACCATGGTTATGACTGTCAAAATAACCAATTGGCAACCTTTGCATATGTTTGAACATATCTGTTCTTATCTTTTTAAGTGTACCTTGTGTTATGTTTAGCATTAATCTGTTATAAATATATGTTGCTATAATCCCAACTAAATATATACCTCCCATAGCAACTATAGCATGTAATAATAATGTATAGTTAGGGTTTTGGTTGCCTATAAGTGGAATAATATAATTATCTATAAGTTTCTGAATAAATTGTATTCCTATAACACTCGTTGTTGCACTTACTATTATAGTAATTAAAACTATTGCAAATTGTAATTTATAGCCTCCCATAGAATATTTTAATAACCTGAAAGCTGTATTTTTTCTAGTCTTTTTCATCTTCTTTATCATCTCCTCCCATTTGAGATTCATATACTTCCTTATAAATTTCATTTGTTTTTAATAATTCTTCAGCTGTACCAATTCCGTCTATCTTACCATTATCCATAACAATTATTTTGTCTGCATCTATAATAGAACTTACTCTTTGTGCTATTATAATCTTTGTTGTATTCGGTATTTTCTCTTTAAATGCTTTTTTAATTAGTGCATCTGTTTTTGTATCTACAGCACTAGTAGAATCATCTAAAATTAATATTTTAGGCTTTTTAAGTAATGCTCTTGCAATACAAATTCTTTGTTTTTGACCTCCAGAAACATTTGTACCACCTTGGTCTAATACAGTATTATATTTATCTGGTAATTCTTGAATAAAGCTATCTGCTTGTGCTAATTTACAAGCCTCTATTAATTCTTCGTCTGTAGCGTTTTTATTTCCCCATCTTAAATTTTCTGCAATTGTTCCAGAAAATAGGACATTTTTTTGTAACACCATAGCAACTTCATCTCTTAAAGCATTAAGGTCGTAGTTTCTTACATCTACTCCTCCAACTTTTACGAATCCAGATTTTACATCATATAATCTAGGTATTAAATTTACTAAAGAAGTTTTAGAGCTACCTGTCCCTCCTAAGATTCCAACAGTTTCTCCAGAATTTATCTTTAAGTTTATATCTTCTAATGGCAACATTTCATTTGCTTTTGCATCATCATATTGGAAGTCAACATCTATAAATTCTATACTACCATCTTTAATCTCTTTTATTGGATTTTCCTTGTTCTTTATCGTTGGCTCTTCATTAATTACTTCCATAATTCTTTCTGCAGATGATTGTGATATAATTATCATAACTAATACCATAGAAAGCATCATTAAACTTGAAAGAATTTGCCAAGCATATGTAATTAAGCTAGAAAGTTCTCCTGTTTGCATAGTTCCCACTACAATTGCTTTTGCTCCAAGCCAAGATAATAGTAACACACAACCATATATCGCAATTTGCATTAATGGGCTGTTAAATATTACTATTTTTTCTGCTTTTTTGAATAATTTATATACTAATAAGTTTACCTTTTCGAATTTATCTTCTTCAAAATCCTCTGTTGCAAATGATTTTACAACTCTAATGGCATTTAAGTTTTCTCCCACTACTCTATTTAATTCATCATATTTTTTAAATACTTTTTCAAAATATGGATGAGCTTTAAATGTTATAAACGCAAGTAATATTGCAAGAGGAAGCATTGTTGCTATATATACAAATGATAAATTTTTATTTATTGAAAATGCCATAATCAAGGCAAATATTATCATTACAGGACCTCTTACTAATAGTCTTATAATCATTTGAAATGCATTTTGAACATTTGTTACATCTGTTGTAAGTCTTGTTACTAAACTAGATGTAGAAAATTTATCTATATTTGTAAATGAAAAATTTTGTATGTTGTAAAACATTCCTTGTCTTAAGTTTTTTGCAAATCCTGCTGATGCAGTTGCTGCAAACTTTCCAGAAAGTACTCCAAATATTAATGACATTATTGCAGATACAACAAGCATTATTCCCATTTTTATAATATAGTTTAAATCATTATTTTGTATTCCTACATCTATGATTTTTGCCATAAGATATGGAATTATAACTTCCATTATGATTTCTAAAATAACCATAATTGGTGTTAAAATTGCATACTTTTTGTATTGTTTTACATATTTTGATAATTCTTTTATCATTTTTATTCTCCCTTCTTTCTTTTTAGCGCATTTGCTATTTTAACACAATTTTTTTCTTTTATCTAGCAATTTTTTTATTTTTTTGCAAAAAACGTACCTAAGATTTTCTAGCAAATGTAAATTATAAGAAAATCTTAGGTTAATATAATTCTCTAGTGCAGAAAGTTCTCCTACTAAGAGAACTTTACTACTATATAAAAAATATAACCGGGATTTTAAGGTCCGTCCCTGAATCCCGGTTTTTAAGTAATGTATGTATTCTTCTAAGCAAAATCCTAATTTGTTTATTTCTTTTGCATTTTCTATACCTACATATCTCCAATGCCATGGTTCGTATTTTATTTTTGTTATTTCTTCTTTGTCTTTTGGATATCTTAGTATAAAACCATAGTTTTCTGCATTTTCTACAAGCCATGAAAATGCTTTTTCTTCTTCAAATTCATAATTTACATCATTAAAATCTACTGCTAAACCTAAATTGTGTTCACTTTTATATGGTTCTCCTATAGACCTTGCTGTTAATGCTTTTGCTTCCTCTTCCGTTTTTCCTTCCTCTAAATATTCTTGTATGCTTTCTTGTATTAAATGCTCTTGCTTTTTAGGGTTTCTGTATGCAGATTGCGCCCATATATGATTTATTCCTGCATTATTCATGTCTAGCATCATTTGTAGCAAGCTATTTATTGCTCTAGAATCAAATTGTCTTTCTTTATCTATATTACTTAGTGGTGGAATATAATCTCTTGGCATTTCATTTTCATAATTTACTAAAACTAAACGCCAATCATTAAGTTTTTTAAAATTTTCTTCTGATGTAATATTTTCCTCTCCAACAGTGTTAGTCTCATTAATACTGTTTTGATTAATTACATTTGCCATAGCATCAACTTCCTTACTTTCTCCTAAATGATTTAATATATATACTAATATTATACTAACTATCATTATAATTGATACTATAATTCTATATATAAATACTATTTTATTGCTATTATTTTGTGCTTTTGCTTCTTTATTATCTTCCACCATTTTTCACCTAAAATTTATTTTTTATCTATTTCTAACCAATTCTTACATTTTATTTTTAATGTAGTTCCATGAATCTATACACATTTCTTTTAAATCTTTTTCTGCAGTCCATCCTAGTTCTTCTTTTGCTTTTGTTGGATTAGAATAGCAAGTAGCTATATCTCCTGCTCTTCTAGGTGCTATTTTATAAGGAACCTTCATTCCTGTTGCTTCTTCAAATGTTTTTACCATATCTAAAACACTATACCCTTTTCCAGTTCCTAAGTTATATATAAATAAACCTTTTCCTTCTTTTTCTAATTTTTCTAATGCATTAATATGTCCTTTTGCTAAATCTACAACATGAATATAATCTCTTACACCTGTACCATCTGTGGTATCATAGTCATCTCCAAATACAGATAATTCCTTTAATGTGCCATTTGCAACTCTTACTATATATGGCATTAAATTATTTGGTATTCCTTGTGGTTCTTCACCTATTAGTCCACTTTCGTGTGCTCCTATTGGGTTAAAATATCTTAAAATTACTATATCCCAAGTATTATCTGACACATATATATCTTTTAAAATTTGCTCTATAAATAATTTGCTTGTACCATATGGGTTTGTAGTTCCACCAGTTTTGCATTCTTCTGTAATTGGTATAATTTCTGGAGAGCCATAAACTGTTGCTGAAGAACTAAATATGAATTTTTTTACATTGTATTTTCTCATTGTGT
>OHWC01000314.1_pt1 | contig 28128 bp, 29 predicted proteins | sample 1579541 | NCBI WGS metagenome assembly OHWC01 (sample SAMEA3882551, study PRJEB24775) | human gut metagenome | biome: human-associated habitat; feature: intestine environment; material: feces | place: Netherlands | collected 2009/2010
ACTTTCACGTTCCTTTCAAACAAACCGTACTATTTAAAATTCGGCGGACAAAAATTCTGTCCGCCGACTCATTTTTACCACTATAGCATTAAGGCAAACTAAAAACTCTTATTTCAAATTCGCCCGCATCTGGTCACTTGCCGAAATAATTCCGTCAATCCATGCCTGCTCATCCATATCGCCTGATACTAATGAGTTTACCGGGTCAAAGAATACTGTTCGCACTTCCACGCCCGGAATTGCTTCAAATGCTGCGAAATTACCCATAGCTGCCTTTGCTCCATTATCATAAATAGAGTAGAACATTACGTTATCACCACTTAATTTGTCTGCAATGCCTAATACTGGCTGGATAGCTCCTGCTTTTGCAAAAATTTCACATGCTTTGTCACTGTATAAATAAGAGATAAATAATTTTGCTGCATCCTGATGCTCTGCACCAGAAGGAATCCATGCCTGCTCAAACCATGTATAACTGTATGCATCTCCGCCATCTTTTACTGCCGGAAGAGCTGTCATTCCCCACTTAAATCCATCTGCACGAGGTGCTTCTGCCATTTCTCCAACGATCCATGTTCCATTTGGCATAAAGATTGCTTTATTGTCAAGTACTAACTGCTGATTCTGTGTGAAGTCCTGATCATTTGCCTGCGCAGGTGTGACCGGATTTGTGTACTCAGCTAACTTTGCAACAATATCAAAGCATGTCTGTGCTTCCGGAGTTTCCCAGATGCCTTCCGCATAATTTGTTGCTTTATCAAAAAATTCCGGACCACCTGCTGAATACATCAGTGCGTAGAAGAATGCATCAAAATAACCTGTTGTAGGATATGTAAATAAGTAAATTCCCTCTTCTTTTGCTTTATCTCCTAATTCCCACATTTCATCCCATGTCTTTGGAACATCCCATCCTTTTTCTTCTAAAAGACCTGCATTATAAAACAGACCACATGGAGAATAAAACATTGGTGCAAGATATGTCTTTCCATCACCATAAGGATTGGTCAATGATGTGTCTGTAAATCCTCCTGCAATCTTCTCTGAAACAAGTTTGTCTTCTCCCGGAACTTTCATAGATAAAACATCTGTAATGTCAGTAATCATATGTCCCTTAATAAACTGTTCCGTCAACGCAGCTTCACGTCCCGTGGCAAGATGAATAACATCCGGGTATTCGCCTCCCTGCATGGATGGTCCAATTACATCCTCTAATTTTTTATCTGTTGTAAGTTCTACTTTAATTCCGGTTTCTTCTGTAAATGCATCTGCCACTTTCTGCCACATTTCAGAACCATAAGCTGTCTCAATAGCAGCTACACTGATTGTTGTTCCAGCTTCTTTTGTCTTGCTGGTATCTGACGCAGAATTCTCCTTTCCTGAATCTGTACCGCACCCTGCAAATAAAGATGCTACCATTACCATACTCATCATTGTACATAAAATTTTTTTCTTCATAGTAACCTCCCATTTTTGTTATTTTTTACTATAAATTCTTATGTTTCCTTCCTTACATTTGTTATTATAGAGTACGCCATCTCTTTTTCCTATCCATATATTGCTCTATATTTTATAATTCTTGCTTTATTTTAAAAATCTTGTTATTTTGTTTTTTTCATTGTATACTAAGTACAACATCGTTCCATTTTAACTAGGAAATCATTGCAATTATGACATGAAAGGAGTGTATTTTCCATGAGTAACCGCAAATTTAATCTGGATAATGAGGTACAGCCGGAAATCCATTTCCGCCTGCTTTCCATATCAGCATCCAAATTTGAAAATGACTGGACTTCGTTTCCCCACAGCCATCATTTTACGGAAATCTTCTTTATTAAAGACGGCACCGGACGCATGCTGATTGAAAATGAATCTCTTCCTGTCTCCTCAAACAGCCTTGTCGTGATCGGTGCACAGGTAACACACACAGAGTTTTCCGATCCGGAAAATCCACTGGATTATTATGTGCTCGGGGTGGAAGGATTAAAACTGAATACTGACAAAGAACCGGAATACATTCATGTCCCGGCTTCTGCAAACTCGCCTTTTATCCGCCAGTGTTTTGAAAATATCCTGCGGGAAATGCATAACAAACAGGACCGCTACGCAGAGATCTGCCAGCATTATCTGGATATTTTAATTTTATATTTCTGCCGGAAAGACCATGTATCCTATGAAGTGGTGGATGCGCAGAACAGCAGCCGCGAATGCCACAAGGTAAAACGCTTTATCGAGCACAATTACCAGAGCATGATCTCTCTGGATTCGCTTGCCGAAAACTGCAGTCTCTCAAAATATTACCTTTCACACCGTTTTGCAGAGCTGTACGGGAAATCTCCCATCGCTTACCTGAACGAAGTTCGGCTGGCGTCTGCGCGTGACCTGCTGCTCACAACCAATCACAGTATCGAAGAGATTGCCGGATGTATCGGGTTTTCCTCTACCAGCTATTTTTCGCAGTCCTTCCAGAAAAATTTTCATGAATCGCCACAGCAGTTCCGCAAATCCCACCGTGTCAGGACATGACCATGTTTCATTTTTTACATAAAAAAATAATTTTCTAAAAATTTCCCCGAAAGAATATCATATCTTTCGGGGAAACTATGCCTATCAGCCGGATTGGAAAGAGAAAAAAGAAAATAATTAATCGGTCTTATATTAAAAATCCCGGAAATCCGCTTATCTGCAGATTCCGGGATTTTATAATTACATATGATGTGCCACATCTATTCTGATAAGTGCCTTCCTGAGTGCAAACTCTGCTCTCTTCACATCAATCTCTGCTGTGTGATTTGAAAGGCGCTGCTCTGCCCGCTCCTTTGCGGCCTGTGCGCGGTCTATGGTTTTTGTATACACCAATCTCTCCGTTTTGGGTATTGAACTCGAGGAAATCTGTCTCTCCCTTGTAGAACACCCTGTCCGGTGTGATTATTTCTATGTCAAGATGCGCTCGCTCTCCTGCGGTATAACCATCTGCTGCGCGTCAACAGTCTGCTGCGGTGTTTGAGTCTCCTGCGTCATGCTGTTATTTTCCTTTTCTTTATTTATCATTCCGGTTTTCTGCCTCTTTCTTCTAGACATTTTCTTCCTCTTGCAGTCGTTATCCTGCTATCCAAATGTTATCTGATTATTTTTTCATGTACTCTTCTATAATACAATGATGCTTCTTTGTCTTCTTATCATAGCTTATGCCGACAAGCATTTTCAATATCCTGCCGTATCTCCTCATTTGGAATAAACGCACAACTCTTTTTCTGATCAAATCCCAGATACCCTAAATGAACAAGATATGTTAAAACATCATCTTTATTTTTAAAGCTAACCGTATCATTCATAAAGCTGCCGGTGTTCACCTTTATTTCTCCACCTGACAGCATCTGAATTATTGCGGTCTTTAATCCATCAAAATCCAAATTTATAAGTGGAACTATGACATCATAAGACCCGGTCTCTGACCAATAACTCTTTAAGTCTCCCTGAAGCATGTAATTTACTACTGCACGCGGATTGTATACATGGTAATCTCCCAGCATATATCCATCATACCACCGCTCTACCTGGCTAAAATTCCTGCCATAGCGATCACATATGTCTCTGACCTCATCCTCAGTAAAGCCAATATATGGGGACAAACGTCCCGCATATAACATGGTATATTCATCAAAATTATTAAGTGCCGACTGCGTCTTTAGCTTTTTTATCGGTAAAATTCCTGTGAGAAATGCAAGCTCTATATACTTTGTTGGTTCACTTCCCTTAAACATTCCGCGCAGGAAATTGATATATTCCTCCTGAACTGAGGAATTTGCTGCTTCATCACGTATCAAAACATCCCACTCATCGATTATAATTACAAATTTATTGTTCGTCATACTGTTAATAACCGATAGAGCACCATACAATGTTTTCTGATCTCTTAAATCAATATCCTTGTACAGATCTGCCAACTCTGATATAACATTTTTATTTATATATCCTGATATTCTTTCCGGCGCACCGGCATCCATTAGTATCCACTGCATATCGAGATGAATAACATCATACTTGTTGAGATATTTCTCAAAGTATTCTGTCTGTGCAATGTTATAGTTCATAAATAATTCTCTGGAATCACAGCCCTTGCTGTAATATGCTGTAAGCATATCGGCCGTAATAGACTTGCCAAACCTTCTCGGCCGGCTATTACATATATATGCCTGCTTTGTTCCAAGCACACTATTGGTAAAATCGAGCAAGCCTGTTTTGTCTATATATATCTCGGAAGCTAATGCTACCTTGAATGCACTGTTTCCAGGATTTACAAATCTCCCCATTGCGTTCATCTCCTTTACTGCTATATATCTTCTATTAAAGCATATTTTAGCGGAATTTTCCATAGAATATGCGCATGATATCCGCAATTTTTACAAACTGCAAAAATCCCGGAAATCCGCTTACCTGCAGATTCCGGGATTTTATAATTACATATGATGTGCCACATCTATTCTGATAAGTGCCTTCCTGAGTGCAAACTCTGCTCTCTTCACATCAATCTCTGCTGTGTGATTTGAAAGGCGCTGCTCTGCCCGCTCCTTTGCGGCCTGTGCGCGGTCTATGTCTATCTCATCAGGCCACTCTGCAAGCTCTGCGAGAAATGTGACCTTGTCTCCAAGTATTTCCGCAAAGCCTGAATGGATTGCGGCTATTTTCTCCTCATCGCCATTATGGATAGTCACGATTCCCGGTGCAAGCACTGTCGTGAGCGGTATATGGTTTTTGTATACACCAATCTCTCCGTTTTGGGTATTGAACTCGAGGAAATCTGTCTCTCCCTTGTAGAACACCCTGTCCGGTGTGATTATTTCTATGTCAAAAATGTTATCTGCCATGAAATCACCTCACATTACTGCATCTTGGCACGGACTTCATCTATGCTTCCAACGTTTAAGAAATAGCTCTCCGGTACATCATCATGCTTTCCTTCGAGTATCTCCTTAAAGCCTCTTATGGTCTCGGCGATAGGCACATATTTGCCCTCGAGTCCTGTAAACTGTCCTGCTACGAAGAACGGCTGTGACAGGAAACGCTGCACCTTACGTGCACGGCTTACTACAAGCTTATCCTCCTCTGAGAGCTCATCCATACCGAGGATTGCGATGATATCCTGCAGCTCCTTGTACTTCTGGAGTATCTCCTGGACAGCGTGTGCCACCTCAAAATGCTCCTGTCCCACGATACGCGGATCAAGGATACGCGATGTGGATGCCAGCGGGTCTACAGCCGGATAAATACCAAGCTCTGCGATAGAACGCTCAAGTACTGTCGTGGCATCGAGGTGTGCGAAGGTAGTCGCCGGTGCCGGGTCTGTAAGGTCATCTGCAGGCACATATACGGCCTGAACAGATGTGATTGAACCGTTCTTTGTTGATGTGATACGCTCCTGAAGAGCTCCCATCTCTGTCTGCAGTGTCGGCTGGTAACCAACGGCTGAAGGCATACGTCCTAAAAGCGCTGATACCTCTGAACCTGCCTGGGTGAAACGGAAGATATTGTCCACAAAGAGAAGCACATCCTTGCCGCCTCTGTCACGGAAATACTCTGCCATTGTAAGTCCTGCCAGGGCAACTCTCATACGTGCTCCAGGTGGCTCGTTCATCTGTCCGAACACCATGGTGGTCTTGTCGATAACACCTGACTCCTTCATCTCGTAGTACAGGTCATTTCCCTCTCGTGTACGCTCTCCTACACCGGTAAATACTGAGTATCCACCATGCTGTGTAGCGATGTTGTGGATAAGCTCCTGGATGAGCACCGTCTTTCCTACTCCGGCACCTCCGAAGAGTCCGATTTTTCCACCCTTCTGGTATGGGCAGAGCAAATCTACAACCTTTATTCCTGTCTCAAGCATCTCCTGCGATGTAGCCTGCTCCTCAAAGCTAGGCGCAGGTCTGTGGATTGCCCATTTTTCTTCTGTCTGTGGAGGCTCAACCTCGTCGATAGGCTCTCCGAGCACATTGAACATTCTTCCAAGTGTATTCTCCCCCACCGGCACAGAAATAGGTGCTCCTGTTGCGATAGCGTCCATGCCGCGGACGAGACCATCAGTAGGTCCCATGGCGATACATCTGACTGTATCGTCGCCCAGATGCTGTGCAACCTCAACGACCAGCTTTCCGCCGTTTTTCAGCGGTACCTCGACTGCATCGTTTATCTCAGGCAGATTACCCTCTGAAAACTTGATATCCAGAACGGCACTGATAACCTGTATGATTTTACCTACATTTTTATCTGCCATTTATAGTTTCTCCTTCTTTTTTAATTCATATGATACACTCGCCTTCTTGGCCATTCACAGACATACCTGCCTTCCCATGACCGGATATGCATGTATCACTCTATCGCATTAGCTCCTGCAATTATCTCAGTAAGCTCCTGCGTGATTGAGCCCTGACGCGCTCTGTTATATTTCAATGTCAGATCACTGATCATATCCTCTGCATTGCTCGTAGCAGAATCCATCGCCTGCATTCTGGCTCCGTTTTCACTGGCAAATGACTCCACCAGTGCTCCGTAAAACAGGCTTGTCACATATTTTGGAATAATAAGCTCCAAAGCCTCCTCCGGATTCGGTTCAAAATTCATGAGAATATTGGAGTCCTCTTTCTCATCTGCCCCACTCTCATCCAGCTCCACCGGCAATAGCTTTATGAGCTTCGCCTCCTGTGTGACTGTGTTTTTGAAATGGGTATATGCGAGGTAAATCTCACCCACCTGACCGTCTGTAAATGCCTTTAACACTCTTTTGCAAAGTGCTGCCGCATCCTCGTAGGTCGGGTCCTCCATCATCTCCGATGCACTCTCAACTATATGATAGCCCTTTGACGTAAGCAGCTCCTCGCCCTTTGCTCCCACAGCGTATATGTCGAGCTCTTCTTTTTTGAAGTCTCCGTGTGTGATGAGCTTTACTATATTGCTGTTGTATCCGCCTGCCAGTCCGCGGTTTGATGTCAAAACAACTACCGCCTTCCTTGGCGAATCACCGGCCTTTAAGTATGGGTGCTCCAGATTGCCGCTCTTTGCAAGCATCGAGCTTACTGTCCTGTACATATAGTTGAAATACGGATCTGTTGCCTCCGCATGTGCTCTCGCCTTTTGCAGCTTGACGGTAGAAACGAGCTTCATGGCCTTTGTGATCTGCTGAGTACTTGTAATACTGCTTTTTCTGCGCTTTATGTCTCGCATCGAAGCCATTTTACCACCTGCCTTCTACTAATATCCAACCGTCTAACGGAACTGCTTTTTGCATTCCTCGATTGCCTTTATAAGTGCCTGCTCCGTATCATCGTCCATCACCTTTTTCTCCCTGATTGCTTCAGGAATCTCAGGATATCTGGTATCAATGAAATCAAACAGCTCTGCCTCAAATCTTAAAATATCCTCGATTTTGATATCGATAAGATATTTCTTTGTCGCAGCGTATATTATGATAACCTGCTTCTCTACAGGCATCGGCTTGTACTGCGGCTGCTTTAAAATCTCCTTGATTCGTGCTCCCTGTGCGAGCTGCTCTGCTGTGCTTGCATCAAGCTCTGAGCCAAACTGTGAGAACGCTGCAAGCTCTCTGTACTGAGCCAGCTCTACTCGGATAGGTGCTGCAATCTTTTTCATTGCCTTTATCTGTGCCGAGCCTCCAACTCGTGAAACTGAAAGTCCTGCATTTATGGCAGGTCTGAAGCCAGCGTTGAACATCTCTGTCTCGAGATATATCTGACCGTCTGTGATTGAGATAACATTGGTCGGGATATATGCCGATACATCACCCGCCTGTGTCTCAATGATAGGAAGGGCTGTGAGTGAGCCTCCGCCCAGCTTGTCTGACAGTCTCGCTGCTCTCTCCAGAAGCCTTGAATGGAGATAGAAAACATCTCCCGGATAAGCCTCTCGTCCTGGCGCTCTCTTTAAAAGGAGTGAAAGTGTACGGTATGCTGCTGCATGCTTACTCAGATCATCGTAAACTATGAGCACATCCTGTCCGTTTTCCATCCATTCCTCACCTATAGCGCAGCCTGAGTATGGTGCGATATACTGTAACGGTGCAAGCTCTGATGCTGTCGCAGCCACTACTGTCGTGTAGCTCATGGCTCCGAACTCCTCGAGCTCATTTACTATGGATGCAACCGTAGAAGCCTTCTGACCGATAGCTACATAGATACATTTCACACCCTGTCCCTTCTGGTTGATTATGGTATCTATCGCGATAGCCGTCTTTCCGGTCTGTCTGTCTCCGATAATAAGCTCTCTTTGTCCTCGTCCGATAGGAACCATTGAGTCAATAGCCTTTATACCGGTCTGAAGCGGTGTATCTACTGACTTTCTCGAGATAACTCCCGATGCTACTCTCTCTATCTGACGATATTTGTCCGACTGGATAGGTCCCTTTCCGTCGATTGGCTGTCCGAGTGCATTTACTACTCGGCCGAGCATCGCATCGCCTACCGGCACCTCTACCACTCGTCCTGTGGTCTTAACTGTATCTCCCTCGTTGATATTGCGCTGCTGTCCAAGTAAAACAGCACCGACATTGTCCTCCTCGAGGTTTAATACCATTCCATATACTTCCCCTGGAAATTCCAAAAGCTCTCCCTGCATCGCATTCTCAAGACCATGAATACGTGCGATTCCGTCTGCCACCTGAATGACTGTTCCTACATCAGCGACTTCGAGCTGGGAAGCGTATCTTTTAATCTGCTCCTTTATTACTGAGCTGATTTCTTCCGGCTTTAGATTCATGGAGCGCATTCACCTACTTTCAATTGTATTTTTGTCAAATCGCGGGTGAGTCTTTCTAATCTGCTGCTGACAGATGAATCCACCACTCTGTCCCCGATTCTGATTTTCATACCGCCTATGAGCGCGGTATCCACCTCAAAATGCATCTCAAATTTCACGTATTTTGTCGTGTCAAGAAGTCGTTTCTCCACAGCAAGCTTCTGCTCCTTTGAAAGCTCAAATGCAGATGTGACGTATGCTGTTCCGATATTTTGGTACTCCTTGACTCTGTCAAGAAAGTAGTCGAAGACTAAGGTAAGCTCTTTGTAGTGATTCTTTTCTATAATCATCCTCATAAGCCCTACCAGCTCCGCTGAAACTCTTCCCCCAAATATTTCTTCGATGATTCTGACCTTTTCTTCTTTATCAATCTGCGGATGATCCATCAGCTTTGAGAGGTCATCATTTGCAGCAATGATTTCCTTTACTGCTGTTACCTCGTCAGACAGGCCGGATAGCCTGTTGTCCTCAAGGGCAGCCTCAAACAATGCATCACCGTATACCTTAGATACTAGCTTAGCCATGTTGATTCTCCCATTTCCTTAAGTGTCTCTTCAACGAGTGTATCCTGAATGTCTGTGGTGATCGAAGCTGCGACAGCCTTTTGTGCCATAAGCGATGCTATCTGTATCATCTCCTGCTTCATATCATCCATGGCATGCTTCTTCTCAAGCTCTGCCTCTTCTCTGGCTCTCTTTATGATGCGTGAAGCCTCTTCCTTTGCATCATCCACAATCTTGTTCTGGTTTTTAAGCGCCTTCTGTCTCGCCTCTGTGAGAATAGCTTCGGCCTCTTTATCAATATCCTTAAGCTTTCCCTCGTACTCTGCCTTTAGTGCTGCGGCACTTTCCTTGTCGGCAACAGCTGTGTTTATATCGCTTTCTATCCTGTCCTGCCTGTCCTTTAACAGCTTCCTTGCAGGGTTGAAAAGCAGATACGACATCAGCATGAAAAGGAAAAATACTGCAACTGCCAAAAGTACTGTATCAAAGAGCAACTGCGCATCCAGATTAAACAAAAATGTATATCCCTGTGCTAACAACTTTTACTCTCCTTTCCGTTGGCTGTATCGCCGCACGGTAATCCTCTGCGGCAAACCGTAATATACTATCCGAGCGGATGAACGAAAAGTAAAAGTAATGCAACAACGAGACCATAAAGACCTGTTGTCTCTGCAACCGCCTGTCCTAAAAGCATGGTTGACATAATCTGTCCTCTTGCTCCCGGGTTACGTCCTACGGCTGCTGCACCATGTCCTGCTGCGATACCCTGTCCAACACCAGGTCCGATTCCGGCGATAACCGCCAAACCTGCACCGATTGCTGAGCATGCTCTGATTAAATCCTGTCCATTGATATCCATAATTGAATCCTCCTAAAAATACATCTTATAGTTTTACTCATCCGTCTCACATGCCTGTGTAACGTATGTCATTGTCAGCATACAGAATACATATGTCTGAATTGCTCCTGAGAACAAATCAAAGTATACATGCAATACTGACGGCCACGCTATGGCTATAAACCTTAGCAGACCATATACCAGCGCCATGATAACAGTTCCTGACAACACATTGGCGAACAAACGCAATGATAATGAGATAGGAATTGCAATCTCACTGATAATGTTGATTGGCGCCCATATAGGCAGCCACGGCGGCAGTGGTGAACACATACCGGTCCAGATATCCTTTGCGCTTTGATGCTTAGCCTTATTGAATCTGATCATGAAAAATGTAATAAGTGCAAGCGCCAGTGTGGTTCCGTAGTCGGCTGTCGGTGGTCTTAAACCAAACAAGCCTGAGATATTACTCATCAGTATAAATATAAAAATCGTGCTGATGTAGTTTACAAACCTCGGAGCCCACTTACCCATGGTTCCCTCAACCATCTTGTCGAGCATCTCTACGATGAGCTCGATGATATTCTGAAAGCCGTCCGGTACTTCCTTTGCTTTTTTAAGCTTCCTGTTTGCCACTATAGCGAATATGACCATAATAGCCATCACTATGAGGATACAGGCATGCGATGTGGTAATCCAGACCTCCTGACCGAATACCTTTATCGAAAAAATACCATGGATCATAAAGTCGATATTGTCTGCGTTACTTTCCAGTAAAATCGCCTGATTCACATTATCACCTCCTCCTTATTAAGTTTACCTGCTGTTTTGCTACTCTGTCTCCATTTCGCCGGCGGAAGATGCATCACTTCTCCCGGAAAATCTGTCTGTCACCTTCATAAATAAAGGCTGTAAATACGCTGAAACCTTGAGCCCCAGCATACCAACAAATGCCATTATCAGATTTCCAAAATCAAATAGCCCCAATATAAATAACAGGACCGCAACAACAATATACCTTAAAAGTGATTTTGCTACGATCCTGCGATTGGCATCCTTTTGTCCATATATGGCGGTCGCGTCATATATGACTGTGGCGATATTGACAGCTATACCAACAGCTATCGCTATCCCATACCATAAGCCGATAGAATATGAAATTTTGTCTGTGACAAACCATACCCCAATAAGCTGCACAACAATCCCGTAAAAAACTATCCCAAATACAAGTCCCGGCAATGCGTCATTTATTCTTTTTAACATCCTTCTCTACCCTGCTAATACTGTCTGATATCTCTGTTTCCGTAGTACTCTGCCTGCCCGGTGTCTGTCTGACGGCTCTGCCATCATCCTCTGACTTCAGGAATTTTTGAACCATGCGGTATATATTGTTTGCCCCCGCAAACGCTCCAAGGAAAAACAATGGAACAGTTACCCAGTCCGCTCCGGTCTTTTTCCCAATCCACACACCGGCCAGTGTGCAGAGAAATATCGGCACAATCATGTTGATTCCAAACTGGAAAACCATGATAAGTGCATTCATTACCTCTTTCTTATTATCTCTTTTCATATACAAATTATTATATCATTTTTATTGCTTTTGTCTACATTTTTATGTGTAAAATGCATAAAAAATAAATGTGTTTCATGTCAAATCACGTCAATTTGACACAACAATTGCAGTATTATCACTTTTTCGGCGATTACAGTACAAGCGTCACCTCACGGTCAGTGTGCTCATACCTGCGAATTGTAACCCCCGCTGCCCTAAGCATCCTCTTTGAAGCTGTCACGCTGGCCGTGCCCTCGTATTTGTCACAGTCGTAGACTACTTCCCTGATGCCGGACTGTATGATTGCCTTAGCGCACTCATTGCACGGAAACAATGTGACATATATGGTCGCTCCCTCAAGGCTTCCGCCCCTGTAGTTTAAGATGGCATTGAGCTCGCTGTGTGTAGAATAGAAATACTTGTTATCCTCTCCCTCTCTGGCCCAGGTGAACTCATCATCTGAGCAGCCAAGAGGAAAGCCGTTATAGCCCATGGAGAGTATCTTGTGCTCCGGGTCCACTATGCACGCCCCCACCTGGGTATTCGGATCCTTCGAGCGCATGCCTGAAAGCATCGCTATGCCCATAAAATACTCATCCCATGAGATATAATCCTTTCTCTTTTCCGAAGCTCCCATATATACACCTCCATTCAATATGGTCTATCACACTGTCTGTTACTTTACAGTTTTATATCACTGTTTACACCTCAGAGCAACCTGCAGCTATTATCATCATTATTATTACTTGGTTCCGAAAATTCTGTCTCCTGCATCTCCGAGTCCCGGCACAATATATTTGTGCTCATTGAGATGATCATCGAGCGCTCCTATATATACATCCACATCAGGATGTGCCTCTGTGAGTCTCTTTACTCCCTCAGGAGCTGCAATTATGCACATAAAGTGGATGTTTTTCACACCGCGCTTTTTGAGCATATCAAGCGCTGCAACTGCTGAACCACCTGTTGCGAGCATCGGATCTACCACAAATACCTCTCTGTTTGCGCAGTCTGCCGGAAGCTTGCAATAGTACTCGATAGGCTCTGCTGTCTCCGGGTCACGATACATGCCGATGTGTCCAACCTTTGCGGCAGGGATGAGCTCAAGCATGCCCTCCACCATACCAAGTCCGGCTCTTAAGATAGGAACAACTGCAAGCTTTTTGCCCTTTAATTCCTTTACAGTGGCCTTACAGATAGGAGTCTCAATCTCCACATCTGTAAGCTCCAGATCTCTTGTTGCCTCGTAGCACTCAAGCATCGCAACCTCGCTGACGAGTGTTCTGAAATCCTTTGAACCTGTGTCGGTTCTTCTCATAATTCCAATCTTGTGCTGAATCAGCGGATGATCCATAACTACTACCTTACCCATAATATTTGTTCTCCTTTGTCTTATATTGTGTTATATTTGTTTGTCTTTTATGTATTTGCATTTAAGCGCTTTACCAGCTTCTTAAGCGTAGCCCTGAGGCTTTCATAGCACAGTCCGTAGCTTTGAAGCGTGCCACCGTAAGGGTCAAGTATCTCAAGCTCATCGCCCACATACTGCGAAAGCACAAAGACCTGCTCCGGGTCGATATCGGCAAAGCTTTCTATAATGCGCTCGCGCTGTGATGACTCCATAGTAAATACCATAGTACTCTCCGTGATATCCGATTCCTCAAGCTGCGTTGACACCATGCCCTCCGTGGAAATGCCATTGCTTATGAGCACTGCCTCTGCCTTCTGATTGACCGGCTCCGGAAACTGGACAACAAGTCCTCTCGCCTCAATCTCCATCGGCATCTTGAGTACAAAGTCGTTCATGATGCCCTTTGCCATCTGCTCCCTGCATGTGCCGGTCTGTGCGACAAAAATGATTTTGTCATACTTCACATGTGTGTCTATCACCTGATGGCCTGCCGCCTTTAGCATACGGTTCATGATGGCCTGTCCTATACGCGGTGTGGAGAAGCTCTCCGAGAAAATCACATCCACATCGAGCTCATCACAATCCCTTAATATACGGTATAGCTCATGCGCTATCGAATCCTCATCCGCCCTGCTTCCCATCGACAGGACAACATCTGCATCATAAAACTGCTTTGTCTCCTCAGTTGCGATGACTGCTATCTTTTTGCCATCATCCCTGTGCGAAGCCACAAGCTCATTTATCTTTGCAATCACATGCTTTCTGGTACCGTCCACGATGGCCATGTCAGCCTTTGGCGCATAGTGCTTGTACTTCATGCCTGGGGCCTTGGGCTTTCTCGTGTCATCTGCCGCTATGATTCCCGGATCGATGACGACCTCCTTGCCTAATACCTTTGAAAGCATCTGTGGTGTGATATAGCCCGGGCGCAGCACCATAGGTGTATCCTCTGTCAGGTCAATGATGGTGGACTCTATTCCTATGCCAACCGGTCCTCCGTCTATAATCATGGCTATTTTGCCGCTTAGATCCTCAGCCACATGTGCAGCCTCTGTTGGGCTCGGTCTGCCGGATGTATTGGCGCTTGGCGCCGCGATAAGACAGCCGCTTCTTCTTATAAGATCAAGCGCTATAGGATGATTCGGCATTCGCACAGCCACTGTGTCCATGCCGCCTGTTGTGGCATAAGGCACTGCATCGCCCTTCTCCACTATCATGGTAAGAGGTCCCGGCCAGAAAGCATCCGAAAGCTTCCTTGCATCCTCCGGCACTGTCTTTGCGATGCGCTCCAAATCCGAAAAATCTGATATGTGTACGATAAGCGGATTGTCCGACGGACGCCCCTTTGCACTGTATATCTTCTTTGATGCCTCCGGATCTAAAGCATCACCGCCAAGCCCATACACTGTCTCTGTCGGAAACGCTACAAGCTCACCGGCTGCAATCAAATCACCTGCCTCCTGCATGAGCTTATGGTCTAAATTGTCCTGATCTATTTTTATAATTTTTGTTTCCATTTTATATCCTCACCACACATACTACAGTAATATACCATGTGCAAACACCAGTTTTTCTAAATAATCATGTGTTTTTATTGTAACACTTCAGAGCCACCTCGAAAGCAGTAAAATCTGCTGCTTACATGTAAACATGACGTATCAGCTTTTGTTCTCGGAGGTTCTGAATTGTTTTCTATTTATTATACAATAGTAACAATAGCATTTCAAGTTTTACTCAATATTTGGTAATTTTTATATAAGATTGTGTAAAAGTAAGTACAATTTTATTTGGCATTGCATTATTCTGTGTTTTGTACTACAATGCAGATAAGCCAATAACGGCGAATAATGATCATTATTTTATAAGGAGGATTTCATTATGGCATACGTAATTTCTGATTCATGCGTTAGCTGTGGTACATGTGCTGGTGAGTGCCCAGTAGGAGCTATCTCTGCTGGTGATTCACAGTACGTAATCGATGCAGATTCTTGTCTCGATTGTGGTACATGTGCTGGTGTTTGCCCAACTGGAGCAATCAGCCAGGGCTAATTTTTAGCATACTGTAAGAAATAAAGACGACCTGTTATGGGTCGTCTTTTTTTGTGTTGTAATCGTCTTTGTATTGTAATCATTTTTATACTGTAAGCGTTTTTTGCAGTAATTATTTTTATAGTGTAAGCGTTGTCATGCATGCTCTACAGTCTCACCGGATTAAGCTCATGCGTATGCGTCTTGTCGCGCCCCTTCTTTCCCTTGGTGTCTGCAGCGCTTATTTTTGTATCTGCGGGCATTTCCGCGTTCCTTTTCCTTGAAAAAAGTCCCTTTCTGCGCAGATTTCCGCGTATGGCAGCATCCAGCTTTTTATATCTCTCCTCCTGCGCAATATCCTGTTCGCGCATCAGATAGTTCATTTCCTTTAATATCCGCTCCTGCACCTCAGTGGATATCTGCTGACTCAGCTCCTCATTGTTCAGTGCTATGGCTCTCCCCACGATATTGCTCATCAGCTCGCGAAACTCATCCATACGCTCATCTGCCGTGCGGCTTCGATATGTATGATTGTATCCCGGCAATTCATCGTGATATGCCGGATTATACCCTGACATCTCCTGTTTCACCGTCTGATTTGTGATATTCGTGTAATTTACAGGCTGCACGGATTTTTCCATAGCCGCCGGATTCGGTGGATTTAATGGCTCACCCGGTGCATCCGAATGAAGCATATCACGGATTGCGCGAAGCTGATACCCCTTCTCCTTAAGCTCCTTTATCCTCAAAAACTGTTTTATATTGTCTCTCGTATAGTATCTGTGACCAAGTTCATTTCTAGGCACATCAAGTCCCAGCTCATCCTCCCAGTAACGCAACACATGAGTCTCCACATCCACGGCAGCTGCCGCATCGGAAATCATGTAACGTACTTTCTCCAAATTGAAGTCCTCCTGTCTGAAATTATATTTTATTCGCTATACGCTTTTGGCACATCGAAAAGAACCAGCACTGCGAAAAAAGTTATATCGCTGTACTGGTTCAATTATAGCCTTGATAGAACTCTCATTCAATTGGTTTCGGTCGCAACTTTCGACATATAACTCTCTGTCTTAAGCTATCCAAACAGCTCCTTGAGAGCCTGTGCATTCTGTGCATCCGCAGATTTCCTGTTCTCCTGCTGTATCTGCGTATAAACCTCCTTGCGGTAAATCGGTACCTCCTTCGGTGCACTTACACCGAGCTTAATCTGGTCGCCTCTGATTTCCAGAATAGTAATCTCGATGTCATTATTAATCACCAGAGATTCACCCTTTTTTCTTGTAAGAGCCAGCATACTATTCACCCGCCCTTTCTTTTTTCCCTTTTATGATGTCATAAATCGGGAAATGCACCTTGTAGTCATCCTCAACTATAATCTGTGCTGCTTTGTTGCTGTCGGTATTGACCACAATAGGCGCCTTTAAATTGCAGGCAATCTTTGTGATGTCGCTAGGCACATTTACAGTGACGATCACATACATATTCTCCTCATTCAAATCTCCAAGAGGCGCAAGAAGCTCCTCGTTGACCGTCGGCTTGTAGTCCGGCATGATGATATCAGGTGTCATGACAGGAAATGCAATGTCTCCATCATCCATCGATTGAAGCCACATGATAGACTTCTTATCATTCTCCTTCTCCGAATTGTATATCAGAGTGTAGTTTTTCAGCTCCGAAAAGCCTATCATCCCCTTCTCCATTGTGATGATTTTGTCCTGTGGGATGTCAATTTCCCCAAATATTCTCGTTTTTGCCCTCATGGCTTCCTCCTTTTCGCCCGCTCCGCGAGCGTTATATAACCCTGTAGCTGTGTACCGTTTTTAAAATCCTTACAGATAATCAAGCAATGTCTGTGAGTTTGCCTTTGATGCCGCTGTCAGACTGGACTGATATGCATTGTACATAGCGTAAAAATCAATGATTATATCAGAAATATCCCTATCCTCATTTGTCGATTTAAGCTCCTCTATGGTCGTCTGCTGCTCATCAACTCTGTTCTTGATAAGAGTGAGGCGGCTCTTTGTGCTTCCCGAATTGGTGAGTGCCAGATTTACCTTATTCAAATGATCATCAAAGCGTGTGATGTACTGGCTGTAGGTCTTTTGCAAATTGTTGTCGGCATAGTCAGCCTCCTGCTCTGCAGCCTCTAAATATGTCTTAAGCTTTGCCTGTGAATCCTTGTCAGAGTACTGCTGTTGCTGCATCATCTTCTTTATCTGTGAGACCTTGTCGTGAGCATTGACAGCATTCTGCACTACATCAATCAACTCATCCACATCGCGCTTGATGCCTGTATCCATGACGTCCTTCGCCTGTGTATTGACAGTGATATCGGTGCTGTTTGCCACTGTGTATTTGATTTCCTGACTTGAAAACTTAAAATCCACTACCTTTGATGGATCGGAGTATATGATATCTCCTGCTGCATCATGAGGTACATTGCCACCTGCATCGAGTGTCACAGCGTTTGTAATATCCTTGCAGTTGTAATAATACTCAGGTCTCGCATCACTGCTGTCAAAGCCTGTCTTTACATATGTGACAGACAGCTTCTTGTCATTATCCTTAATTGAAGCAGCCACATTTTTACCAAAAACAAATTCACCGGTTTCCTGTATATATGCCGTATCATCAGCAGAGAGCTTTGATGGGTCAAAATCAGACACACTCTTGTATACAGTATAATCTGTACCCGGTGTCAGCTCTTTTCCATCGATAGAAAGCTTCACATCATCTGTCGTATTACCGTAGCCCAGACGGATTCTCTGGAAGCTGTGCTCTGTGACATCTGTGGTACAGTCAGGTGTTGCCGCATTTATACTATTTGGAACAGTCACGCCATTTGTATAATACCGCTTCTCTGACAAATCAGCGGCAGAAAACTCCTGTGTTATCTGATATGTGCTCTTTGTGTCCTTCTGGAATGTGAGCTTTGATGATGTGCGGTAGCCCGTAAATACCGTTCTTCCTGCGTAGTCTGCATTGCCCTCTGTATACACCTGCTCTGACAGCGCTGTAAGCTGCTGTAATATAGTGTTTCTGACATCAGCTGTGAGCGTATCTGTAGAGCCGTTTACACACTGTGTACGGATATCTGTGAGGAGTGATTTCATGTTGCTAAGGGCTGTCTGTGTGACATCCATCCACGAAGAAGCATCCGGGATATTGTTGTCCTTGTACTGGTCAAGATGCGACAGGCTGGTCGACAAGCGAAGCGATCTGATTGCGATAACCGGATCCTCTGATGCCTTGGATATCTTCTTTTGAGTAGTCATCTGGGTATTGTATTTGTCCACCAAAACCTTTGTTGAATTGATATTTGTCTTGGTATTTCCCATTATCATATTGTTTGTGATTCTCATATTATGCCTCCCGCTTCTATGCCACGCCCGTATCGTTTATGAGCTTATCAAGCATCTGGTTCATAACCGATATGATTTTAGATGCCATATTGTATGAATACTGGAACTTCACGAGGTTTAATGCCTCCTCATCCTCATCCACACCTGATACCGATGTTCTTTGGTTTGCAATAGTCTGCTCCAGATTGCTATAGAGCTTGTTGTAGGTCTCTGCCTTTTCCGTATCCACTGACACATTGGAGATGATTGTCTCAAGGAATGATTCCGCTTTATCGCCTCTGTATACTGTTTTCTCCGACTGCAGCTTCTTTAACTCATCAACTATATCACATGAATCTGTCTTGACATAGTCTGTGGAAGTCGCAAAAAGCGATACATCGTTCATCACATCCTTGTTTACGGAGAAATTGGCCGCTGTCATCCTGTAATACGTGTTGGAGCTGCTGTTTATTGTGGCAGTCTGTCCATCAGGCAGCTTGCTGTAAGCCTCTGATTCCGAGAAATCATATACCTTGGCTGTGTTTGTGATTGCTTCAAAAAATGTAGGTGGTGTATCCCCATTCAGATTCTGTCCTTTGCTCTCTATCTGATTGAACATCTCTGAAAAATTTCTGACAAACTCGTTGAGCTGTGTCATATAGTAAGGGATTCCCCTCGCATTTATTGCAGAGCCCGCATTTAAAAGATATCCCTCTGCCACAGTCTTTTCAGGGTCTGCTATGGCCTTGTCCTTGCTCAGATTAAATGTTACAGACTTGATATTGCCCTGCGCATCCACCTGTGCCTCCCAGCTGTCATAGCTGTAGCTGATATTATTTACAGTGATTTTGCCGTCCTTGTCCGGCAGATTGAGTGATTTTATATTGTCTATTGATATATTCTCCACTGTGAGCGAATACGAATCAGCCTTTGTGACCTTACCCTTGAAATTCTCCAGATTATCACCGTCTCTCACCTCAAAGAGAGCTTTCAGGCTTCCCCCTGCGGTTCCGGCTGTCGCGGAAAACTCCATCTTAGTATCTTCCCAATATATTTTATACAGATCGTCGTTGTCTGTCTGATTGTTTTTCGTCTTTGACGACTCACAGATGAGCTTTCGGTAATCCTTGCCCTCCACAACCTTCTCTCCATTTATATAGAGCGAGAAATTTGTGCCGCCCAAGTTGTCTCCATTGGTGTTTTGCACCTCTGTCTCATTATAAGATACATTAACAATCTTGGACAGGCTGTCGATGAGATTCGCCCTCTCATCCCTAAGTGAGCCGGCCTCGACACCGGTTCCTGTCTCTATCTGGTTAATCTCCTTATTTAACAGTGAAATTTTCTCACTGATTGAATTGATTTTGTCTACGTTGTTTCTGATTTCTTCGTTGCAGTCATCCTGCAGCTTTGAGAGATTGTCACTCATCTGGTTGAAATATGTACAAAGACTCTGTGCACTGCTGATAAACTGATTTCTCACTGTCTTGTCGGACGGCTTGCTGCGCAGTGTATCAAGGTCTGAAAACATCTGTGAAAAAACACTCGAAAAGCCCTTAACCGATGAGCCGTTATCCTTAAAGTAGTTCTGAATCTGTTCCATGTAATACAGCTTCTGCTCATAGCGTCCATAGCAGGAATTGTTTTCCCAGTATTTATTGTCGTAGTACAGGTCACGCTGCTGTTTGATTGAGGTGACTGTAACACCTGTGCCGACGCTTCCGTAGCGGGCTGTGACATTTATGGCATCCTTTGCCTGCAGGGTAGCCTCCTGCCTGGTGTATCCGGTCGTCTTGACATTGGCTATGTTGTTTGCAGTTGTATTGGTCGCTACCTGAAATGAGCTCAGAGCGCTTGACCCTATATGTAATCCAAAAAATGTTGAAGCCATATCGACTCCTCCTGTTCATACTCTCTTGTCGTATCCTAAAACTATATGAGCTGTACTATGAGCTCAGTCATCTGACTGATTACAGTGATAAAACGGCTTGATGCGTTGTATGCTGACTGATACTTGATCATGTTTGTCAGCTCCTCGTCACTCGACACACCCATTATCTGGTTTCTCTGGTTGTCTATGGCCGCTGCTGTCGATGTCATAGTGTCTGATGACGCCTTATATATGCTGCCGTTTGTTCCGAGATGCGAGATTATCTTGTCATAATATCCCTCAAAATTGCACTTCGACGTATCCTTTGGGTTGATGTATAGATTCTCTGCTGACCACGCCTTTGTAATCTGGTCTGCAAGACCATAATTTGCGGATCCGTCCTGCTTGTATGACGGCATCAGTGTCACCTGCGCTGCAAGCTTTGGATTTACTGAAACATTTCCAAGCTTGTACCATGATGAGTTGTTAGCCTTTGTCTCATCATTGTATACATAAAACTGTTTGCCATCTATTTCCATCTGCGTGTAACGGTCATATCCTTCTCTTGCAAAGAGCTCATGCGGTGGCAGGCTGCCATCAGCTCCTACCGAGCAGTTTGCCGTATCCAAAACCGTGTATGTGGTACCGTCTGCCGCTGTGTATGTGGTATTCGGACAAAATATATCGTTCATGGCCATCATGATGTTTCGCGCCAGATATGATATCTCGGCCTGTGTCTCCATGACCACATTGTCCTCCACCCTACTGTAATTCTCCTCGCTCATGAAATCATAGGTGCCATACTCTGAGCCTCTTGATACAAGGAGTGCCTTCAGGCTTCCTATATCATTATTCAGGCTGGTTGCTATGTTGGTGGTCTGCGTGCAGCCGACTCTTTCAGCCAGCGCTGACGGCAGCGCAACGTCGCTAAACACCGGCATATAGCTCTCCTGTGTAGTAATATGAGGCCAGTACGGTGTATAAAAGCCTGTACCCTTTTCCTCGGTCAGGCCTATATGGTTACACTTGTTATCCTGTACAAACTGCTGTCCCTCGAGCTTGATACGCACGTAGCCGGTGGAATCCTCCTCAGCCTCTATCTTAGCGTAACCTGCGAGCTCATCAATCAGACTGTCCCTGGCATCGCGCGCTGTCATGGCAGTCTCTACACCGCCTGACTCTGTCTTTTGAATCTCAAGGTTGAGCGCATAAATCTTGTCGCCGATTTCGTTGATTCTGTCAACCTGGTCTTTAATTTGTAAGTTGATATTTGACTGGTATTTCTGAAGATCAGAATAAACCGTATTGCATCTGGTCAGAAAAAGCTCGCTCTTTTGGATAATAAGGTTCTGATTCGTCGAATTCGTCGGATCCTTGCCATACTCCTGAAAAGCCTGCCATAGCTCTGATATACTCTCCTTAAACTCAGCACCGTTCATCTCCTGCATGATATCCTCCACATATGATGTGGTGCTGTAAAGTGTCGAGTAAAAGCCCTTTCGACCATTCTCCTGCCTATACGATTTATCTAAGAATATATCCCTGACATGTGCCACATCCGATACGGAAACACCCAGTCCGCTCTGCTGGATGTTGGTGCCTGCTGTAGGGTTATTTCTGGTGATATAATGTTTGTCTGAAAATCTTACCTGCTGGCGCACATAGCCTGTCGTATTGACATTGGCCATGTTGTTTGCTGTTGTATTAAGAGCATTCTGCGAGTTTTTAAGTCCGGAACTACCTACGTAAAAACTTCCGAATCCATTTGCCATGTTCCTGTCCTCCCGGTTAATGATTATTGCTTTGCATCAAAACCGCTGCTGCCTAAGATATCGCCTGTGTTATATGCATTTCTGTCATAATTGGCGGTCTCCGGCGCCTGTTTCATGCTCTTGAACAGGGTGATGTCAAACTCTGTAAGCTCTATTGCCTGAGCAAGTAATTGTGAGTTTAAATCGTTGATTTCTTTCATCTGTGCAGCTGCTTCAATCAGACTGTCGCGCGCTGCCGTAAGCTTCGCCTGAATATCCGGCTGTGTACCGAGATATCCAATCAGCCTTGTGACTGTCATCTTCTCATCTGATTTGCCCAGTACATTGGCAATATCTGTGAGAAGTGAAACCTGCTTATTGCTCATAATAAGAAGCTCATCGCCTGCCTGCTGATCCAAATCAGTCAGTGCTTCAAGCGCAGGGATATCGGCATCTATGATTATCTGACGTTTCTTCTCCCCATTTGCAGCGAGTGTTCTGTATACTTTTTCTTCCTCTGTGAGCACATTTATAAGCTCTTCCACTAAACTAGCCACTATAAAATCCTCTTTTACCTTTGATATATGATATGATTATCATATTACAGAGAGTTGTACCTCTCTAACAGCTTGCTGGCGAAATCATCTCCACTGACCTCATACTGTCCGGAGTCTACCATGTTCTTAAGCAAAGCGACTTTATCTTCCCTGATGTCCGAAGCCTCTGATACTGCTTTTTTCGCAATCTGGTAATCTCTACCGGCCTGCGAAATTGATACCTGATCAGACATCCTCGACGCGCTTTGTGTCTTTGCTGTCTTTGTTGTTCTTGATACGCCATACAACTGGGCTATCTGATTATATGCATCTATACGCATAACAGGATCTCCTTTCTATTTATATTTCATCCTTGAAATATGTAAATTTTGCTTCCTGACATATTTATCGGATGTTTTTTTTATTTCTTTATAGACCGTGGAAAATTTTTGGTTACCGTTCGCATCCGCCTGTGAGAATCGTTGTGATGTGAGTGGATTTAATCCCCTCTGTCACTGTCTGCAAAAGTATGCGGTATGTATCCTCCACAAGCTCACAGTCCGACGGTTCAATCCCAAGCTCTGCTGCTTTTTTTAGAATGAACCTGACCTTGTCATCATCATGCTCCACCGCATAGATGTCATCAAACATACCTGCATAGTATCTGTCTAAAAATCTGCGCTTTGCAGCTGTCTCGATTTTTGTGCCTGATGTGGTAAGCACATACAACTTCGTGCCTTTTTCCTTTGCCTTCATGGCATACTCCTTTACCTGCATCACAGGACGGCACCACTCATATGTATCCTCACCATGCTTACTGCAGTAGTCTGCCCACTGCACATCTGACATTCCTATCTGAAATTTTCCGTTTACCTTGTAGCACGGACTGCTTAAAGTGCCGTCTACGTCTATGAACATTGCCTGCATAGTGTCTGCTCCTATATAGTTAGTTTATGCAGCTATAATAACATGATTAAAGGGTCAAAAGGTATTTTGCCCTTCATTTATGATTAATCAGTGGAAATTTCCTTAATCCTACCTGCTCATATCATAATAGCGCGCATATATTCCGTCCTGTGCCAAAAGCTCCTCGTGTGTGCCTCTTTCAGCAATGCCACAATCAGCTACCACGAGAATTTCGTCTGCATTTCTGATTGTCGAAAGCCTGTGGGCAATTGTGATAGTCGTTCTGTCCTTTGCCAGCTCCTCCAGACTTTTCTGGATAAAGCGCTCGCTCTCATTGTCAAGGGCACTGGTTGCCTCATCAAGTATTAGCACAGGCGGATTTTTAAGGAACACCCTCGCAATGGAAATCCTCTGTTTCTGCCCTCCTGACAATCGGGTGCCTCTCTCACCGACAAACGTATCGTATTTATCCGGCAGCTCCATGATAAAATCGTGTATATTCGCCTTTTTGGCCGCATCTACAATCTCATCCATCGTCGCATCCGGTTTTCCATAGGCGATATTGTCCTTTATACTTCCGCCAAACAGATAAACATCCTGCGAAACCAGTCCAATCTGCGAGCGCAGGCTTTCAAGCGTGAGCTTTCTCACATCATTTCCATCTATTGTGACCCTGCCCTCCGTCACGTCATAAAACCGCGGAAGCAGTGAGCATATTGTAGTCTTTCCGCTTCCTGACGGTCCAACAAGCGCAATTGATTTTCCTGCCGGTATCTCAAAGGATACGTGCGAAAGCACCGGTGTATCATCATCGCTATAGTGGAACGAAACATCCTCGTAACAGACATTTCCCTTTACATTTTTAAGCGGTTTTGCATCAGCAGCATCAACTATATCCGGCTCAGTTTCCACCACCTCTAAGAATCTTCTAAAGCCCGAAAGTCCCTTCTGCATCATCTCAGTCAGCTCTACAAGTATCTGGATAGGACTGATAAAGATGCCTATATACAGCGCATACATAGCAAGGTCGGATGCCTCCATCCTTCCATGCGCTATCAAAAAACCACCAAATACCAGCGTAACAAGATACATCATCCCCTGGAAAAATGCATTTCCGCTCATAAAGCTTCCCATACATCTGTAATTTGCATCCTTTGAAATCAGGAAATTTTCATTACTTCTGTTAAATTTTTCCTGCTCGATACGCTCATTGGCAAATGACTGTACCACCCTTATGCCCGCCAGAGTATCCTGAAGACTCGAATTAATATCACCGATTTTTCTCCTGTTATCCATAAAGGTTTCCTGCATTTTCTTATTCTGGCCATATGAAAATACAAGCATAAGCACCACAAGAATAAGCATAGGAACCGCAAGCATACGGTTTATCATAAACAGAAAAATGAACGAACCGATTATCTTTATAAGCGATATAAAAAGATTCTCCGGTCCGTGGTGTGCAAGCTCCGATATATCAAACAAATCGGATACGAGCTTGCTCATCATCTGTCCTGAATTATTCTGATCATAATACGAAAAAGAAAGCTTTTCATATTGGTCGAAAAGCTCCTTTCTCATGTCGCGCTCCATCCTCGCTCCCATCATGTGCCCCGCATACGTCACATAATACCTGCACGCAGTCTGTATGATATATGCCACCAAAAGGCCTATTGTAATAGGAATCAGCGCAGAAATGATTTTTCCCGGTGCTCCTGCAAAAAGGGTTTTGGTCAGCGTGCGAAGCAGCTGCGGAAACGCCAGATCTATGGCACTGATTATTGTTGCGCAAAGCAGGTCTATGAAAAAGACTGTTTTGTAGGGCTTATAGTATTTGATGAATTTCTTTAATGTTTGCATTGTGTTCTCCTGGGATGTTCTTTTTAAAACAATTTGTTTCTCAACGTACATCATTATATATAGGTAAACCTATATATGCAATAGGATAACCAATGAAAACACAGGATAACACCTGATAAATAACATAGCATTTCGTTTGTAGACGAAATCTATGCGAAATTTTCACCTTGTTATGCGAAATCAATGTGAAATCACAGTTGTTATATTTCGCATAATGACATATAATATAATCAAAGTATTGCTATTAAATTATTATGCGGAGGTGCCACATGGAATATTTATCTTGCTCAGATGCATCAAAAGCAATGGGATTTTCTGTACGAAGAATCCAGCAGATGTGCAAAAACGGTGAATTGTCCGGTGCAATAAAGGAAGGACGTAAATGGTTAATCCCTGACGAAACCATACACATGAATCATTTCGCGAAAAATAAATCTCTGCCAATAGGTGTATCTGATTTTAAGCTTGCAACCACCGGCTATTATTATGTAGATAAGACTCTGATGATACGTGATTTTCTGGATAAAAAACCGATGGTATCTCTTTTCACGCGCCCAAGGCGTTTTGGAAAAACTCTGAATATGGATATGCTGCGCGTATTTTTTGAAAAAACAAACGAGGATACATCTGTTTATTTCAAAGACAAACAGATATGGCAATGCGGCGATTACTACACTAAACATCAAGGACGGTATCCTGTCATTTTTTTGACCTTCAAAGATGTTAAAAGCATGACCTGGGAAGAAACCTTTCAAAAAATCCGCAGGCTTATATCTCTAGAATTTATACGACATAACGAGCTTGAGACAAGTTCTGTTTTAACCGCTTACGAAAAAGAACAATATCATCTTCTTGCCGGAGACAGCGGGGATGAAGTCGATTGTCAGATGGGTCTGCAGCTTTTATCATTACTGCTTCATAAGCATTATGGAAGGGAATGTATCATTATCATTGATGAATATGACACACCCATCCAGCAGGGGCATACCTGCAATTTCTATCCGGAAATTGTAAATTTCATGCGCAATTTTTTCTCAGGAGGACTCAAGGACAATCCACACCTTGCCTTTGGCTTTCTTACAGGAATACTGCGTGTAGCAAAGGAAAGTATCTTCAGCGGCATGAACAATCTGAAAACCTATTCTATTCTCGATGATGGCTACAGCTCTTATTTTGGTTTTACTGAAAAAGAGGTAAAAGACATGCTGCGATACTATGGAAAAGATGATAAATATAATGAGCTCAGCGAATGGTACGATGGATATCGTTTTGGCAATACAGAAATCTTTAATCCATGGTCTGTAATCAATTATATCTCTGACAACTGCTTTCCGAAAGCATTCTGGCAATCCACCGGCAGCAATGAGATAATCGGAGAAATTATCCAGACAGCTACGCCTGAAATTACCAAAGACCTTTATAAGCTGCTCTGTGGTGAAAAAATCGCAGCCTATATTGATACCGGTGTTATCTATCCCGAGGTTCAAAATAATCCATATAGTATATACAGCTTTCTTCTGGTAGCCGGATACCTGAAGGTTGCCAATATTTATCCGCAAAGCGATGGAAATTTCATGTGTGACGTTGCTATTCCGAACAAAGAAATTACTTTTGTTTACGAAAAGGAGGTTCTAAACCGCACCAACCAAAATAGCCTTGCCATATCTATCAGTCAGGCTATCTTTTCCAAGGACACACAAAAACTCCAGGCTCTGCTGGAGGATTTTATGGTAAAAAGCATTTCTTCTATTGATGGAGCTAATGAAGGCTTCTATCACGGAATGATGCTTGGTCTTTGTGCCATACTTGGAAACCGCTACAAGATACGCTCAAACCGCGAATCAGGCCTCGGTCGATTTGATATTCAGCTTATGCCTTTAACAAAGGGAATGCCCGGATTTATCTTTGAATTTAAACACACTAAAGATGAACATACCGATTTATCTGCATTAGCCGACAGCGCCCTGCAACAGATAGAAGCAAAGAAATACGACACAGAGCTGCGCGATAATGGTGTGAATTCAATTATAAGCATCGGTATTGCTTTTAGAGGGAAAAGTACTGTGGTGAGGAGAGGCTAAAAATCTCACCGAATATTAGTATAATCCAAAAAGAAGCACATGCAGCTTGCCACCCTATCACCATCATTGCGATACAAATGAGGCTGATCGGTCTCAAACTTATACACCTGTCCCCTATGGATTTCCTGCACATGGTCGTGACACTCGACCGTTAGCACACCGTCTGTGACTGTAAGATATTCGCGTGTTTTCTCGCCGTGCCCACCGCTTGTATACACGCCGCCCGGCTCCACGTCGATACGGTATACCTCGACCTCCCTTGAGTCCTCGTATGGGAAGCAGGTCCATACCCTGTACTGTCCCAAAAGCTCCTTTGTCGGGACCAGATCATCCGGAGATATGAGCGCATAGTCCACTCTCGGCGGATCTATAAGTCTTTGAAACTCAATTCGCAGACCGCTTGTGATTTTACCAAGCACTCCGATAGATGGATTTGCTGTGCCCTTTTCTATCTGAGCAAGCATGCTTTTACTCACACCGGTCTGCTCTGCTACCTGATCTAAGCTCATGCCCTTTGACTGGCGTATTCTTTTTAAATTTTCAGATACATTGTGTGACAGATAATCCATACTCATATCTCCGTTTTTGTATTTTATAAGTTTACAGTGCCCTGCGATACAGCATCTCGATATCGCACTGGCGTGAA
>OHWC01000333.1_pt1 | contig 27438 bp, 20 predicted proteins | sample 1579541 | NCBI WGS metagenome assembly OHWC01 (sample SAMEA3882551, study PRJEB24775) | human gut metagenome | biome: human-associated habitat; feature: intestine environment; material: feces | place: Netherlands | collected 2009/2010
CAAAAACGGAAATGGACTTTCGGCAGATATATTTTCTTCTGTTTCTCTGTCTTCAGGATCAGATGGAGGAACTGACAAAACAGACACAGACCCGCAATGATAAGATGCAGCTGATGATGGAACAGATCGTGCTGTCCAATAAGAGCAGCCAAAAAGAAAAAACAGATCGGCAAAAAGAATGAAAACAGCTTCCAGATGCCATATCCAGATGTTACCGCTTTGTGCCTGAAAAGTCGAAGTTGAGGAACATCATATTTTGGAGATCTGAAGATCGCAGGGTGCTGGGTACATTACAGGCGCAAGTTCCATGAGGCACTGGAGGTCATACCGAAAGATCTGAGGAAACAGTCTGTTTTGTACCTCATCATGAACCAGATCCGTGCGATTTACCGGGAGGAAGGAAAGCTTTCCGGTCTTTCATCAGACGAACGGACTGCCCATCGACTTTTACATAATAAATTCCGCTGATCCATTTAGATTCCTGCAGCGCTCCGTTCTTATCCATGTAATACCATTTTCCACCGATCTTCTGCCAGCCAGTCTGCATTTTGCCGTTTTTGTTCAAATAATACTTTGTGTTTTCTATGGCGGCCTTCACATCCACATCCGCAGAGGTATTGCTAGAACAACGGCTGCTATCGCTGAAGTTCCCCGTAATAATTCATTTTTTCTTACACTTTTTATGGGTTGCAAGTAAAATTATCAGTATGTAATATATCATACTATACATTCCTTAAAATTACTATTTTTATTTGCGCAGATGGTAAAAAAGCCGGCAGCGATCCTTTCCATTCAGGATCACTGCCGGCTTTTCAGCTTTCTCTTTAGTTTTTAAACGAATGAATCGGTGCCGGGATTCTTCCTGTTCTGTTGACGAATGCCTCGCAGGAGAAGTTGTTGACCGGCATGATCGGTGCATAGCCGAGGAGGCCGCCGAATTCTACGGTCTCGCCCACGCCTTTTCCGATGACCGGGATCAGGCGGACTGCCGTTGTTTTCTGGTTGACCATACCGATGGCAAGCTCATCTGCGATGATTCCGGAGATGGTCGATGCTTTCGTGTCTCCCGGGATGGCGATCATATCAAGACCTACGGAGCAGACACAGGTCATTGCCTCGAGTTTTTCAATGGTCAGTGCGCCGTCGTTGACTGCGTTGATCATACCCTGATCCTCAGAAACCGGGATGAATGCGCCGGAGAGACCGCCGACATAGGAAGATGCCATAACACCGCCCTTTTTCACCTGATCGTTCAGAAGCGCCAGCGCCGCTGTCGTTCCCGGTGCACCTGCGTGCTCGAGGCCGATCTCCTCAAGGATATCCGCAACGGAATCTCCGATCGCCGGAGTCGGTGCCAGGGAAAGGTCAATGATACCAAACGGAATGTTCAGCCGTTTCGAAGCCTCCTGTGCAACGAGCTGTCCGACACGCGTTACCTTAAACGCCGTCTTCTTGATCGTCTCGCAGAGTACCTCAAAGTTCTCGCCGCGTACTTTTTCCAGAGCATGTTTGACAACACCAGGACCGGAAACGCCGACATTGATGATGGCATCCGCCTCGGTTACGCCGTGGAAAGCGCCTGCCATGAACGGGTTGTCGTCCGGTGCATTGCAGAAAACAACGAGTTTTGCGCATCCAAGGCAGTTGTTCTCTTTGCTTGCCTCCGCCGTCTTCTTGATGATCTCACCCATCAGTTTGACAGCATCCATGTTGATACCGGTTTTAGTGGAGCCAAGGTTGATGGAGCTGCAGACAAAATCCGTCACAGCCAGTGCCTTCGGGATAGAACGGATCAGAAGCTCATCTGCTGTCGTCATACCTTTGCTTACCAGAGCGGAATAGCCGCCGAGGAAATTGACGCCGACTTCTTTTGCCGCACGGTCCAGAGTCTGTGCAATCGTCACGAAATCCTCCGGCGTTCTGCAGGCTGCTGCGCCGACTAAGGCAATCGGGGTAACGGAAATTCTCTTGTTTACAATCGGAATACCGAACTCGCCCTCGATCTCCTCACCTACGGAAACCAGATTTCTGGCAGTCGTCGTGATTTTGTCGTAGATTTTGCGGTTCAGCTTGTCAAGATTGGAGTCGATACAGTCCATAAGACTGATTCCAAGGGTAATGGTACGAACGTCCAGATTCTCTTTTTCGATCATCTCGTTCGTTTCCTTTACTTCAAACAGATTTATCATGTCGTTTTTCTCCTTCGCTTTAGATACGGTGCATCATATTGAAAATATCTTCATGCTGGCAGCGGATGACAACGCCGATGGAACTTCCAAGCTCCTCCAGATCTTTTGCAAGCTCTGCGTTGGATTTCTCGCTCTTGGAGACGTCCGTTACCATCATCATGTTGAAATATCCCTGCACAATCGTCTGAGAAATGTCTTCGATGTTTACCTGGTTCTCTGCCAGATAATTACATACCTTTGCGATAATGCCAACGGTGTCCTTGCCTACGACAGTGATAATTGTCTTCTTCATGTTTCCATTCTCCTTTTTCTGGTTTTATGTCAAAGCCCCGGAAAAACCGGTAATGGCGGCCTTGCGAAAAACATGGTATGTAGCTCTAAAAATGTATATTTAAACCTCAATTAACGGTGATACTTCGCTTCTTTTAGCGACAGCGAGATGAAAATCACCCGAGTGATACGGATTATCACCCGTTGTGACCTCGCAGGCCACGGTTTCAAAGGCCAGTGCCTCATAATTATTTTCCTTGCTCAGATGGCCGAGCAGCACTTCCTGCAGATTGTCGTGCAGAATCTCGCAGAGGAGATGGCCTGCCGCCAGGTTTGATAAATGGCCTTTCGCCCCGGCGATCCGCTGTTTTAACGGATACGGGTACGGTCCGACCGCAAGCATGTTCTCGTCGTGATTTGCCTCTAACAAAACGGCATCCAGCCCGGTCAGATTCTGAACCGTGTAATCGCTGTAAACGCCAAGATCCGTCGCAATCGCAATCGATTTCCCGCCGGATTCCATGCGGTAGCCGACCGGCTCTGCCGCATCGTGGGAGATCGTAAACGGATGTACGGCGATATCACCCAGCGTAAACGTGTCATCCGCGTGAATCGTGTGGAAAATCCCCTCCGGGAACTTTCCAAGGCTCTTCGTCTGCTGCATCGCCTGAATTGTTCCATCCGTTGCGTAAATCGGAATACCATACCGGCGCGCCAGCACGCCAAGGCCCTGGATATGATCGGAATGCTCATGTGTCACGAGAATGCCGTCCAGCTCCTTCGCGCTGCGATCGAGAACAGCCAGCCCCGCCTCCACGCGCTTTCCGCTGATGCCCGCATCGATCAGAAGGCTTGTGGTCTCGCTTCCCGCGAAAATGCAGTTTCCGCTCGAACCACTTGCAATACTACAAAGTTTCATATTTTTTCATCCTATGGTCTAACTGTTTTTTTGTTTCCTCAAAATCGCCGCTGTTGTCGATTTCAAAATCGCAGTGGCTGCTGAATTCATCCTCGGAGAGCTGATTTGCCATGATTTCGCGTACTTTCTTCTCGGAATAGCCGCGTCCTTCGATCAATCGCTCCTTCCGGACTTCTTCATCCGCATAAATATACCACAGTTCATCACAAATTTCATCATATTTTTCTTCGATTAAGAGTGCGGCCTCCACAAAGACGTATTCCGTCCCTGCTTTTTCCGCAGCTGCAATGGCTTTTTTGATATACCGTTTTACCGCCGGATGAACGATCGCATTCAGGGCTTTTAACTTTTCTTCGTCCTGAAAAACGATCTCAGCAATCCGTTTCCGGTCAAGTTCGCCGGTCTCTGTGGTGATCTGTCTGCCGAACAGCTTCACAATCTCTCCATAGCATTCGCCGCCCGGCAGCATCACAAGGTAACCTGCCTCGTCCGCCTGGATCACCGTTGCATCATAATTCTGTCCAAGGTACGTGAGCACTTCGCTTTTTCCGGCGCCCACGCCGCCTGTAATTCCAAAAACTTTCATTCTTTTGTATCCTTTCGCTCCTGGTATGAGTGCGCTATTTCGCCTCGTACCAGTTGTTTCCTGTGTGCATATCGATCTCGAGTTTGACAGCCAGATGTGCTGCCCCGGTCATCTCCTCTTCCAGGATCTGTTCTGCCTTTTCGAGCTCGTCTTCCGGCACTTCCAGCAGCAGCTCATCGTGTACCTGAAGAAGAAGTCTGGTCTTTAACTGCTCCTCTTTCAGCCGTTTCGCCACGCGGATCATCGCTATTTTAATAATATCCGCCGCCGTTCCCTGGATCGGCGCATTCATCGCAACGCGCTCGCCGAATGACCGCTGCATAAAGTTGCTCGATTTCAGCTCCGGCATCGGCCGTCTGCGTCCGAACATCGTCACGGAATAGCCTTTCTCTTTGGCATCCTCCACGCAGCGGTTCAAAAACTCATGGATACCCGGATACGTCTCGAAATACTGCTGGATATAGGCCTCTGCCTCTTTCCGGCTGATGCCGAGATCCTGGCCCAGACCGAACGAACTGATGCCGTATACGATACCGAAGTTGACCGCCTTCGCATTTCTTCTCTGCAGCGGTGTTACCTCTTCAAGCGGCACATGGAACACTTTCGATGCCGTCATGCGGTGGATATCCTCCGCCTCGCGGTACGCCTCGATCAGGTTTTCATCGCCCGACATATGGGCCAGCACGCGGAGCTCAATCTGGGAATAGTCGGCATCCAGAAAGACACAGCCAGGCTTTGGCACGAAGGCTTTCCGGATCAGACGGCCAAGCTCCATCCGCACCGGAATGTTCTGCAGATTCGGATCGGTACTGCTGATGCGGCCGGTCGCGGTGATGGTCTGGTTAAATGTCGAATGGATTCTTCCATCTTTCCCGATCACGGCCTGCAGACCGTCGGCGTACGTCGATTTCAGTTTGGCAAGCTGGCGGTACTCCAGAATATCGGCAACGAGTTTGTGATCCGGTGCGAGCTTTTCGAGCACATCGGCGGCGGTGGAATAACCCGTCTTGGTCTTTTTGCCGCCCGGAAGCTGCAGCTTTTCAAACAGAATCACGCCGAGCTGCTTCGGGGAATTGATGTTGAACTCCTCGCCGGCCTCTTTGTAGATCTGTGCCTCCAGCTCTCCGATCCGCTCCGCCAGCTCAGCTCCGTAAACGGAAAGTGCTTCTTTTTCTGCGGCGATTCCATCCGTTTCCATCTGACGGAGCGTAAACACCAGCGGAATCTCCACATTCCGGTACAGATCCCACATGCCCTGCTCCTTCAGAAGCTTTTCCATGTTTTCCTGTGCGGCAAATACAGCATACGCCTGATGACCTGCATACGACTCCTGCTGTTCCGGCGTCATCTTTCCTGCGGCCGGAATCTTGCTTCCGCCGAAGATCTCTTCCACTGCCGGCACATAGCGGTGTACGTACTCTTTTACGATATCATCGTACGAATACTGTGATTTCAATGGATTTAATAAATACGCGGCAATTCCGGCATCAAACAGATGGGCTTCATCGGCGTCCGGCATATCCTTCAGAAATTCTTTTCCGTCCATGACGCAGAAAACCGGAATCTGCTTCTGCAGCTCAGTCAATTTTTCTTTTAAATAATCTCCGGTCAGGAAACCTTCTGCTGGGAAGTAAACAACATCCGGCTCTCCGCTTCCATACGCAACTGCCATACCGACAAGTGAACGGCTCCGATCTGCCATCGGTCCGTCCTTCGGGGTTTCTTCTGTCAGAAGAGCGGCTCCTGCCTTCTCCTCCTTCGCGATGGTTCCAAAGAGTTCTTCCGCCTCGGAAAAATCCGTTACGGTGCGCAGAAAGACGGCATCCTCTGGTTCTGCACTCGTCTCCTCGAAGCGGCCCAGCAGGTTTTTAAACTCCAGACGTTTGAACATCTCATACGCTTTTGGTGTATAAAAATTCGAGAGTGCCGCTTTTTCACGGTCGAGCTCCACCGGCGCATCGGTATCAATCGTTGCAAGTTTTTTGCTTAATTCCGCCAGATCATAATGATCACGCATCGCCTCTTTTGCCTTGTTCGGTTTGATCTCCTCGAAATGTGCATGCGCATTTTCCAGTGTCCCGTACTGCAGCAGGATTTTCGTCGCGGTTTTCTCGCCGACACCCGGCAGACCCGGGATATTGTCTGCGGTATCGCCCATCAGCGCTTTCAGATCGATGATCTGTTTCGGGAGAAGACTGTATTTTTCCAGCACTTCTGCCGTGTGGTAATTTTCGATCGTCGTCACACGCTTTACGGTCTTTGGAATCCGGATCAGAATGTGGTCCGTTGCAAGCTGCAGCAGATCGCGGTCTCCGGATACGATCGTAACTTCCATCCCTTCCGCCTCGCATTTGCGGCCGAGCGTTCCTAAGATATCATCCGCCTCATAGCCCTCTCTTGTGACAATCTCAATGTCCATTGCTGCGAGCACTTCCTGGATCACCGGGACCTGTTCGCGCAATTCCTGCGGCATCGGCTTTCTCGTTCCCTTGTACTGGTCATACATTTTGTGGCGGAATGTCGGTGCATGGAGGTCAAACGCCACGGCAAGATACTGCGGCTGCTCCTCATCGAGAATTTTAAACAGAATATTCAGGAATCCATATACGGCGTTCGTGTGCAGTCCTTCTGCATTGGACAGATCCGGTACGCCGTAAAAAGCCCGGTTCAGAATACTGTGTCCGTCCAGTAATACGATTTTATCACTCATAATAATCCTTTCAGCCAGGGTAATTCTATCACTTCAAAATAGTGCAGAGCCAGGAGCACCAGAAACAGAACGAGAATCAGCATAAGCACCCGGAAAAACGTATCTTTGTACCGGCGGTGTCTCGCTTCTTCCTCTTTTTTCTCCAGATCGTGTTCCAGAAGTCCTGTCAGATTGTAGGAATCGGGCGCGTCATCCTCGAAATATGCCATCGCACGGTTCACAATAAAATATGTCTCCAGTTCCTCGTGACATGTATGGCATTTCCGGATATGGGAAATAAACGGTTCCATCTCTTTCTCCGGCATATTTCCCTGCACGTATGGCTGTATTAATTTTTCTGCTTCTTTACAGTCCATAAAATCCTGCTCTCCTTTTGTATCCGGCCAGTGTTTTCCTCTGGCCGTTTTTTCTGCTATCTACCATCATACACTATTTTCTCATAATTTAAAAGAGACAACCCGCCGAAAATGGGTTGTCTCTTGTTCTCTTATAAGATAACTGTTTTCTAGTGGATTTCCATTATGCACGGACAATGTTCGGGGTCTCTTTTCCTGCCTCGAAATCCAGTGCATTCTGCAGTGTGGTCTCTGCAATCGCACGCAGTGCTTCCTCGGTGAAGAATCCCTGATGTGAAGTGATCATAACGTTCGGGAAGGACAGGAGACGTGCTGTGGTGGAGTGCTCCAGAATCTCATCGGAACGGTCCTCGAATACGTTCGGGGTTTCCTCCTCGTATACGTCAAGGCCGACGCCGAAGAATTTTCTTGCACGGATTCCCTCGATCAGGTCGTCTGTCTTTACCAGACCTCCGCGGGACGTATTGACCAGGATCACGCCGTCTTTCATCTTTTTGATGCTCTCGCGGTTGATCATGTGGTATGTGCTGTCCATCAGCGGGCAGTGCAGGGAGATCAGATCACTCTGTGCCAGCAGTTCATCAAGAGTTACGTACGTAACAAAATCTTTTAAGGATTCATTCTGGTATACATCGTAAGCAATGACTTTCATGCCGAAACCGCGGCAGATTCTTGCCATAGCCGCACCGATTTTTCCGGTTCCGACGATTCCGGCGGTCTTCTGATAGAAGTTAAATCCCATCAGTCCGCCCAGGCTGAAGTCGTTTTCTCTTACTTTCGTATATGCTTTGTGCATGTGGCGGTTGACCGTCATGGCCAGTGTCATCGCATGCTCAGCTACAGCCTCCGGGGAGTAACCCGGTACACGGCGTACATCAATGCCGTATTTTGCAGCTGTCTTTAAATCTACGTTGTTGAAGCCTGCGCAGCGCATCAGGATCAGCTTGACGCCTGCCTCATGCAGTGCTTCTACGGTTTTTGTTCCGACATCGGAGTTTACGAAGGCGCACACGGCATCGTAGCCCTTTGCCAGGGAAGCGGTTCTTGCAGCAAGGCCGGTTTTTAAATATTCCACTTCAATTTCTGGAAACTGCTCTTTGGTTCGGTCGAAAGATTCTCTGTCGTAGTTCTGGGTATCGTAAAATAAAATTTTCATAATGTTTTTCCTCCTCGCTTTGCGGTCATCTTATTGTTCCCGCTTACAGTCATTACTATACTTCATTGTTAAAACTTTGTCAATGTATTATTTGTTAAAATTTTATCAATTAGTAAATTTATTTTCAACATCTTTCACAACAGTACAAATTTACTGGATCACCTCGTCCAGGAACCGGGACGGCTCGACTTTCTTTTCAAACCGTTCCTCCACATAACAGAGCGTCAGCTCTTTCCGGGCGCGCGTCATTCCGACGTAGAACATCCGCCGCTCCTCCTCGATCGCCTCCGCAAGGACTGCTTTCTGATACGGCATTACACCCTCGTTGACGTCAAGAAGATAGACCTTGTCGTACTCGAGTCCCTTGACGCTGTGCAGGGTGGAAACCATAACTCCTTCCGCACTCTCTGCGCGCTGCTTCTGTTTTTCCTTCATCTTCTGCTGGTATTCCTCAATATGTGCAAACCAGCCCTCGATGCTTTTCTGGCTCTTTGCCGCCTCCTGCAGCTCGTCCAAAACGGAAATCAGATCATCCTCTTTCAGATGTCGGTATGCAGCATATTCCTTCACATACTGTTCATAGCCGATCGCATAGCGGATGTAATTGACCGCGCCGAACGGCGATAAATGCGTCAGTGTCGTGATATCCTGCTCCAGTTTGCGGATCCGCTGGCACATCCAGTCTTTTTCTTCGTAATATTCCAGAAGTGCATCGAACGAAACAGTCGCCTCCTCAAAGGCATCCCGCGACAAATAACGGTTCGGGCGGTTGGCAATCTTTAAAAACTCGCCGCGCTTCCGGCTTCCCATCGCAAGATTCAGATACGTCAGCAGATCTTTCGCAATCCAGTGGTCATAGAGATCCGGCAGGGCATCCCGCATCTGGAACGGGATCTGTGCTTCCATCAGTTTCTCTACTGCTGTCCGGCAGCCAAGATTCGTGCGGAACAAAAGCGCCATCTCTTCATACGGACAGCCGTTTTTCTCCGCCTCCCGCAGCTCCTCGGCAACGGCACGCATCTCCTCGCGCGGGTTCTTATATCCCCGGATTGCAACCGGAGCGCCTTTCTCGTTGTTGGTGGAAATCGCCTTTTCATACCGCTTTTTGTTGTGGTGGATCAGGCATTGGGACCGCTTCACGATAAATTCCGTACTACGGTAATTTTTATCGAGCACTACCTGCGCCGCGCCCGGGTAATCTTTCGGAAAATTCAGCATGATCTCCGGCTTGGCCCCGCGGAACTGATAAATCGACTGATCGTCATCCCCGACAATAAAGAGGTTATTTTCCGGCAGCGCCAGCATCCGCACAATCTCATACTGCACGGGGCTGATGTCCTGAAACTCGTCAATCAGGATATACTGAAATTTCTGCTGCCAGGCGCAAAGGACCTCCTGCCGCTCCAGAAAGAGACGTTTGCACTGCACCATCAGATCGTCGAAATCGAGTTTTTTGTTCTCCTTCCGCCATTTCTCATACGCCTCATAGATTTCGCGAAATTTTTCCTGCGGCATACAGGCGGAATAGTAATGTTCCAGCGGGATCTGATTGTTCTTCACAGTGCTGATTTCGCGCGCCAGATTTTCCTCGAGATCCTCTTCCTCCAGGTCTCTGGCATAGTGGTTGACCAGCTCGCGCATCAGCCGCTTTTTCTCTTCCTCGCTTAAAATATTGTTGCCGGACATGCGGTACGTATGGCGCAGAATCGCGTAGAATACCCCGTGGAACGTTCCAAAGGTGACCTGGGTACTCGTCTTTCCCATCGCCTTCAAATACCGCTCCTTCATCTCTTTTGCCGCCGCACGCGTAAATGTTACGACAAGAATACGAGAGGCGGAAATGCCGCTCGTTACAAGCTGGCAGGTCCGCCCCGTAATCACTGCGGTTTTCCCCGACCCCGGTCCGGCAAGGACCATCATGGGGCCGGTGGTATGCATCACCGCTTTTTTTTGTGAATCATTATATATCATTTGGATAATTTCTCAATCGCTTTGTTGATGCGGGCAAGAGACTCCTCTTTTCCCAGAACCTCAAGGATTTCCGTTGCGCCGGCCGGTGTCATCTGTTTTCCGGAAAGAGCGGTACGGATCGGCCACATAATATAACCGGTCTTGTATCCTTTTTCTTTTCCGAATGCGCTGAGCATCTCAAAGAGAGCATCATTGCTGAAATCTTCCTGCGCTGCCAGCAGCGGTTTTACTTCCTGAAGAAGTGCAAGGGAGGTCTCCTCGTTTGTCTTCATCTTTTTGTGAGTGTACATCGAAGCGTCGTACTCCGGAACTTCCTCGAAGAAGTCGATGAGGTCTGCAATATCCGGGAATACTTCGATTCTTGTTTTTACCATGGCTGCAATTTTCTTAAAATCGAGCGGACGGTGGACTGTCTTCTGGATATACGGAAGCGCCATCTCATAGAACTTCTCGTCGTCCATTGCCTTCATGTACTCGCCGTTCATCCAGCGGAGTTTTGTCATATCGAAAACGGCCGGAGATTTGCTGATGTGGTGGTAATCGAAGATTTTTACCAGCTCCTCGAGAGAATAGATCTCGCGGTTTCCTTCCGGGCTCCATCCAAGAAGGGCTACGAAGTTGACAATGGCATCTTTTAAGAAACCCTGATCGATCAGGTCTTCATAAGAAGAATGGCCGCAGCGTTTGGACAGCTTCTGATGCTCCTCGTTGGTGATCAGCGGACAGTGTACGTAAACCGGAACTTCCCAGCCGAATGCCTCGTAAATACGGTTGTATTTCGGGGATGAGGACAGATACTCATTACCGCGTACAACGTGGGTTACACCCATCAGATGGTCGTCGATGACGTTTGCGAAGTTGTAAGTCGGATATCCGTCGGATTTGATCAGGATCAGGTCTTCCAGCTCCTCGTTGTTTACGGTGATGTCTCCGTAGATCTCATCGTGGAAGGTTGTGGTTCCTTCGGTCGGCATATTGAAACGGATGACGTACGGTTTGCCGGCTGCCAGATTGGCCTCTACTTCCTCTTTGGAAAGACCAAGGCAGTGTTTGTCGTAGATCGAGATTTCTTTTCCGCCTACGTTACGCTTGCACTGGCTCAGGCGCTCTGCGTCACAGAAGCAGTAATAAGCGTCACCCTGCTCTACCAGCTGTTTTGCGTATTTCAGGTACAGACCTGCTGCATTACGCTCGCTCTGTACGTACGGGCCGCAGCCGCCGTCTTTGTCCGGTCCCTCGTCGTGTACCAGGCCGGTCTCTTTTAAGGTACGGTAGATGATATCAAGTGCGCCTTCCTGGAAACGCTCCTGGTCGGTATCCTCGATACGGAGCATAAAGGTTCCGTCATCGTGTTTTGCGATCAGATACGCATACAGGGCAGTACGCAGATTTCCTACATGCATCCGGCCTGTCGGGCTCGGTGCAAATCTTGTTTTTACATTGCTCATTTTTCTTTTCTCCTGATTTCTGGTTTTTCTGGAACAATCCTTTTGTCTGTTCCCTTCCACCATTTATTTAGAATGGAAAACAGCCCGGCGTTTCTTCCGAGCTGCACCATCCTTCCACTTTTGCCAGCGGCAATGCTCTTTTTCAGACCTCTACGCCGTGCTGTTTCAAATATTCCATAAAGTCGCCGACGGTAGAAAGGTCTGTCAGTTCGTCGGTGTCGATTTCAATTCCGTACTCGTCTTCCAATGCCATAACCATCTCGTAGAGATCCAGGGAATCTGCACCCAGGTCATCTTTAAAAGAGGTATCTTCGTTGATGCTGTCTGCATCACAGTTGAGCTGTTCTACTAAAATTTCTTTTATCTTTTCTAACATTGTTCTGCTCCTTTCTGCCTCTACCCGGCAGCCAGTATTTCTTTCGAAAAAAGTGTATCTGTTATTCCGGCATTTGTCAATAGATTTTTCTACTTTTACTGTTCTTCCGCCTGTGCCTCTCCTTCTCCGCTCTTTCCATCCTGGAACACAATAAAGCGGGAGACGCACAGGGCAATGCCGATTTCCGTCAGGATAAAGAGCACCGATGTTCCTCCGTAACTGATAAATGGAAGGGTAATTCCCGTTGCCGGCATCAGTTTCAGAACGACACACAGGTTCAGAATAACCTGAATGGAAATATGTGCAAAAACGCCGCTCACCATCAGCATTCCATACGCGTCCGGCGCATTCTGTGCAACCACAAACAGACGGTACAGCAAGTAGCCAAACAGCAACAATACAAGAAGCGCGCCAAATATTCCAAGCTCCTCGCAGATGATCGAGAAGATCATATCGTTCTGTGCTTCCGGAATTGTTGTAATCTTCTGCGTACTGTTGCCAAGTCCTTTTCCGAGAAATCCACCGGAGCCAATCGCATAAAGTCCCTGCAGAATCTGATAGCTGCCTCCGGAAAGCCATTCATAGATACGGTTCGACCGGAAGTCACCGCCTATTCTTTCAAAGATCTGCAGATTATTTTTTAAAATGATAATCGCAAAAACGCCAATTACCGCCGCGCCCGGAATCACACGCGCATAAAATTTTACCTCCGGGTCCGCCAGAAACAAAATGACGCAGGCGATGAGTCCCAGAATAATGGCGGTACTCAGGTTGTCCGTCAGAATCCACGCAGCCAGCGCCTGCAGCACGCCAAGTCCGAGGACAATCGCTTTTGCGCGGATGGTACGCATATTTTTTCCCATCTTCAGGATAATGTATGGCAAATACAGAATCAGCCCCAGCTTTCCAATCTCCGCAGGCTGAAGACTGACACCGACGATCCGGAGCCATCTTCTCGCCCCATAGGCTTCATAACCAAGCGGCGTAAACCTTACCGCCGCCATCAGAAGGAGACTTCCCCAGTATACCAGTGCTGCAATCCGCTGGAACCATACACTATGATAATCTACAAACTTCGACAATATCACAATCCCCACCAGAACAATAGCAGAAAGCCCCGCCTGATGCGTGAAATAATACATATCATTTCCTTTGAATGTACTGGCCGCCTCGTAGGCGCTCGCGCTGTACAGCATAATCAGTCCGAAGCTGACCAGCAGAATGGTGCAGGCCAGCAGGTTATAATCATAAAAATCCGAAGGAAGTTTTTTCTTCCTCTTTTTCTTCTTTTCTTTCTTCTGGGATGGCATGTTTACTTTCTCTGCCATGAAGTTTCCACCTCCATTGTTTTACTCCATTTATTTCAGTGCATAGCCAAGCAGGCTGACAAAGCCCGGATTTCGGTCGGTCGTTCCGAGGATAACCTTACGCACCAGCTCCGGATCGTCCGTGATAATGTTGTCCACGCCGCAGTTGACCATCCGCTGCATATCTCCCTGATAATTCAGCGTCCAGGCACAGACTTCTTTACCAAGACTGTGCGCATGCTCTACAAAGCTTTCTGTGATGTACGTATATTTTACAGAAAAGAAGTCCGCCGCGTCCATATCCTCCAGGCCTCCGTACGACATTTTCATCGTATACCCGGTCTTGATATCCGGATTGATTTTCTTTGCCTGCCTGAGGAAATTGTAGTTCATGGAGGTCAGCACACACTGATCCACAAAGTCATTGTCCTCGATGATTTTCACCACTTTTTTGACAATATTCTGGTTGTGGCCGTTGTATTTTACTTCGATATTCAGGTTGATTTTTCCTTTCGCGTACGCGATGACTTCTTCCAGCTTCGGAATCTGCTCGCCGCGGAATTTTTTGTTGAATCGTACACCGGCATCGAGCTGGCTGATTTCATCGTAGGTCAGGGTCCAGATGCTGGCATTCAGACCGGTTGTCCGCTTCAGATTTGTGTCGTGCATAAGGACAATCTCACCATCACTCGTCTCCTGTACATCGATCTCCGCGTAATCCGACATGCTGTCCACTGCATATTTGATCGCGCTCATCGTATTTTCCGGTGCTTTTCTGGCTCCGCCCCGGTGCGCTGACACCGAAATATACTGGGAGGAAGCCGTTGCCTCTGCACGTGTTGCGCGCATGGCATATACAAGATAAACCGTTTCTCCCGCCAGCATGGCGATCGTGAGAACCACCGCCGTTACCGGACCGCAGAAGGTGCGTACCAGCTTCGAGCTCGGCTTTTTCGTTGTCCGGCTCTTCTGGTAGCCCTTTCGGGAGGAACGGATAAAAATCAGATACAGATACGTAATGCTTCCGACAAGGCCGAACGCTCCGCCGATCAGGCTCATCGTCGATTTGACCCAGTCACCGTAGACGATGACGGTACTGACAACGGTAGACGGCGTTTTCACCAGCTTTGCATAGGCAACGACAGCCGTTCCGAAAATCAGATACAGAACCCACGTAATCAGAAAAATCATCACCTGGAAAGAGACGTTGATGCCAAGCTCACGCAGCACGCGTTTTTCCAGTGTCTGGCGCACCCGCAGATGGGTATTTTTCTCTTTTTCCGTCATCATGCACCGGAACGGGATGGTGTAGGAAAACACAAACGAGAACGCGACAAGCAGAATCGTCAGCACCACCGGGATCCAGTATGCCGGGAAGGCATTGAAAATCTTCGTCAGGGAAACCTGAAGCAGTTTCATACTGCGGATGGCGCTGTAGCTGCTGTGCAGCCAAAGGTACGGGAAGCTCGCCGCCATGTAGAAAAACCAGGTCCACGGGCGGGCGCGCACAAACTGTGCGGCTCCTCTTCCGCCGGCAAGCATCATGGCAGGAACGGAAATCCGTTTTCGTTTCCAGGAGGCCTCCAGAGCCGCCATGACAGCATAGATTTCAAACAACATACAGAAAAAGAAAACAAGCAGAATTCCAAAAATCAGCAGAAGGGTCAGCGGATGCAGCATGATCTTGTTGAAGTTTTCCGATGTCATATAACTCGTTCCCAGCTGTTTTAAGGAAAAGTTGATCGCCGCATTGGCGAGTCTTGAAACCAGCTGGCTGGAAAACAGGCGGTAGACCGTCTCAAATATCACGATGCTAAGCAGGTCTTTCTGCAAAAGTTTCCATGCCATATTCAGATAAATTCGTATCATTCCTGCATTTTTTACTGCCTTTTTTCTCATCTGCTGTTGTTCTCTCCTGTCAGCCGCAATTCCCCCCGATGAATCTGTATGCAAAAATTACCTTTATTTTTTCTCTTTTGTATTTTACATTTGACACTTCGAGTCTTTTTTGAAGCTCTTTTTCTTTCTGTTCATTTTAAACTATCTTCCAGTATAACACAAAACCGGGTCTTTGAGTATTCTTTTTTCTATTTCTGGTTGCACCACTTCTGCAGTTTTTTTACCATGGCGGATGGGCTGCTTACTGTGCCGTCGATCGGCGTACCGAGTTTTTTCTGCCAGGCGAGGATTGTCTGCGGACCGATATAGCCGTCCATGCCGGCCGATGCCCATTTCTGCATTTCTTTTACAAGGGCCGATCCGCCTTTTGGCGTACTGTCCCACTCGGCGGCTGTGATGCCATCACAGAATTTCCGGTTGACGGCCAGCTGATTGCTGATTTTTCCATCCTGCGGTGTGCCGAAAAGTTCCTGCAGACGGCGCGTCAGATTTTCGCCCCAGATTCCGTCCTCTGCGACTGTCTTTCCGGATGACTTTGCTGCCTCTGCCGATTTTTCTTTTGCGGGACCGGCATAACGGCAATACGCTGTATGGCAGTTGACCCAGCCTGCCCCTGAGAGAAGCCGTCCCCAGCTTGTGTTCTGGATTTCCGTCACCGTGTAGCTTCCCTGATCCCGGATCGTTCCGGCAATCCTGCTGTCCGCATCCGGTGCCTGACGGATGTTGAGGGCCGCTGTCTGCACCTGATAGATCCCGGGCGCATACGTTTTTCCTGTTCCGCTGCCTGCTGTTCCCGTTCCTGTGCTCCCTGCGCCGCTTCCGATCATCCGCTTCATGCGGTCCCAGTCACCGCGGTTCATGATCTGGCTCGGACAGTATTTGCTGCAGATGTCATAATGACGATAGACTCTTTCCAGCGGAATCCCCGTCTCCCGCATGATCTCCCGCACCAGTGCCGCAGTATTCTCAAATGCTTTTTCATAATTATACCCGGCCTGCACACACATCTCCACACCGATGCTGTTCTTGTTGCCGTACTGCTGAAACAGATTTTTTCCGCCGTAATTAATGCCGACATGCCAGCACCCCCGGCTGTGCGGTGCCGCCTGGTAGGCTGTGTCACCGTCATCGACGTAATAGTGTGCGGAAATGTTCTGGAAATTCCCGTCATGCTGTGCTCTCGCATGTGCCCGCGCATCGGCACCTGCTGCGAAGTTGTCGGTGTTGTGGACTACGATACATTTGGGATTGTTTTCCGCATACGTATTCTGATTTCCAAGATACGACCGATCAATTCTCATATTCTCCCCTTTCTGATGGTTCAGACTGCCCGGCATAACACAGATTTTTTGAAGCGCCGTTCACTCCGGCTTATGGATCTGCTTGATAATCTGATTCACATAATTGCTCAGCCCCGCCACCAGAATCCCCTGCGTGACCGCCGTAAAAACCGCCATCGCCCCCTCCTTCGCCGTCTCAATCTCACTCGTCGCCATCACCCAAACCGCACACAGCACCATGCTGATGCCGCCTAAGATCAGCGGAATGTACTTATTCTTCACCGCCTGCGCCTGCCGCAAAGCAACACCGAAAAAATACAGCACGAACGCAACGACGATGAGTTCGGGCTTTACATAATTCATTGCTTCCATGGAATATCCTTTCTGACTGTTCTGTTTTTGAAAGTCTTTTTTCTATATTATGATGGGATAATGATTTACGACTGGATAAGATTTTCTTACTGTAAACCCAAAAAATCCCACCTGTTTTTCAGATGGGATTTTCCAGTGGTGTGCTGTTCTTTGATTTTTAATTTACTATCTTGTGCAGCAATTCCCCTGACCTGCTCCTGGCTGCGTTGCCGCACAGAAAGTCTTTGCATCAAACGACGGATTAAACGCATAAAAGTTCTTCGAATTCAATTCGTCCTGTACAGAACGCAGTGCTTCACCAAAACGTTGGAAATGCACAACCTCACGTTCCCGCAGGAAACGAATCGGATCTGCAACTTCAGGATCTTTTACCAAACGAAGGATGTTATCATACGTTGACCGGGCTTTCTGCTCCGCAGCGAGGTCTTCGAACAAATCTGTCAAAGGATCACCTTTCGACTGGAACTCACAAGAATTAAACGGAACTCCGCCAGCCGCCTGTGGCCAGATTCCGGCTGTGTGGTCTACATAGTAATTAGCAAAACCGGAATTCTGAATTTCTTCCAGCGAAAGATTACAGGTAAGCTGATGAACGATCGTGGATACCATTTCGAGATGAGCTAATTCCTCGGTACCAACATCATTCAACACCCCCGCTACAATTCGGTTCGGTGCTGTGAAACGCTGAGAGAGATACCGCATGGATGCGCCCATCTCTCCATCCGGGCCACCATACTGACTCATGATAATTTGGGCGATTTTGGGGTTTGGTGTCGTGATGTTTACAGGATACTCGAGGCGTTTTTCATAATTCCACATCCGTCAGCACCCTCCTTTCCGGTTGACTTCCCACGGCCATGGCTGCATAACCCATTCGAAAGAACGGCTCATGCGGTCGTTGGCGGTATCGATCGTGAGCGGGCCGTACTGTTCGGCGTACTGTTTCAATGCTTCTTTTCGAAGCTCCACTTTTTCCCGGAAAAAGGCAAGTGCATCTTCATCCTCCGGGTGGGTGTCGAGGTAAAGGTTCATTTCAACAACAGCAAAGCTGACCTGATCAATCCAGGCGAGCAGCTTTTCGCGAGATGGCATCTGCGGCATCATAGGCACTCTCCTCCTCCCTTTCCACAGAATGGTTTACAGAGTTCCGGGAATAAGGTTCCATTTTTTAATGCAGTGGAAAGATCATAGATCTGTTCAAACCGCTGCATCGGAACGTACGCCATTGCAGGTATCATATGATCTACATGCTGCATTTTCCGCGGGAAATTCCTTGGTTCCATCTTCAGTTCCATATTGTTTGAAGCGGCGCGGCGGTTCTGCATATTGTTCGCACCGCAGCAGCCGCGATTCATACGGGATGAATCCATACCATGTTCCTCTTTCATTTTCTGTTCTTTATAGAGTATGAAGAAAATAAGAAAGTGTCAAAAAAGGCAGCGGTTTCTCTTCCGCTGCCTTTCTGTCATACTAATGAAATTTTCATCAAAACTGCATCTCATACAAATGCGCATAAATCCCGCCTTTCGCGAGCAGTTCCTTATGTGTGCCTTCCTCCGCAATTCCATTCTCCGTCAGCACCAGAATCCGCTTTGCATTCCGGATTGTGGACAGCCGGTGCGCAATCACGAAGGTTGTCCTGTCTTTCGCCAGAAGTTCCAAAGATTTCTGGACGACTTTTTCGCTTTCGTTGTCGAGCGCTGAGGTTGCCTCGTCGAAAATCAGGATCGGCGGGTTTTTGAGGAATACGCGGGCGATGGAAAGCCGTTGTTTCTGGCCACCGGAAAGTTTTACGCCGCGCTGGCCGATATCGGTGTCGTAGCCGTCCGCCAGCTCCATGATAAATTCATGTGCATTGGCCGCTTTCGCTGCGCGGATGACCTCCTCGTCGGTCGCATCCGGTCTGCCATAGCGGATGTTGTCGATGATCGTTCCCGCAAACAGGTACACATCCTGCTGCACAATACCGATTTCATCGCGCAGATCCTTCAATTTCACATCGCGGATATCCTTTCCATCCAGTAGAATCCTTCCTTCTGTCACATCGTAAAAACGCGGAATCAGAGAACAGAGCGTCGTCTTTCCGGCGCCAGAGCTTCCCACCAGCGCTACATAGTCTCCTGCCGGGACATGCAGATTCACATTGCTTAACACATTTTCCTTCGACTCCTCATAATGAAACGAAACGTTTTCAAATGTTACTTCACCCTGCACATTCTTCAGTGGCAACGCATCCTGCTTGTCCTGGATGTCCGGTGCGATGCTCATAATTTCCAGAAAACGTTCATAACCGGAATAACCATTCTGGAACTGTTCCGTAAAGTTCACCAGCTTTTTCACCGGATCTGTACAGTTGTTAATATACAGAAGAAATGTAACCAGATCCGCCGCCCCAAGCTTACCACCTGTCATCAGCAATGCGCCGACAATCAGCGAAATAACGGTAATCAGCGTCGAAAATGCTCCCATTCCCGAATTGTAAATTCCCATATAGCGGTAGCTGACCTTCTTCGAATCGACAAAACGGTCATTTCCCGCATTGAACTTACGCATCTCCTCTGTCTCATTTCCAAACGATTTGACAACACGGATCCCCGAAAGACTGTCCTCAATCTGACTGTTGATATCCGCAATTCTACGACGGTTTTCCTTGAATGCACTCTTCATGCGGCTGTTCATTACCAAGGCAAATAGCAGCATCACCACAATAACCACAAGCGGCACACATGCCAGCATCGGATTTACCACAAACAGGATGATCATCGCACCGATCAGTTTGATAAACGAAATGACAATATCCTCCGGCCCATGATGTAAAAGCTCACTGATATCGAACAGATCGCTTGTGATGCGCGACAACAGATGGCCGACCTTCTGGTTATCGAAAAAAGCAAACGAAAGCTTCTGATAATGGCCGAAGATCTCGTTCCGCATATCATGCTCAATCCGCGCCCCCATCACATGGCCGTAATAGGCAATATAAAAGTTACAGTACATTTCAACCAGAACCATAGCAATCATCAGAATACCGAGGCGGATAATCTCACCCGTTGCCTGCTCCAGCGGCTTTTCCACAACCGTACTCGTAATATACCGTACAATCAGTGGAATCACCAGTGTAATGGCTGCTCCAAGCATTGCAAAAAACATGTCGGTAAAAAACAATCCCTTATATGGAATGTAATACCGCGCCAGCTGGCGGATTCTTCTCTTCTCTTTTCCGGTTTCTTTTTCTTTACTCATCCTGTCCTCCCTTTCCGTTGGAAACCATTTTGTAATCTTTTCGGAACTCAGACGGTGATACGCCGCATGCCGTTTTAAATGATTTCATGAAATGCTTATCATTTTCAAATCCAACCTGTTTGGCAATTTCCGTAATTTTATCTTCTGTTTGAATCAACAGACGCTTTGCCTCCGCAATGCGGATCTCCTTCAGATAGTTCACAAAATTCACACCGGTATGTTCTTTAAACGCTGCTGAAAACAGCGAATAATTCATACAAATATGGTTAGATACCATTGCCATATTCAGATCTTTTGCATAATTTTCCCGAATATATGAAATTGCCTCTTCCATTTTTTCTTTTCCGGCTGTCTGACTTTTCAGGCTTTCCCTGTAAACGTGTATCCATTTTTCAAACGCATCCAGAAACAGATCTGCATCACGGTACTGCAGAGGGCGCGGACATTTTTCCTGTTTTTCCGCCACTCGATGAAAAAGATCCAGCTCTTTACAGATTGCTTCTGTTACTGCCAGAAGCTGATAGGGGGAAACCCTCTGATGTGCTGCCTCAAAATACCAGTTCCGCATTTTTCGCAGCACAGTATCTGCCCGGTCCGTTGGCACCTGCAGAATAAATTTTTCCTGAAACTGTGCCAGTTCCGGCTTTTCCTCAAAACATTTTTTCTGATATTCTTCCACAGGATTTTTCTGTATAAATGCCATTTCCCGGGCCAGCAGTGCTTCCTGGTATGCCTCTGGAATTTCCATCACAGAACGATGTTCTTTTCCCACTCCGAGACAAAATCTCTCATCTTTTTCTTTCATGATCCGCTCTGCCTCCGGTTCCGGCAGAAGATACAGAACTCCTCCTTCTACGCCTTCCAGCAGAATTCCGCTGCATTTCGAAAACCGTTCCCCATTTGCCTTGCTGGTCAGCAGGATCCGGAAGCTGTCGTTTCCGATGTATCGCCGGATCCTGCTTTCCATATCCATCCATTCGTTTTCTTCGGCCATTTCTGCATTCATCATCAGATAACGGAGCTGATTTAAAAAGCACCGTTCTTCCTCTTCTTCCGTTTCCCGGGTCTCCGAAAGCTCTCGTTCCAGATTTTCCAGAAGCTGTTCTATCGTCTCCCGCTTGATCGGTTTTAAAATATAGTCCCGAACTCCATGCTTCATCATTTCAACCGCATAGGAAAATTCATCATAGCCGCTTAAAACAATAACAACAGGTTTCTGTGACAACTCCTCCATTTTGTTGACCAGTGTCAGACCATCCATTTTGGGCATACGGATATCAGTGAACATGACGTCCACCCTCTGTTTTCTCAAAATCTCCAATGCCTCTTCTCCGTTTCGACACTCCAGAATCTCCTCCACCGGCACGCTGCTTCGCCGGATCATCGCCACGATTCCCTGTCGAATTAATTTTTCATCTTCTACAACCAGCAGTGTATTCATTTTCTTTTTCTTCCTCTTTCTCGTCACCCTCTTGATCCATCAGAGAATATTTCCCCCTCGTGATGGGAAGATGAATACTCACCTTCGTATAGCAATGCTCTTTTGTATAGACCGACAGCCCATACTCTGTTCCAAATTGAATGTGGATTCTGTCCTGTACATTCCGAAGCCCGATTCCATGTTTCGGCTGTGTATCTGAATTCAGGCGCATTCTTAGTTTACGTCTCAGAATTGCAAGCTGCTTTTCTGACATGCCTGTTCCGGAATCTGTGATTTCAATCTCAAAGCTCTTTTCATGCTCTATTCCTTTGATTTCAATGACAGCGTCTGCATCCAGCTCCTCAATTCCATGTGTAATTGCATTTTCCACAATCGGCTGAAGAGACATCTTCGGGATATCCTGCCGATATAAATTTTCCGGCATCTGAACGGACAGTGTTATTGTGAAATCATACCGCAGATTCATCAGTTCCACATAGTTCTGAATATAATTCATCTCATCCTGAACGGTTACCAGGAATTTATTCCAGCGCATATTGTAGTGCAGCATTTCGCCAAGTGCTGTCACTGCATCGGAAATCGTATATTCTTCCTTAATCTCAGCCATCATCTTGATGGATTCCAGAACATTATAAATAAAATGAGCGTTAATCTGGTTCTGCATTGCCCGGATTGCCGTATCTTTCAGCGCTGCCTCCCTTTTGATGCTTTCCTCGTTCTGTTTCTGAATTCTCTCCAGCATTCCGTTGATACCATAGCTCATTTCCCGCATCTCTTCTGCGCTGTAACAAACCTTTATCTTTGTTGTTCCATTGTCAATCTGACGCATCTCACCCAGGACGTCATAAAACTCCTTCAGCAGGCCACGCACAATCAGATTGACCACCACAATCAGAAGCAGTCCGAAGCCGGCAAATTCAAGCAGCATTCTCTGCTGCTGTTTGATCATGTTTCCGGTTGCATCATCCAAATTGGTCAATGTTACAAACATTCCATTGAGTTTATCGACTTTCCGAAGCACAATTGCAACGTTTTTCCGGTCAATCACCGCGCTCTGCTGACTCTCTTTTCTGTCACGGATTCCTGCCCGGAACAGAATCAGCCCCCGATAGGACTGCCATTTGCAGGCTGCCGCTGTCTTCCCGCAGTCATATAAATTCCAATTTTCATCAACAAAACAGGCCCAGCTGCTGTCACCGGATCGATAGATTTCAGGAAATATGTCTGCCATACGCATGGATACCTCGATCACGCCAAGCCTTCCTCCGCTTTGATCCCGCAGCTCCCGTACATAAGTCATCAAATGGGAACCTTCTTTTTTTGTACCGGAGATAATATTTTTTTCCTGTATGTCAAAAAACCACTGTCCTCCGCCCTGATAGCTTCGGTACCAGGCGCAGTTTTTCATCTTTTCCTTCTGGTACAGGATCGGCTGCTGCTCCAGAAAACCATCTGCCATGGCAAAAATATGGATCTGGTACAGATCCGGCATTGCCTCCTGCATTTTATCGATTATGCTGATGCTGTTGTTCCGAAATTGCTGATAATAGCTCTCCGAGATCTCCTCTCCCCTCCTGAGATGAAGAAGATATTTTTCCAGTGGTTCATACTCCTGCAGCGTATCTACAACCATTGAGCAGGCATTCGCTTTTGCATTCACCTCCGCACAGGTAAGATCTATTGCTGTTACTGCTTCATTTACCCCATGATCTATGGCATTCTTTTTGATACTCCTAAACCCAAAGCACATCATGCCAAAAAGCGGAATAAAAATAAAGATCAACGTTGTTACGGTAAATTTTTCGTTCAGTTTCAGTCCGCGAAACCAGTTTCGCATTTTTCATCCCCCAGTTTTCTTTTCGGTTCTGTAACCTTACTAATTTTACCAGTTTTTTCTTTAAAAAGCAATTTTTTCGGAAAAATTATTGACAAAAAGAGAAGACGGTACACTTTTTTTCCGTGCACCGTCTCTCTTTTCGCAAGACTCATATATGACGCAAAGCATGATTCCAGGGAAACAGCTTTCGTACCATTGTTATACTGTTGTCAGATCCCACGGTTCATAAATCTTTGGAACATCGCTGATCAGACGTTTGGTATACGCTGCTGTCGGGTGAAGAATTACTTCTTCTGCCGGTCCCGATTCCACAAATTTTCCATGCTCCATAATATAAACATTATCGGATACATAGTAAGCAAGACCAATATCGTTGGTAATGAAGATAATCGTCATATTGATCTCATCACGCAGCTTCAGCAGCATATCAAGGATCGTTGCACGTGAGCAGGCATCAATCATGGACGTCGGCTCATCGGCAAGCAGAATCTTTGGTTTCAGAAGGAAAATGCGTGCGATCATCAGTCGCTGCATCTGGCCTCCTGACAGCTCAAATGGATATTTGTTTGTCAGTTCTGCGTATTTTAAGTTAACAAAGCTGCAGGCCTCTGTCATCAGACGTTCTTTTTCTTCTTTCGGCAGATTTTTGTCACCGCGCATGTTAATGCAATCCAGCAGAACAGAATCTACACGTTTGAACATATTGTAGGAAGCGAACGGATCCTGGAAAATCGCCTGAATTCCCTTCCAGTACTCTTTTTTCTTCTTTCCGTTCGAAATGTCTCTTGGTTTACCCTGGAAATCAATTTCGCCTTCGGTTACACTGATCAGTCCGAGCAGCATTTTGGAAAGCGTTGTTTTTCCGGATCCGGATTCTCCTACGATGGAAACAAATTCACCCTCATGAAAATCGAAATCCACATGATCTACAGCGACCGTTTTGGCATCACCAAAACCAAACACTTTCGTTACACCTCTTCCGGAGAGGCATGGTTTTAATTCTTTTCCATCACGCATTTGCATACACCTCCCGAATCTTTCTCTCAGACATCAGGCAGCGGTACTCTCTTCCGTTTGGCAGCTCGATGACCTCTGGTTTCATACCGCGGCAGGTTGGTTGTGCATAAGGACAGCGGTCTGCAAAGCGGCAGCCCTCCGGCGGATGCTTCAGGTTTGGCGGAGTTCCCGGAATTGCAGTCAGCTTCTGTTCTCTTACACCTTCCTCCGGAACGATGATCGATCCCATCAGACCTTTGGAATACGGATGCAGCGGATCGAATACCATTTCTTTTGCGGTACCCTTTTCTACGATCTGTCCGGCATACATAACCATAATATCGTCAGTTACGTTGTAAAGAAGCGGCAGCTCGTGTGTGATGAAGATCATGGATTTGATAAATCCTTTTTCCATCAGGTCACGCATCATTTTGATAACCATTTTCTGGGAAGTTACATCCAGCGCGGATGACGGCTCATCGGCGATCAGTACCTTCGGAGAAAGGATGGTGGAAATTGCAATTACCGTTCTCTGTTTCATACCACCGGAAAGTTCTACGGCGTGTTTCTGCAGAACCTCTTCCGGCAATCCCAGGATTTCAAAACGCTCTTTTGCCAGATCATAAATGTCTTTTTTCGGCATTTTCGGATCATGCGCATGAATAACATCTTCCACAAATCGAATGATTTTCTGTGTCGGATTTAGAGCATTCATTGCCGCCTGTGGAATGTAGGCAATCTCATTACCAAGGATATTTTTTCTTACATCATCCGGTTTCATTCCGGAAATCTTTCTTCCATCTACAATGATGTCACCGCTGATGTAATGCAGTGGCGCGAAATAATAGCCCATCAGGGACAGCGCCAGTGTTGATTTACCACAGCCGGACTCTCCGGCTACACCAAGGGATTTTCCCTCTTCAATTTTCAGGGAGACTCCGTCTACGGCGTATACATCTTCATGAAAACGCGTTACATATTTCGTTTTCAGATTGTTTACTTCCAGCATTACTTTTCCCATAGCTGCCTCCTTAGTCTCTTAACTGCGGGTTGAATACCTGGTCAAGACCGGTGTTCATCAGGTTAAGAGAGAATGAAATAAGTGCGATTACAAGAATGACCGGGAAATATGCCCACCATGCACCGTTTAAGTGTGCATTGTACTGGGTTGCCCATTGCATCATAAGACCAAGTGTTGCAGTCTTTGTGGTCGCCGGTCCAAGTCCGATCATAGAAAGCTGTGCCTCTGCCAGAATTCCGGAGGAAATCTGGAGAATGAAGGCCATAACAACGTAGGATGCAACGTACGGAAGGATGTCGGTAAGGACAATCCGCAGCATGCTGTGGCCGGACAGTTTGGAAAGGTTTACATGGTCACGGTTTCGAAGAGAAATAACCTGGGAACGTACGGAACGTGTTGTCCACGGCCATGCGGTAATTCCGATCAGGAGTGCCACCATCATGATTCCCCTCTGAGACTCACCTACGCTGTAGGAGATGAGGATCAAGAGAACGAAGGATGGGATAACGGTGAACAAGTTGGTAAAGAACAGAATCAGGTTGTCCACAAAACCTCCAAGGTAACCTGCAAGAAGTCCGAGGAACAGTCCGATCACGGTTGCAATGATTCCCGCAACCAGACCAATTTTCAGGGATGAACCTGTTGCAGAGATCAGCTCAGTCAAAACATCACGACCAAAGTTATCTGTACCAAGAACAAAGTTCTGACGGTTAATGACATCTTTTTCATTGATGTACTGCTTGCTGTCGATGCTCTGAACCTCTTCCAGCTCACCGGTCTCTTCATTTTTCTCGGCAATAATAGTTGGAACATCTTCTAAAATACCATCGATCTCTTTGTCAAGACGCTGATATTTTTTCTTTTTTGCTGCGATAAGGCCTTTCTGTTCTGCATTTGGGTCATATTTTTCCTCCCAAAGCGCAATCAGACCTTCTGCATCGGTAACATCGATTTCACTGGCATCTACACCGCCGTATTTTTCCAGCCATTCTGCCATCATAGAACGGTTGTCCATTGTCAGTTTACTTTCAACGATGGATGCGGTTGCATCAACATTCATCTTATACGTTTTGCCGGAATTTACGGTGTCCTGAATCGAAAGATAGGTACCCGGTTTGAAAAAGTTTCCGTTTCCGATCATTGCCAGCGGATCTTTTGCCACAACAAACGGATAGATGATAATGGTCAGGAGAATTGCCAAGAAGATTACAAATCCTGTCACGAATTTTCCTGAATGAAAAATCTGTTTGATTGTATTTTTCATAGCGTATTCTCCTTTCTAATCCTGCTGGGATGCTTTGACACGTGGGTCAATGACTGCATACAGAAGTTCAACAAGCAGGTTGGCCAGCAGAACCATGATGGTAATGATTAACGTACAGGCAGAAAGCAGCGGATAATCCTGGCCGGTAACTGCTGAGAGCATCGTTGTTCCAAGTCCCGGATAACTGAATACCATCTCAGCTACCAGGTTGCCGCCTATCATGGTACCAAGGGACATTGCAAGACCGGTGATCTGCGGAAGCATTGCGTTACGGAACACATATTTCACAATCGTATGATCCTTGATTCCAAGGAAACGACTGTATTTTACATAGTCGGCATTCAATTCATAAATTGACATTGAACGCATACCAATAGCCTGGCCGCCGATCGTGATGATTACGATAGACCAGAACGGCAACTGGTAATGTGAAAGCACAGATTTCATAAAAGCAAGGCTCATATGCGGAATCATACTGCTCGCATAGCCGCCTGCTGCAGGTGCAATATGTAATTTCAGTGAGAAAACAAATAAAAGTACGGTTGCCATACCAAAGGCAGGTACGTTACTGATAAACAGGAATGCCGGAAGGATTGCCTTGTCGAAAACACCTTTCATGTAAGCTGCAATTGCACCAAGCAGGTTACCAAGAATCCATCCAACAATAATGGCCGGAAGCTGTAAACATATGGTCCACAGAACCGAACTGGAAATAATATCGGATACGGTACGCGGATACTGGCTGAAAGAAATGCCGAAATCACCGCGAAGTGCATTTTTTACCCAGGTAAAAAACT
>OHWC01000348.1_pt1 | contig 26707 bp, 20 predicted proteins | sample 1579541 | NCBI WGS metagenome assembly OHWC01 (sample SAMEA3882551, study PRJEB24775) | human gut metagenome | biome: human-associated habitat; feature: intestine environment; material: feces | place: Netherlands | collected 2009/2010
CCCAGTTATCTTTCCAGCGTTTCATGGAATTCGGATATTTGGGAGTCCATTTTTCTGTTACCCGATCCAGAGCAGACAGTGCTTTCTTTTCATCTGCAGCTTGATAGATGGTCTTCAGGTCTGTTGCGAAAGCTTTTCGGTCCTTATCAGGGACATATTTCAAAGTGTTCCTTACCTGGTGCACGATACAACGCTGATACTCTGTTTTGGGAAAGGCGGCAGCAATGGCTTCTTTGATTCCTGTCAGACCATCAGCACAGATGATCAATACATCTTTTACACCGCGGTTCTTCAGCTCATTCATAACAGAAAGCCAGTATTTGGCACTTTCATTATCTCCAACATTAATAGTCAGGACTTCTTTCTTTCCTTCGGTGTTGATACCCAGAATGACGTAAGCTGCAAGCTTACGGATCACTCCATTATCCCGCACAGAATAATGGATCGCATCAATATACAGGATCGGATATACCTCATCTAATGGCCGGTTCTGCCAGTCCTCAATCTGTGGGAGGATCTTGTCTGTAACATCAGAAATGAAACTTTCAGATGTTTCAAATCCATAAATATCTTCGATAGTTTCTGAGATCTGTCGTGTAGTCATACCTTTTGCATACATAGAAATAATCTTTTGATCAATATCAGAAATGTCTTTCTGGCGTTTTTTCACTACCTGTGGCTCAAAAGTTGATTTACGATCCTGCGGCACTTCGATTTCCATAGAACCATAACGGCTATTGACCTGTTTGCGTTTATAGCCATTTCTATAGTCATCATTATCAGAACGTTCTGATTTTTCATAGCCGAGATGATCATCCATTTCCGCTTCCAGCATCTCCTTAATGGTGCCGCCTAAAAGATCTTTCAAGGCGTCCTGGATATCTTCTGCGGACTGAATATCATACTCTTCAAGAAGCTGGTGGATAATGTTTCTTTTTCCTTCTGTCATTTGTACTCGATGTACAGGTTTCTTTTGTCTTGCCATAATAAAAGGCCCTCCTAATGATATTTATTTTATCATAGAAGAACCTTTTAAACACTATTTTACAGAAAAAGTTTCATACTCTCAAAACATCAGTTTTCCTGACGAATTGTCTCGGTGCTCCCCCGTTCCGTCCCATCCACGCCAAGGTCTCCGCCCCACCCAAATCACAGCCCCGCACCCCGGCACGTTTCTCCCCTCCCACCGCATCCGCCGCCCACACGACGTCCGCTTTTCCTCGTCCCCCCTCCCACCAAAAAACGGCCCCACAAGGAACCGTTTTTTCTCATCTTATAATACATTCTTCAACAGCATCAGCACCGGATTATTCTCCCGAATCCATGCCAGCGCCATATCGCCCTGGATCTGCTTCATGCATACATTCCCCCAGTGTGTCGCCTGAAAGCAGTACACCACCGCAAAGAAAATCCAGATCCACAGCACCGCACGCACGACACCAAGTCCTGCTCCTCCCATGCGGTTCAAAAAGCTGATCCCCGGAATCTCCGCAATCAATTCCACAATTTTCACCGCAATCGTCACGAAACCAACGGCCAGCACCAGTGTCAGAAAGAAAGCGATTCCTTTCATAATCTTTTCCGATACCGCCTTCGCCGCGTAGGATGCCAGACTGTGCAGCTGTTCCTCCTGGTACTCCCGCACCGCGCCGCTTCCGAGGATCTGGTTCACCAGCTCCTCCGGCACGCCCATGCTCTCCAGCCATTTCTTCTGCACATCCTGGTTTTCCCCCGACAGAAATTCATTGTTTTCAAATGTCTCTAAACATTTCTTCTCCACATACTGCGGCAGCTCCGTTCGCTCATTCAGCACATCCGTCACATACGGATTCATCCAGATCGCCAGTCCTGTCACCAGAATCAGGGACACCATGGACAGCACTGTCCGGACCAGCCCCTTTCGATATCCAGCCAGCGCGGAAAGAATGCACACCGCAAGTAATACGTATCTCAGCCAATTCATGTTTTTCTTCTCCTATTTCAGCCGGATCATCGAAACGCCGTCCTCCTCCGCGAGCAGATACCGGTTCTGCCCCATGCCGAGGATCTCGTGAATCTGTGTTTCGCTGACCACGCCGCTGTACTTCTTTCTTCCATTTAAGGTATATACACACAGCTCCTGCCGGTTCGTCAGCAGAATCTGTTTTTCTTCTATCTGAAGGTTCTGGTAATAGAAATCCAGATTTTCATCCGCAAGCTGCTTTCCTTTCAGATTGTAGATTTTCATCCGGTAAGGATGATCGTCGCTCTCCCCGCGCAGAATCAGAACCACGCGGTCGTCCGCATACGCGCAGCTTAAAATTTCTCCATCTTCCGATACGCTCACCGTTTCCTTCGGCTTGTTTGTTCCTTCATAAACGCGGAAGCCGTTGTCAAAGAAGGCAACCCATGAGGATGTTCCCGCGGTTTCGATCTGCGGGCACAGCATATCGGTGTAGCTCGATGAGCTTGCAAGATTGTCCACCAGATCCTCGCCCCTGCTTCCGAAATTGTAGAAAGCGACCTGTGATTTCATCTTGCCGCCGTCTTCGTAAGCGTAGGAAACCGCCATCCAGAGTCCGTCCGCGGAAAGTGAGAGATCCATCGGATAGCCCGGGCTGTCCATGTTCGGGTGAGAGGAGGCGATCTCCGTTCCATCGGTATTATAGTATTTGATCCAGCTCTCCCCGTTGTTTTCCAGAATCGCCGCAACGACGCCCTGGCCTGCAACGGATGCTTTCACGATCGGATACGACGCGGTAATTTCGCCGGCCTTTCCATCGGCATCGTATACAACAATTTTGGTTCCGTTTTTATCGTAAATGGCAATTGCATCGCCGCAGGATATCATCTGCGGATTTTCCATGGTATAATGATCGCTCCAGAGGGTCTGATTTTCCCGGTCGCGCAGTTCGATGCCGTCGATACCGTAGCGCACGATCTTATTTCCGGATTTCTGAAACATATACGTATCGGTGTCCTCGGTCTCTGTTGCCTGTACTGTGTCGTATCCCTGAAAAGTACGCAGCTGAAGCCATACCCCTGTACCAATTCCGGCCGCGAGAATGGCTCCTGCAAGGATTCCAACGGTGATCCGGCGTCTGCGTTTTCTTTTTCTGTTTTCTGCTTTATACTCCTCAAGATCCCGGACTTTTGCTCCGTTCTCCTGTTCTTCTCTGTTTTTTCCGTCCATTTTCATTCCCCTTATGTTCTTTTCGGACTTATTTTCTGCCGCCCTTTCGGCCGCAGTTTGATTCCGCTCTAGTGTACCATATTTTTCTCTATTTTGGGAGGTATATTTTCTGCCCCGCATATATGAGATCTTCCACCGCGATCTGGTTCAGTTCGCAGATATCTTTCACTCTGCTCATCGTTCCGTAATATCTCTCACTGATTTTCGAGAGGCTGTCCCCCTTCTGTACGGTGTACTCCTGCCAGACCTGCGCGGCGGTTTCTGCCGTCTCACTGCCGGAAGCAGTTCCCGGGGCGGACGATGGCTCTGCTCCCGGTGCTGGATCTGTCTGCACCGTACCGGTATTGTTCTCCGCTGCACCAGTCTGCTCCCCGCCGGATGTGCTTTGCTCTCCGCTGCCTGCCGGATCCGTTCCGGATAAATTCTGCTCCTCACTTACCGCCGCGCTCCCGCTCTCATTTTCCGTTTCCAGTTCCGTTCCTGTGCTTTCCGGTGTCGAAGTATTTTCCCCTGTGTTTCCCTCTTCCGCCGCTGATGCTTCCGCTGCACTCTCCGCCGTCTGTGTCTTCTCTCCCTGTACGTTTCCCGCCACTGCTACCGTCTGCTCCTTTGTTTTCCCCGGAAACGGCAGCGCATCTCCGTATTTCTGCGTCACCGTCACAAGAAGCGCCGCAGCCGCGCATGCTGTCATCGCATAGAGGATCGGCTTTCTGTGATCGTGTTCCGGCTCCTCCCCGCTCTTCTCCTCAATCATCTTCCGAAAATCGCTGACAGCGCGGTCGGGCACGCTCTCTCCGTTTTCGATCGACCGGTTCTGATTCTGATCGATCAGATACGACTGCATCGGCTCATTCTTTTCATAATAAATGTAAAAGCCTCCCGTGCTCCGCAGGGTGCCGCCCTCGTACGTATAGAAGGTTTCCTCTTTTTCCTGTCCGTTGACGCGGAACAGCGTCTTGTCATTTCCGCCGAAGTGGTTCAGATGCGCTCGGATGATCTGTTCATTCAGATCCTCCCCGTATCCCGGAAGAGAAAGTGCCCAGCCGAGGATCTGCTGGTTTTTGAAATATTTTTCCATCACATCGTGGACCTCCGTCCATACTGCATCATCGAAGACCAGGTGATCCGGCGCCGGCTCCATCGTATGAATCGCGGCCGCGCTGCGGATAAAAAAGTAGGAAATTCCGTCCGCCCACTTAAATTCACCGAACAGCATGGCGGCACGTCCCTCTGGTGCGGAAAAATATTTTTTCAGAAAGGTTCCGACATAATCTTCCAGATAAATCCGCTCCCTGCCGTTCGTATCACCGACCTGGCGGATATTTTTCGGCAGATGAAAGTATCCCTCGTTGCCGTTCGCCTGCTCTTTGTTTTCTTTATAGACAATCTCAATCATGCTTTTCACCCCTTTTTGCCTACTTTATCACGGATGTTCCGCGAAAAAGATCGTTTTGGGGCAGGGCTGTCACGGTTTTTTCCGACTGTTTTCCCGTTTTTCTGCACCGGAGGGCATGTCATGTTTTTTTCATTGCAGGAATAGTTTATACCATATACGGTTAAACTGTGGATGATTCTTCTGAAAGGCAGGTACCGGTCATGTTTCGAAAAAAAGACGCCGAAGTTTACTACATCAATGAGCGAAGCCGCAGCGCCAGCGAAGAGCTGGCGTCGCTGTTTTCTTACTGCATTCAAAAGGACGGACGCATGTTCCGTGAACTGGTATTTCTCTGCATCGGAAGCGACCGGATCACTGGGGATTCCTTAGGACCGCTGATCGGGTACCAGCTTTCGCCGTACTGCAGCCGCGTTTTTCATGTCTACGGAACGCTGGATAACCCGGTGCACGCCCTGAATCTACCGGACCGGATTTCGTACATCCATTCCCGCCACCCGGAGGCACTGCTCGTTGCGATCGATGCTTCGCTTGGTTCGCGGCGTCATCAGGGATACATCACGATCGGAAACGGGGCGATCCGGCCGGGCGCGGGGGCAGGGAAGACGCTGCCCGAGGTCGGAGATATTTTTATCACAGGCATTGTGAATGTATCGGGCAGTTTTGAACAGCTTCTTCTGCAGACAACCCGGCTTGCCACGATTTTCCATATGGCGGAATCCATCTCGCAGGGAATCCTGCTCGCCTGCCGGGAACTTGAGGCGGCCGGGACAAGCGAACTTCTGCTTTAAGAAAAACTGCAGACAACAAAACAGGCAGAGACCGCACCGTTTTCCGGTGTAGCCTCTGCCTGTTTTCTTTTGTCATTTATTTCGAAAAATCTTATTTACAGAACTCTTTTACCTGCTCGTAAACGCCCTCGCCGTCGAGTTTGTATTTTGCAAGAAGAGCGGCTGCCGGGCCGGACTCTCCGAAGACGTCCTGTACACCGATTTTCTTCACCGGAACCGGGCATTTCTCTGCCAGTGCGTCGCAGACTGCGCTTCCAAGTCCTCCGATCACCGAGTGCTCTTCTACGGTTACGACTTTGCCAGTCTCTTTTGCTGCTGCAACGATCAGCTCCTCATCCAGCGGTTTGATGGTGTGGATGTTGATGATCTTGGCATCAATGCCGTCTGCGGCAAGTTTCTCTGCTGCTTCCAGAGCGGAGCTTACGCAAAGGCCTGTTGCAACGATGGTGACATCCTTGCCTTCACGGAGAACAACGCCTTTTCCGAGCTCAAATTTGTAATCCGGTCTGTCGTTGATCACCGGCACTGCCAGACGTCCGAAACGAAGGTAAACCGGTCCGTTGTATTCATAAGCTGCTTTCACGCAGGCTTTTGCCTCTACATCATCTGCCGGGTTCAGGATGACCATGCCCGGGATGGTTCTCATCAGGGCGATATCCTCGTTGCACTGATGTGTTGCGCCGTCTTCTCCTACGGAAATTCCGGCATGGGTAGCACCGATTTTTACGTTCAGATGCGGGTATCCGATGGAGTTGCGCACCTGCTCAAACGCACGGCCTGCGGCAAACATCGCGAAGGTGCTTGCGAACGGAACGATGCCTGTGGTGGAAAGACCGGCAGCGATTCCCATCATATTACATTCTGCGATACCACAGTCGATGTGGCGGTCCGGATATGCTTTTTTGAACACACCGGTCTTGGTTGCTGCTGCAAGGTCAGCGTCGAGTACGATCAGATTGTCATGCTCTGCGCCAAGTTCAACCAGTGCATTACCGTAACTTTCTCTTGTTGCGATTTTCTTTACTTCTGACATAACGCTTCACCTGCCTTTTCCAGTTCTGCCATAGCAATTGCGTACTCTTCATCGTTCGGAGCTTTTCCGTGCCAGCCTACCTGGTTCTCCATGAAGGAAACGCCTTTTCCTTTTACGGTCTTTGTGATGATGGCGGTCGGCATGCCTGTTACGGTGCGCGCCTCATCAAATGCAGCTTTCAGCTGATCGAAATCGTTGCCGTCCGCTACGTTGATTACGTGGAAGTTGAATGCCTCGAATTTTTTGTCGATCGGGTACGGACTGTTGACATCTGCTACGTTTCCGTCGATCTGAAGTCCGTTGTTGTCTACGATCACAACGAGGTTGTCCAGATGTTTTGCTCCGGCAAACATGGCTGCCTCCCAGACCTGACCTTCCTGGATTTCACCATCGCCAAGAAGTGTATAAACACGAAATGCTTTGTTCTGCAGTTTTGCACCGAGTGCCATTCCGACTGCTGCGGAGATTCCCTGTCCGAGGGAACCGCTTGACATATCAACGCCCGGGATATGTTTCATATCCGGATGTCCCTGCAGGTAAGAGCCAAGGTGACGAAGGGTCAGCAGGTCTTCTTTCGGGAAGTAACCTTTTTCAGCCAGTGCTGCGTAGAGTCCCGGCGCTGTGTGGCCTTTCGAAAGTACAAAACGATCGCGGTCCGGATCTTTTGGATTTTTCGGGTCCACGTTCATTTCTTCAAAATACAGATACGTGAAAATATCGGCTGCAGACAGAGATCCGCCCGGATGGCCGGCCTTTGCTGCATGAACGCCGCTGACGATCCCTTTGCGGATCTCATTGGCCGTCTTCTGAAGTTCTAACTTGTTCATGTCTTTTCTCCTTGTTTAGTTGGATCGGAATCAAAAGCTGGAAATATCGCTATTGTTCACTTCGTTCACAATACCATATTTCCAGCTTTTATGCAATCATGTTTAGGTCTTATTCGCCGAATACAGCTTTGTAGTCAGCCTGGAATTTTGCGATTCCGGCGTCGGTCAGAGGATGTTTGGTCATCTGTACGATTACATTGTATGGAACAGTTGCAATGTCTGCACCAGCCAGTGCGCAGTCGGTTACGTGGATCGGGTTGCGGACGCTTGCTGCGATGATCTCGGTGTCGATGCCGGCTACGTCGAAGATCTCAACGATTTCACGGATCAGATCAACGCCGCGGGTGCTGATGTCATCGAGTCTTCCAAGGAATGGGGAAACATAAGTTGCACCTGCTCTTGCAGCCAGAAGTGCCTGGTTTGCGGAGAAGATCAGGGTTACGTTTGTCTTGATGCCCTCTGCGCTCAGAACTTTAACAGCTTTGAGTCCTTCTACGGTCATCGGGATTTTAACAACCATGTTTGGATGGATGGCTGCGATCTCACGGCCTTCTTTGATCATGCCTTCTGCATCTGTTGTGGTAGCTTTTACCTCGCCGCTGATCGGTCCGTCTACGATCTCGGTGATCTCTTTGATGACCTCTTTGAAGTCACGTCCTTCTTTTGCGATCAGGGACGGGTTGGTGGTAACGCCGCAGATAACGCCCATGTCGTTTGCTTTTTTAATGTCCTCTACTTTTGCTGTGTCGATGAAAAATCTCATGTTGTTTTTCCTCCCATATTCATACTTTCGTAAGGTTTCGGGGCCTGTTGTTTTCCGCAGAACGGCTCCGTTTTTCTGTTATCTCCAGTATAGATATGTTTGGTTTTTCCGTCAAGTCGGCCTCATTTTTATTAATTAATTTTATTATTTATAAATACTATTTTATAAATTACTCTGGCGGATTTTTTCTCATTTTTTCCGGTTTTTCCTTTTCTTTGTGTTTTCCCGGTTTGCGCCGGAGCTGTTTTATTCAAAATTATTAATAATAAATTCAGCCGTCCTATTTATTTTTTAATTTTTCGGTTCTTGCATACGAAGTGCTGCGCCGCACGATCAGTTTCGGCTCATACTCGACATGATACGTGCTTAAGGGTTCATTGCCGTCCTGGCTTTCCCGAAGAGACTGGATTTTCCGCAGGATGATATCGCACGCATCGCGGCCCTTCAATGGCACATAGTGGTCGATCGTCGTCAAGGAAATCGAGCGGAAGCTGGAATAGACGGTGTTGTCACATCCCACTACGGAAATATCCGCCGGAATGCGCAGTTTGCTCTCGAGCACGGCGTCCATGATCCCGAACGCTATCATATCATTCATGCCGACGATTGCCGTAAGGTTCTTGTCCTCCCGCAGCAGTTCCTTCGTCAGATAATAGCCCATCTTGTACTCAGAATCCATGCTCGGGATCACCTCGTCGAGGTCCTCATCCGCCGATTTGACGATCACGCCGTCGCCGTATCCTGCCTCCTCAAACTCGCGCACAAAGCCCTCCACGCGTTTCAGGCGCTGGCCCTGTTTGGAAGTCAGCGGAGGTGAAACAAACGCCACATGCCGGTGTCCCAGTTCCAGCAGGTGGCGTGCCATCAGCCTGCCGGGTTTTGCATTGTTCAGCTCGACCGCATCAATTTCCAGCAGTTCTTCTCGGTTGTTGATGATGACAAGCGGAATCTCCGCGGCCAGCTCCTCCACTTTTTCCTTGCAGCTTCTGCTCGGATTGCAGGTGTAGATAATGCCGCGCGGGCGCACACTCTTCATCATCCGAAGATAATTCTCTTCGATTTTCAGGTCCCTCTGCGTATTGCAGACAAAGACCCCGTAATTCTTCTCTTTTGCAACTTCTTCGATGCCGTGCAGCAGCATCACATAGTAAGGATTCGTCAGCGTCGGACAGAAGACGACGATCAGCTTGTTGCCGTTCGACTCTCTTCTCATCTTCCGCCGCGGAATCTGGTAGCCCAGCTCTTTTGCCGCCGCCTCCACTTTTTCTACGGTTTCCCGCGAGAACGAAACGTTTTCCCGCCGGTTCAGGATCATGGAGACCGTCGCCTGGGATACGCCTGAGGCTGCTGCGACATCACTGGATGTCACTTTTTTTCTGCCCATAATTACAGCTCCGTTCTGCCCTCTAACGCACGCAGAAGGGTGACTTCGTCAATATTTTCCAGATCGCCGCCCACCGGAACGCCGCTTGCAATCCGCGTCACCTTGATTCCGGTCGGCTTGATCAGCTTGCTGATGTACATGGCCGTTGTCTCGCCCTCCAGGCTGGAGTTCGTGGCAACGATAACCTCCGAGACATCGCCCTGGAGGCGCTGCATCAGCTCTTTTAACCGGATGTCGTCCGGCCCAATCCCCAGCATCGGGGAGATGGCCCCGTGCAGGACGTGGTAAACGCCGTCGTATTTTCCGGTTTTTTCATATGCCGCAAGATCCTGCGTCGTCTCCACCACCATGATCACGCTGTGGTCGCGCTTGACATTTGCGCAGATCGGGCACAGCTCTTTGTCGGTCAGGGTCTGGCAGCACTTGCAGTACTGGACGTGGGATTTTGCTTCTGTGATCGAATCGGCCAGCCGTTTTGCCTGGTCGGCCGGCATATTCATAATATGAAAGGCCAGTCGCTGTGCGGTTTTCACACCGATGCCAGGCAGATGGGACAGCTGCTCGATCAACTGATTGATGTATCCGCTGTAGTAATCCATCAGAACGGGAATCCTCCGCCCATGCTGCCGAGTCCGCCGGCAAGTTTGCCCATAGCTTTGGCTGCCTCGTCCTCAACTTTGCGCAGTGCTTCGTTGGTTGCTGCCATGATCAGATCCTCGAGCATTTCTACGTCGTCCGGATCTACGGCATCTTCGCTGATTTTAACTTTGGTTACTTCTTTTTTACCGGAAATGGTTACTTCTACGGCTCCGCCGCCTGCTGTCGCAGTGAACTCTTTCTCCTCCAGTGCTTTCTGGTTCTCTTCCATCTGCTTCTGCATTTTCTGAGCCTGCTTCATCAGATTGTTCATGTTGCCCGGCATTCCTCCCGGGAATCCTCCTCTTTTTGCCATGGGTAATATCCTCCTGAAAAATTTGTTTTTAATCTATTCTTCCCCGTCGTCGAAGTCGCTCTCGTCGTCCTCCTCGACCGGGATTCCATGAATCGCCTGCGTCAGTGCATCATCCACGGAAATCGTGGAGAGCGCGGCGTTTGCATGCTGGTCTGCTAAAATGAGCTGGACCTCTACGGTTTTTCCAGTCATCTGTTCAATAATGGTGCGGATCTCATCGGCTGCCTCCGGCCGCTCAACGTAAATGGATGCGAGCTGGTCTGCAAACTCAACAAACAGTTTGGCGTCGCCCGTCTCGCTGTTGTATTTCGGAACGGCGCTCTGCAGAAACTGGCGGAACATGCCGCTTGTCTGGCCGACAATTGCCTTCCAGGACGCGCTGATGCGCTGTAAATCCGCCGGTGCGGCTTTCACTGGTGCCGGTGCACTCTGCGATGTTTCTGCCGCCGCATAGCCGTTTCCGGCCGCTCCGGAGCCTCCTGCACTGCCGTTTCCTGCTCCCGGTGCATTTGTCACCATCATCGGGATTCCGCGCTCCATTTTTTCTTCGAGAATCCTAAGCCGCTCCAGCACGGATTCGAGGTTCTGCTCCATCTGCGGTTTGCAGAGTTTGACGAGCGCCACCTCAACGAGCACGCGCTTCTGCGCCGCATAGCGGAGCTGGCCGGAGAGCTCGGATAAAACGCGGATATAGTGGATCAGCGTCTCATCATCTACCATCGTGCTCTCTTCTTTTAAGAGCTTCAGGTTTTCTGTAGAGACGTCGAGCAGTTCTTCGGTTTCATCTGCGCTTTTTACCAACAGCAGATTCCGCAGATACCACGTAAAGTCGGTAACGAACTGTCCCAGCTCTTTTCCGCGGTTTAAAAGGGTTTCCAGCGTGCGGATGCTTCCCGTTACATCCCCGGCGAGGATCGTGCGGAGCATCTGGCTGAAGATTTCGGTATCAACAGTTCCGAGAACTTCAAGGACTTTATCGTACGTCAGCTTCTGCCCGAGGTAGAAGGCGATGCACTGGTCCAGGAGGCTTAACGCGTCTCGCATGGAGCCGTCGCCCGCCTTTGCGACGTAGCGGATGGCTTTTTCTTCGACGTCCACGCCCTCTTTTTCCATCAGTTCACTAAGACGCGCCGCGATGGTATCGATCGTGATGCGGCGGAAATCGTACCGCTGGCATCTGGAAAGGATCGTCACCGGGATTTTGTTTGCCTCTGTGGTCGCCAGAATGAAGATGACATAGGACGGCGGCTCCTCCAGGGTTTTTAAGAGTGCATTGAACGCTCCGGTAGAAAGCATATGCACCTCGTCGATGATATAGACTTTATACCGTCCCTGTGTCGGCCGGTAGGCTACCTCCTCACGGATTTCACGGATGTTGTCGACACCGTTGTTCGATGCCGCGTCGATCTCGATGACGTTCGTGGAAACGCCCGCCAGAATCGCCTTACACGTCGGACATTCGTTGCACGGGCTTCCGTCCACGGGATGTTCGCAGTTGACCGAGCGGGCAAGAATCTTGGCGATCGTCGTTTTTCCTGTTCCGCGGGTTCCGCAGAACAGGTACGCATGACCGATGCGGTCCGCGCGGATCTGATTTTTTAATGTTGTTACAATGTGATCCTGTCCTTTTACATCCTCAAAGGTGGAAGGACGGAATTTTCGGTACAGAGCAGTATAGCTCATAAAATTTTTCTCCTTTTATTGCATCGGCATGGAAGCCTGCCGCCGGCAGTTTCTTTTGGACAGCAGTGCAACAGAAGAACGGAGACCTTGTTCTTCTTGCTTTAAGGCCTCCGTTCTTTTTCCTTGCCTTTTTTCGGGAACGCATCAATCGCCGAAGCTGATTCCCATCCGTTTTGCCTGCAGGACTTCCTGTGCATTCGGATCTACGGTCTTTAATTTTCCGGCGCACTCGCCCAGCGGAATTTTCTTTACTTTTCCGTTGACCATTCCGACCATGTAGCCGTACTGTTTGTCCAGAATAAGCTGTGCTGCCTCGGATCCGAGTCTTGTGGAAAGGACACGGTCATACGGACACGGGCTGCCGCCTCGCTGCATGTGGCCCGGTACGGTGACGCGGATTTCCATGCCTGTCTTTGCCTCGATCTCTTCTGCGATCTTGTAGGATACGGACGGGTATTTCTTTGCGATTTCTTCCTGACGTTTTTTCAGCTCTTTCTTCGGAAGTGCTGCGTCTTCTTTTGCAATTGCACCCTCGGCAACGGCAAGAATGGTGAATCCGCTTCCGCGCTCTTTTCGTCTGTTGATGGCCTCGCATACTTTTTCAATATCGTATGGAATTTCCGGAATCAGGATAACGTCTGCGCCGCTTGCGATTCCGGCGTACAGAGTCAGCCAGCCTACTTTATGACCCATAACCTCTACGATAAAAACTCTCTGGTGAGAGGAAGCTGTTGTATGGATGCAGTCGATCGCATCGGATGCAATATTGACGGCACTGTAGAAACCGAAGGTCATATCCGTTCCGTAGATATCATTATCGATGGTTTTCGGAAGATGGATAATATTCAGTCCTTCCTCTCTCAAGAGGTTTGCTGTTTTCTGGGTTCCGTTTCCGCCAAGAATGACAAGGCAGTCCAGAAGGAGCTTGTGGTAGGTATGCTTCATTGCTTCCACTTTGTCCAGACCGTTTGCATCCGGGGTACGCATCAGCTTAAACGGCTGACGTGAGGTTCCGAGAATAGTTCCTCCCTGTGTTAATATACCGGAAAAATCTTTTGCACTGAGCATGCGGTAATCGCTGTAGATGAGGCCTTTATAGCCGTTCATGAATCCGTATACTTCGAGATCTTTTACATTGTTTGCAAGGCCTTTTACGACTCCGCGCATGGTCGCATTTAATGCCTGGCAGTCTCCGCCGCTTGTTAACAGACCAATTCTTAACATATGACTTTTCCCATCCTGTTCTTTATTAGATTTTCACGACTGCTTCTTGTTTCTTGGCAGTATTATGGAATGTTTACATTATACCCTATTTTTTTCGTTCTCACAATAGTTCGGGGGAAGAAAGCGCGGGAGTTTCTATTTTTTGTACGAAAAAAGGAAGTCTGGGGTTCAGGCTTCCTTGGATTTTCTTTTTTATGCGCGCCGCACTTCGAACTCTCACCACGAACGTTACTCCTACAGCCTACTCGGCCCAGGCACCCTCACGGCACACAGGAGATTCCACTTAGTGCTGCTGCATTCCTGCCCTGACACGGTTCATGGAGTCCTGTTGCGTAAGACCCAGACGTCAACGTCACTTATAGAAGGCAGCTTCGCAATGAAAGAGCCCTCGGATTGGCATCACCCCCGCTGTAGCGGATTGCGGGTACAGGGCACCGCTATCTCCCCGGCTGCGCATTGTTTAGTATACGGGATTTCGGAGGGGATGTCAAGGAATTTGTGAATTGAAATATTGGTATAGCACGAGTATAATTTATAGTAAGGCCAGAAAATAACGCAAAAATTCAGTACCGCAGAGTGTGAACGACTGCTTTTTTCATTATTTTCAAAATTTGCTATCGATAACTTTTTGAAAATGATATATTTTTTTCTTATAGAAGGAGGGTGGACGAATGATACGAGTTACGGTCTGGAATGAGTTTCAGCATGAGCGAACACAGGAGAAAGTGAAAGAGATTTATCCGGACGGGATTCATGCCTGTATTGCAAAGTTTCTGGGACAAGAGGAGGAGCTTTCGGTTCGGACGGCTGTGTTTGACGAGAAGGAGCATGGGCTGACGGAAGAAGTGCTGGCAAATACCGATGTGCTGGTGTTCTGGAATCATATGCTGCAGGAGGAGTTCTCGGACGATGTGGCCGAGCGGGTTCGGCGTCATGTGCTGGCCGGAATGGGGCTGGTAGTTCTGCATTCAGGGCATTATTCCAAGATTATGCGGAAGCTTCTCGGAACAAGTATGACGCTTCGGTGGCGGCATGGGGATCGTGAGAGACTGTTCTGTACGTGTCCGACCCATCCGATCGCGCAGGGAATTCCGGCATGGGTGGATATTCCGGAGGAAGAGATGTACGGGGAGTTTTTTGATATTCCCAAACCGGATGATGTGGTATTTACGGGATGGTTTGCAGGCGGTGAGGTGTTCCGCAGCGGATGCACCTTTACACGTGGGCTGGGCAAAATTTTCTATTTTCAGCCGGGACACGAGGAATACCCCATTTACCATATGCCGGTGATTCAGAAGATTATCAAAAACGGGGTGCGCTGGTGCGTTCCTGTAGTACGAAGACCGGCACCACTGGATAATGCATGGGTGAATCCATCTACAGAGGAAGTGTATCTTTCTTCACACGAAAAATAGCAACTGCAGTTTACCGATATCTGTATCCCGTTTGATTTTTTCAAAACAGGGGTCTGATTTCACGATCAAAAATGTTCTGCAATACGCGGATGGAATCTGCGTACACATTGCATAAATCAGGAGGAAATGTTATATGAGAAAGCTTTCCGTTTTTTACGAACACATTCTACAGGCGTGTGAGCAATCCGGTAAGACGATTCCGGAAGTGCTCGCGTTCTGCAGGGATCAGGGAATTTCGGCTGTTGAGATGAACTACAGTCTGTTTGCATCAGAAAAAGAGGTCATTGCCCCGATGCTTTCCGATGCGGGGCTGGTGATCAGCTGTATGCATGAAACCTTTGATTTTTCCCATGATACGGATCTTGGCAGAGCACAGCAGATGCTCGATACTGCGGCATCGCAGCAGGTTTCGCGTGTCCTGTTTGTTGCAGGCGCGCTTGAAACTGCCGAAGCGGCAGAGCTTGCAGCCTGCAGCAGCACCTATGAGGCAACGAGTACTTTTATGGCCGAAAACAAATCGATTCAAAATATGGTACATGCGCTTTCCTCACTCGCCGAATATGCGGCTTTGCGTGGCGTTACGATTACCTTAGAGGACTTTGACGGTTTTTTACAGCCGTTTGCACGCACATATCCGCTGCTCTGGTTTATGGAGCACGTGCCGGGGCTGCGGTATACGCTTGATATCGGAAATTTTGCTTTCAGTGATGAGGATGTTTCGTATGCTGCCTGGCTTCTGAAGGATTATATTGTCCATGTTCACTGTAAGGATCGTGCCGAAAGCCCGCTCGTTCACGGACGTTTCTGCCGCGGCCTTGGCCAGACACCGGCCGGAACGGGATATCTGCCGATGGCAAAGCTTCTTACAGATTTAGAAGCGTGCGATTACGACGGTTATCTCGCCATCGAGCATTTCGATGCGCCGGATCAGTTATCGTTCATCGAACAGTCCGCAGCGTTTCTGCGCCAGTGGGTTTCCGAATAATTCCGCCTCTTTCATAAGCGCTCTGATTTTCGGAAAAATTCGTATTTCCGGGGAGAATTTCAGCAAAAAAATTATGTCGAAAAAATTCTTTACTATCTTTGGTTTTTTCGTATCTTTTCCTTGCTTTCCAGGGAAAACATGGTAAACTAAATTTGAAGCTTTTTGAGAAGGCATGATTCGAAAAGCAAATCTAAAACAAGAGGGTTTTAAAGTAATGGGAGAAATTATTATTCCGCAGGGTTACAAATCTGCATTAAACCTCCACGATACACAGGTGGCAATTAAAACAGTAAAGGATTATTTCCAGCATGAGCTGACACATCGTCTGCATCTGCTCCGTGTAACAGCTCCACTTTTTGTACAGCCGGAAACCGGCTTGAATGACAATCTGAATGGCGTAGAACACCCGGTTTCTTTTGAGTTAAAGGATCAGGGTACCATGAAAACCGCTGAAATTGTTCAGTCTCTGGCAAAATGGAAACGGTATGCACTTCACAAATACGGCTTCTCTGAGGGAGAAGGCATCTACACCGATATGAACGCCATCCGCCAGGACGAGGTGACCGACAACATTCACTCCGTTTACGTGGATCAGTGGGACTGGGAAAAAATCATGTCCCCGGAAGAACGCAATCTTGATTTCTTAAAGAGTACCGTAAAAGATATCTATGAGGCACTGAAAAACACGGAAAAACATATGGCAGACCAGTACGACTACATCGAAACCATTCTGCCGGATGAAATTTTCTTTATCACTTCCCAGGAACTTGAGGATCGCTATCCGGATCTGACTCCAAAGGAAAGAGAGTATACAATCACCAAAGAAAAAGGTGCTGTCTTTATTATGCAGATCGGCGGCGTGCTTGCTTCCGGAGAGCGTCAGGACGGACGTTCCCCGGACTACGACGACTGGTCCTTAAACGGCGACCTGATCGTTTATTATCCAGTGCTTGACATCGCTCTTGAGCTCTCCTCCATGGGTATCCGCGTCAACGCAGATGCTCTCCGCGCTCAGTTAAAGGAATGCGGATGCCAGTCCCGCGCGAAGCTTCCCTTCCAGAAATCCATTCTGAACGGCACTCTCCCGCAGACAATCGGCGGCGGTATCGGACAGTCCCGTATCTGTATGTTTTTCCTGCGCAAAGCGCACATCGGAGAGGTACAGTGCTCGGTATGGCCGATGGAGACACGAGAGGTGATGGATGTGATGAATATTCAGCTTCTGTAAGATTGGTTTCGAATAGACTATTACTGTAAAAGGGATACGTTTCCTGTCCGCCCGTTTTCAGGGTATGACAGAAACGTATCCCTTTTATATTTTCCTGCATTGCTGCTGCATTTCGTCCTTACATCAAATCTTTTTCTGCTTTTTGCGGTTTCAGAACCGTTCTTCCAAAAGCTCAAGCAGTTCCTCTCTCTGAAAGGATGCTGTCTTAATTTCATCACCGGAAAGGATCTCTTCCGCCAGCTCTTTTTTCATCTGCTGAAGCTTGATGATTTTTTCCTCGATGGTTCCTTTTGCAATCAATTTGTATACCGTCACAACATTTTTCTGCCCAATACGATGTGCACGGTCTGTCGCCTGATTTTCAACTGCAACATTCCACCATGGATCGTAATGGATGACGATATCCGCGCCGGTCAGGTTCAGGCCGGTTCCGCCTGCTTTTAGGGAAATACAGAATACAGACGTGTCATCCCGGTTGAACTGTTCCACCATTTGTGCACGCTGCTCTTTTTTCGTGCTTCCCTGCAGGACAAAGTAGCTGATGCTTTCTTCCTGCAGACGCGCGGTCAGGATCTCGATCATCGAAGTGAACTGGGAGAACAGCAGGATTTTGTGGCCGGATTCCACGGCACTCTGAATCAGCTCGATGCAGAGATCGAGTTTTGCCGAACCGCCTTCGTAATTTTCGTAAACAAGCGCAGGATCACAGCAGAGCTGACGCAGCCGCGTCAGTTCAGAGAGCACCTGGAACCTGGAATCGGCAAATTCTTCCTCTGTCTGGTTCTGCAGCATAAGCGCCAGCCGCTGGGCATGTGCATGATACAGCTCCTTCTGCTTCTGTTCCATGCAGGCAGCCATATTTTTCTCAATTTTATCCGGCAGATCCTTCAGCACTTCCTTCTTCAGACGGCGCAGAATAAACGGACGGATCATCTTTTGCAGACGTTCTAATCTTTCTTCGTCGCCGTTTCGCACAATCGGAAGTTCAAACTGCTCGCGGAATTTCTGATATCCATAGAGGAATCCCGGCATCAGATAATCAAAGATGCTCCATAGTTCACTTAACTGGTTTTCTACCGGTGTTCCGGTTAATGCCAGGCGGAACGATGCATGGATCGTTTTCACGGCTTTTGCTCCCTGCGTTGCGTGATTTTTGATGAACTGCGCCTCATCAATGATCTCGCAGAAGAACGGGAGATCCTGATACAGTTCGATATCGCGGCGGAGCAAATCGTACGAGGTAATCAAAATATCCTGCATACCGGCATTTTGGATCATCTCTTTCCTCTGTTCCTGTGTGCCGGCGACGAGTCTCGTCTGCAGCTCCGGAGCAAAGCGGGCACATTCGCTCTCCCAGTTATAGACGAGAGATGCCGGTGCAACGATCAAAGAACGACGATTTGCATCTTCGGGTGCTTCCTGCATTTCAGATAAGAGAAAGGCGATGGTCTGCAGCGTCTTTCCAAGTCCCATATCATCCGCCAGAATACCGCCAAAGCCGTTCTGGCATAAGGTTTTCAGCCACCAGAATCCTGTTTTCTGATATTCACGGAGCTGTGCCTGCAGATTGTCCGGAAGTTCAAAATCGTTCTCCTCTGCAGTTTTCATATTTCGGATCAGCATACGGAACTCGCGGTTTTTCTCAACCTGAAGATCATCCTGCTCTTTTAAACGGGTATCGAGGTAGAGTGCTCGGTATTTCGGAATTGTGATCTCGCCGCTCTTCAGCTTTGCCTCGGAGATCTGCAGATTTTCCCGCAGTTCCGAGAGAACGCGGATACCGTCCTCGTCCATATCCATAAATTCACCGGTCCTCAGGCGGTAAAATTTCTTTTTCCGGTCATATTTTGAAAGAATCTCTGCCAGTTCCTCCATACCAAAATTGCCCGGATTCAAATGAAGTTCCAGTACATTTTCTGCGAGGGATACACCGACAGAAACTTTCGGGGACGGGATGACACGGATCGCTTTTAACCGGTCAGAAACAAAAATTTCGCCCAGTTTCTGCAGATCTTCCATACCGCTGCTTAAAAACTCATACATCTCATCGGCTCCCTGGAGAAGCATCTGATGTTTCCGCGCATCATAGGCACTGAAACAAGATCGAACGAGCTGGTTTGCCGCCGCTTCTTTCCGTACATCACGGCCATGGGAAAGCTGATGGATATCGTTTGCATCTGCAAAAACATTGTATTTTTTCTCGCCATAGACAGCCAGAAGTTCGCAGGTAATCATATCATGCTGCGGCGCATCCAGATAAATCTGAAATTCCACCTGCGGCGGAAGATACTGCTGTAATTCCAGCTTTTCTTCTTTTTTTACCTTAAAATGTTCCTCCAACACCGGAAGAAGTCCCTGGCAGAAGGTCGGGATATCTTCTTTTGCAATTTCACAGACTCCGTCCGGACATCGCTCCATATATTCCAGGAAGTCGCAGACTTCTGCTATCTCTTCCCTTGGGATTCGGTAAATTGTATTTTTTTCTGAAAGAAAATACAAATATTTTCTGCCATAAAAAATGGGATCCGCATACATCTGTACCTTTAGGCCATCTGCTTTCCGTAAAAGCTTCATTTCATACTGCGGCATCCCCTCCTGGCAGTGCCACAGTTTTTCTTCTCTCCAGTTCGTACGACAAAAGAACTCCTGGCTGCCAACAGCCTCAAAAAATTCATCCATATTCTGCACAGAAATCATCACATAACGGTCATCAAAACAGGACGCATAGCTGCCGGTACCTATCTGATAGCATGAGCCGCATTCCATGGTATATGCACTCAGAAATTCTACCATCGGACGGCTTTCTTCTTCAAAAGCATCCATACAGTGCAAAAAAGAAAGCTGCGCACCGTAGCTGACCGTTTCCATATTTTTTACAGCTGCTGTCATTTTGGAAACACTTTTTAATACATACATCCTTTTGCTTCCGATTTTAAATTCTGCCCGAAAGGAATCGTCAAACTGGCTCTCCAGATGAATTTCCAGTTTAACCTGACCTGCTTTTGCTTTCGGCAGAAAAGCAACCTGATCCCGCATCACATAATGTGAAAGCAGTTCAGAAAAACCGGGGCTTGTCTCTGCTTTTGGTGTTGGTTTTACTACTTTTCTGACAATTTTATGTTCTCCCTGGAATTCTTCCATTCCTTTTTTCACGCCGACAGCACGAAGAAGCTGCTCCAGTTCCTGATGTTCTTCGTCATTTCTCACTTTTTCTTCCAGTTTTTTTCTCTCTTTTTTCCGCCATTCAAGATAGTACAGCAAAACAGCGACACAATGTTTGCACAATCCCCAGTACTGCTCATGTGCCGGACAATCACAATCATCTTCCATAATTTCAGACATTTCTTCATCTACAGAAACGCTGACACAATACATATTTTTTCCGCTTCCGTCTACGACAGCTGTAATTTTATGCAGTTGATATCCGAAAATATCTTTCATTTCCTGTACCTGAAAAGCATGCACTTTCTGTTCTTCATAAATCTTTTTTCCACGGTTATATGATACGGAATTCGTCTCCTGTTTGATGTCCGCCTTTGTAATCATGCTGGTAAAATCCTTTCTGTTCTATCTTTTCCCATCATTCACAATTCGTATTTTACAGATTCTGGTTTTGATCACATCCGACAAGCTTCTCGGAAAGCTCTTTTAAAATATTTTCCTGATATCCCGCTTTTCCTGTTTTCCTTACCAGTTCCGCCGTTTCTCTTAATAACGGGTGCCAAATGTGTTCCAGCTTTTTTCTGCCATTTTCTCCAAATACTTCTTTTGAAAGACTGTTCCGGTAATCCTCTGGTGACATTCCAAAGAATTGGATTCTGTTTCCGAACCGCTGCCAGAGTCTGTCGGCAATTCCGATCCCATCCGGCTCAAGATCTCCACTGTAGTAAATGGGAATCCCACTCTGTACGATCAACGAAATCAGTTTTAATGCTGCATACCGCGGCTGTCCCGACGTACACAGCAGCGACACATACTTTCCCTGCACCTGTTCCATAAGATAGCTGAATACCATTTCGTTTTCCACAATGTATACACACGTTCCGACAGGCTGTACTTCTATAATACCCTTCAGATTTTCCATGGTAAGCACATACGGTTCCCCGCATCGGCAAAAGGCTTCATATGCTGGATGCCATATCTCCTGTTTTTTCAAACGAATTCCAAACGCATGTACCATGGAAGAAATATTATCCGGCACAACTCCCACGCACTGCAGCAGTTCTCTCCATTGCATTCGGTACTGATAAATAAGAGGTTTCATCAATTGCCTCCAAGTAGTCCATCCTTTTTTCCTTTCTTATTCTCTTTTATTTCAACTAATAAAAATTATATCATATCCTGCTATATATGATAAGTTTCTTTTGGTTAAAAACAGAAAAACCCCGGCCGCCTTACGGCGCCGGGGTCTCTTACGTTTGAGCACAAGTATCTTTCGATACAATTATATTTTATTTCCCGCAGTGCTTTCCTCGATTTCGCTTCGCTCCATCTCGGTCGGGCTGTCGCCCTATAAATTCTCCGACTAATGCCCTTGTGTGAGCAAGCTCCCACCGGTCATTACTCTCCGAATTTGCACTGCTCATAGATAACCGAAATTAGTCGATCAGAGTAGCAACACGGCCTGATCCAACGGTACGGCCACCCTCACGGATAGCGAAGGTAAGACCCTGATCCATAGCGATCGGGTGGATCAGTTCGATGGTCATCTCTACGTTATCGCCAGGCATGCACATCTCAGTTCCTTCCGGAAGAGTGATAACACCTGTTACGTCAGTTGTACGGAAGTAGAACTGCGGACGATAGTTGTTGAAGAATGGAGTATGACGGCCACCCTCGTCTTTTGTCAGAACGTATACCTGAGCGGTAAATTTGGTATGGCAGTGAACGGTACCTGGTTTAGCCAGAACCTGTCCTCTTTCGATCTCTGTTCTCTGAACACCACGAAGCAGAGCACCGATGTTATCACCAGCCTGAGCCTCATCGAGGAGTTTACGGAACATCTCGATACCAGTTACAACAGTTTTCTTGGTCTCTTCTTTCAGACCTGCGATTTCAACTTCCTCATTCAGATGAAGAACACCAGCCTCAACACGGCCAGTAGCAACAGTACCACGACCAGTGATGGTGAATACGTCCTCTACAGGCATGATGAAATCTTTATCAGTGTCACGCTGCGGATCCGGAATCCAGCTATCTACTGCATCCATAAGCTCCATGATTTTATCTCCCCATGGGCCAGCCGGATCTTCCAGAGCTTTCAGAGCAGAACCCTGGATGATCGGAGTGTCATCTCCCGGGAAGTCATACTCGTTCAGCAGCTCACGGATCTCCATGTCTACCAGCTCAAGCAGCTCTTCGTCGTCTACCATATCGCATTTGTTCATGAATACAACGATGTAAGGTACACCTACCTGACGGGACAGAAGGATGTGCTCTTTTGTCTGAGCCATAACACCGTCTGTAGCAGCTACTACAAGGATAGCTCCGTCCATCTGTGCAGCACCAGTGATCATGTTCTTTACATAGTCAGCATGGCCTGGGCAGTCAACGTGTGCATAGTGTCTTTTCTCTGTCTGATACTCAACGTGTGCAGTAGAGATTGTGATACCACGCTCTCTCTCTTCCGGAGCTTTATCGATATCTTCGAAGTTCTCAGCAGTGTTTCCTTCTACTCTGGTAGAAAGTACTTTTGTGATAGCTGCGGTCAGAGTTGTTTTACCATGGTCAACGTGGCCGATGGTACCAATGTTACAATGCGGTTTTGTTCTTTCAAATTTAGCTTTAGCCATTTTAAAATGTCCTCCTTAAAATTGCGCCCAGTGGGCTTTTTTGAGACTAAATTGGTGGCAGGAACCCACCTGAATCGTAAACCTGCTAAGTCTGATTATATTGCATTTCTGTCCTATTTGCAAGGGAAATCTTTGAAAAAGATATACATTCAGGCTGTGCAGCCGGTAAGGACTGCACAACCAGTACGGTTTCTCAAATTATTTTGCTTTTGCAGACAGAACTTTTTCCTGTACGTTTTTCGGAACCTGCTCGTATTTATCAAAGAACATGGAGTAGTTACCACGTCCCTGAGTTTTCGAACGAAGGTCTGTTGCGTAACCGAACATTTCAGCCAGCGGTACGAATCCACGGATCATCTTTCCGCCGCCGATGTCATCCATACCCTCGATACGACCACGACGGGAGTTGATATCACCGATAACATCACCCATGTAATCTTCCGGAGTGGAAACTTCGACTTTCATGATAGGCTCAAGAAGAACCGGAGCACCCTTCTGCATAGCTTCCTTGAATGCCAGAGAACCAGCAATGTGGAATGCCATCTCAGAAGAGTCGACCTCATGATAAGATCCGTCGTATACATTTGCATGAACGCCGACTACCGGGAAGCCTCCCAGGATACCGGCTTTCATAGCCTCTTCGATACCTTCGCCTACAGCCGGGATATACTCTTTCGGAATAGCTCCACCAACAACGGTAGACTCGAATTTGTAAATTTCTTCGCCGTTTGCATCCATAGGCTCGAATTTAACTTTACAGTGACCATACTGTCCACGTCCACCAGACTGTTTTGCATATTTGTACTCAACATCTACAGGTTTTGTAAATGTCTCTTTGTAAGCAACCTGAGGAGCACCAACGTTTGCCTCTACTTTGAACTCACGAAGCAGACGGTCAACGATGATTTCCAGATGCAGCTCACCCATACCAGCGATGATGGTCTGACCAGTTTCCTGATTGGTGTGTGCACGGAAGGTCGGATCCTCCTCAGCCAGTTTTGCAAGGGACTCGCCCAGTTTGCCCTGGCCTGCTTTTGTCTTAGGCTCGATAGCCAGCTCGATAACCGGCTCCGGGAACTCCATAGACTCAAGGATTACCGGATGCTGCTCGTCGCAGATGGTATCACCTGTGGTGGTGAACTTGAATCCGATTGCAGCTGCGATGTCACCGGAGTAAACTTTGTCCAGCTCCATACGTTTGTTTGCATGCATCTGAAGGATACGTCCAACACGCTCTTTTTTATCTTTTGTTGCATTCAGTACGTAAGAACCGGAGTTCATGGTTCCTGAATACACACGGAAGTATGCCAGCTTACCAACGAATGGGTCTGTCATAATCTTGAATGCCAGTGCGGAGAACGGCTCCTCATCGGAAGAATGTCTTACGATCGGGTTTCCGTCCAGATCGGTACCCTCGATTGGCGGGATATCGGTCGGAGCCGGCATGTACTCAAGGATCGCATCCAGGAGTTTCTGAACACCTTTGTTTCTGTATGCAGAACCGCAGCATACCGGTACAGCTGTACACTCACAGGTAGCTTTACGCAGAACTGCTTTCATCTCGTCTACAGACGGGATATCATCATCCAGATAACGCATCATCAGCTCATCATCCAGCTCGCAGATTTTCTCTACCAGCTCGGTGTGATACAGCTCAGCGTCTTCTTTCATATCTTCCGGGATATCAACGATGGAGATATCATCGCCCTTATCGTCGTTGTAGATGTAAGCTTTCATCTCGAACAGATCGATAATTCCCTTGAATTCATCTTCCTTACCAATTGGAAGCTGAAGGCAGATAGCATTTTTACCAAGTCTGGTCTTGATCTGATCTACAGCGTTGTAGAAGTCAGCACCAAGGATGTCCATCTTGTTGATGAATGCCATACGCGGTACGTTGTAGGTATCAGCCTGACGCCATACGTTCTCAGACTGAGGCTCCACACCACCTTTTGCACAGAACACGCCGACAGCGCCGTCCAGTACACGAAGAGAACGCTCTACCTCTACGGTAAAGTCAACGTGGCCTGGGGTATCAATGATGTTGATACGGTGCTCAAGAGCGCCCTGTTTCGGCTTGCAGTTCTCTTCCAGAGTCCAGTGGCAGGTTGTAGCAGCTGAAGTAATTGTGATACCACGCTCCTGCTCCTGTTCCATCCAGTCCATGGTAGCAGTTCCTTCGTGAGTATCACCAATCTTGTAGTTAACACCGGTATAGTACAGGATACGCTCGGTCAGGGTTGTTTTACCTGCATCGATGTGAGCCATAATACCAATGTTTCTGGTTCTCTCTAATGGATATTCTCTTCCAGCCAACGGATTTTCCTCCTCTTAGAATCTGTAGTGAGCAAATGCCTTGTTAGCCTCTGCCATCTTATGAACTTCTTCTTTCTTCTTCACAGAAGCACCTGTGTTGTTAGATGCATCCAGAATCTCGTTTGCCAGTCTGTCTTCCATGGTACGCTCGCCTCTCTTACGAGAATAAGCGGTCAGCCAACGAAGGCCAAGAGCCTGACGTCTGTCCGGTCTTACCTCGATCGGTACCTGATAAGTAGCACCACCGATACGTCTTGCTTTTACTTCAAGAACCGGCATGATATTGTTCATTGCTTCTTCAAATACTTCGATTGCTGGTTTTCCAGCTTTTTCTTCTACTTTAGCAAATGCGCCGTATACGATTTTCTGGGCAACGCCTCTCTTACCATCCAGCATGATGTTGTTGATCAGCTTGGTTACCACTTTGTTATTGTATAACGGATCTGCTAAAACATCTCTTTTCTGAGTATGTCCTTTACGTGGCACGTTACTTCCCTCCTTAACCATCATTCGATTAAATCATCGGTACTCACACTTATTTGCAGTATGTCCGCGCGTGTAAATTCTCTATAAATCCGCAGCCGTGGGGATTTATGGAATAACGCACAACATTTCGCTTTTTTTGTGATACTAGATATATCTCGAACTCGTTTTACTTAATTATTTCTTTTTCGGTCTCTTAGCACCGTATTTAGAACGGGCCTGTTTTCTGTTAGCAACACCTGCAGTATCAAGAGTCTGAAGAAACTGTTTTGCTGCATTAAAAACCGCAAAAAGCTCTTTTGCCTGTACTGTTGCACGATCCGTACAGGAATAAGGAAAAAGATAGTTTTCTCCACGAACAAGGATACATTGAGAAGGCTGCATATCAGGAGACAAGACATCTGGATAACCAAAATAGACAATATCTGTGGCGTATCCTGTTTGAGTGCCATACAGCAGCTCTACATCTCGTATTTCATGAAGATCAGTAGAACAATTTAGTATTATGTTAAAAGTTTTTTCATTTTTTAAATAATCAATAAGATCGGAAAACAGCATCTTCATACTCCTCTTTACAATTATTTGTGAAAAATGCACAGTGTTTTGCAGATTATTATTAATTATAGTGCATTGTGCATAAATACACAATGTCTTTTTTATATTTATGCCGTTGTTTTTTTAACAATGAAAATGTTATTTTTAAGCCATAATAATCAAGAGACACAAGTAAAGGAGGGTGTACATGTATCAGGAAATATTTAAACAGGGAAAAATTGGAAATATTACACTTAAAAACCGGCTTGTAATGTCACCGATGGGTACAAGCCTGGCGGAGATGGATGGGTCTCCATCGGAAGACATGATTGCATTCTATGAGGCACGTGCAATTGGTGGCGCAGCGCTTATTATTCCGGAGATTGCAAGGGTAAACGATCTGCATGGTGCAGGGATGATGCGTCAGCTGTCTGTTTCAAAAGACAGACATATCGAAGGTCTTGCAAAGCTTGCAGAAACAGTACATAAATATGGGACAAAGATATTCATCCAGCTGCATCACCCTGGACGTGAAACAGTAACTGCTCTTACAGGCGGTCCGGTAGTATCTGCTTCAGCAATACCGTGCAAATATCTTCAGCAAGAAACAAGGGCTCTTTCAACAGAAGAAGTAAAAGCTTTGATCCAACAGTTTATCTCAGGTGCTGTACGGGTAAAAAAAGCGGGTTGCGATGGAGTAGAGCTTCATGCGGCTCATGGGTATCTATTACA
>OHWC01000352.1_pt1 | contig 26513 bp, 22 predicted proteins | sample 1579541 | NCBI WGS metagenome assembly OHWC01 (sample SAMEA3882551, study PRJEB24775) | human gut metagenome | biome: human-associated habitat; feature: intestine environment; material: feces | place: Netherlands | collected 2009/2010
TGGAGGTGATGACCTCGTTGATGTTGAAGTAGGCCTTGAAGAAGCCGGGGATCGCGCCCCAGATGCCGCCCAGAATGGCCGCCACCAACAGGCAGATGAACCAAGGCAGCTTGAGCATGATAGCGCAGTAGAGGGCACCGTAAGCGCCCAGCGTATACTGGCCGGCCGCACCGATGTTGAACAGGCCGGTCTTGAAGGCAAAGCCCACGGAAAGGCCGGTCATGACGAGCGGCGCGGCATTGGCCAGCATCTTGCCGACGCCGTAGGGGGCATCATAGAAGCCGCCCTTGAGGATGCGGACAAAGCCGTCGCCCCATGCGTGGGCCGGGTTGATGGCCAGCAGCACGAGGAAGCCGACGGCCATGCCGATCACGATACACAGCAGTGCCGCCAGAACGCTGGTGATGGAACTCTGGAGGACTCTGTGGGAAAGTTTGTTGTTCTTCATTCCTGCTTACTCCCCTTTTCCCTGTTTGCGGGCGCCGGCCATGTAGAGGCCCAGCTCCTGCACCGTGGTGGTCTTGGGATCAAATTCGCCCACGATCTCACCCTCATACATGACAAGGATGCGGTCGGACAGGTTCATGACTTCGTCCAGCTCCAAGCTGACCAGAAGGACAGCCTTGCCCTTGTCGCGCTCCGCCACGATCTGACGGTGGATGTATTCGATCGCACCCACATCCAAACCGCGGGTGGGCTGAACAGCGACCAAGAGCGTGGGATCCTTATCGATCTCACGGGCGATGATGGCCTTCTGCTGGTTGCCGCCGGACATGCTGCGCACGATGGTGGAGCTGCCCTGACCGCTGCGCACGTCGTACTGCTGGATCAGCCGATCGGAATACTCGCGCACCTTATCGCTGCGGATGAAGCCGTTCTTCTGGAACTCCGGCTGCCAGTAGCGCTGGAGCACGATGTTGTTCTCAAGGCTGTAATCCAGCACCAGACCGTGCTTGTGGCGGTCTTCGGGGATATGGCTCATGCCGTCCTTGGAGCGCTGGCGGATGCTCTCACTGGTGATGTCCTTGCCGTCCAGCATGATCTTGCCGCCGTTGATCTTTTCGAGGCCGGTCAGGCCATAGATGAACTCGGTCTGGCCGTTACCCTCGATACCGGCCAAGCAGACGATCTCCCCGGCGTGGACTTGGAACGAGACGTTCCTGACGGCATCCTTCTTGTGCTGGGGGCTATGCATGGTGACGTTTTCCACGTCCAGCACCACCTTGCCCGGCTTTGCGGGCTTTTTATCGACCTGAAGCTGGACATCACGGCCGACCATCATGCGGGAGAGCTCCTCCTTGGTGGTGTCCTTGATATCCACGGTTCCCATATACTTGCCCTTGCGCAGGACGGTGCAGCGGTCGGCGACCGCCATGATCTCGTTGAGCTTGTGGGTGATGAAGAGGATGGACTTGCCCTCCTTCTTGAACCCGCGCATGATCTCCATCAGCTCGTCGATCTCTTGCGGGGTCAGGACGGCGGTGGGCTCGTCGAAAATCAGGATCTCGTTGTCGCGGTAGAGCATCTTCAGGATCTCAACGCGCTGCTGCATACCGACCGAGATATCGCTGATGAGCGCATCCGGGTCCACACGGAGGCCGTACTTCTCGCTCAGCGCCATGACCTTCTTGCGGGCCTCGGCCTTCTGCAAAAAGCCCAGCTTATTGGGTTCCACGCCCAGAATGATGTTGTCCAGAACGCTGAAGCACTCCACCAGCTTGAAGTGCTGGTGCACCATGCCGATGCCCAGTGCGTTTGCGTCGTTGGGGTTGCGGATGGCGACCTCCTTGCCGTTTTTGAGGATCTTGCCCTCCTCCGGCTGATACAGGCCAAACAGAACGCTCATCAGCGTACTTTTGCCCGCGCCGTTTTCGCCCAACAGGGCGTGTACCTCGCCTTTGCGCAGCTGCAGGGTGATATCATCGTTTGCCTTGATACCGGGGAATTCCTTGGTAATGTGGAGCATCTCGATCACAAAATCCTCTGCCAATCTGCTCACTCTCCTTTCGTGCCGGTTCGACACCTATACTATTCTGTCTCCCATTATACCGTATTTTTGCCGTTTTGCACACTTCTTTTTAAATTTTTAAGGAATCACCATATCAAAAGTATGACTTTTGTGCAACTTCTCCAGTTTTTTCCGAAGTCATCTTTCGATCAAGGGCTGCAAAAAAGGAGGGGCACCCATGCGGGGTGCCCCTCCTTTGGGGTTTTACAGGAGCGATTACTGGATGTAGTTGACGGTGGTGAACTCGCTGACGGTGGGCTTGGTAGCGTCGTCGGAGCTGTTGTCAACAGTGATCTCGCCGGAAGCGATCTTCTCCTTGAGGGACTCATAGTCCTCCACGGTGAAGGTGTCAAAGTTCCAGCTGTCCTCATCGGTGGGCAGACCAACGTAGTCACCGTCTTCCAGACCGAAGTTGCCGTTGGAACCGGAGATCTCGCCCCACTCGCCAGCCTCGATGTCGGACAGAGCGGTCTCGACAGCAGCGGACAGGCCCTTCATAGCAGAGGTGATGAACGGGTTGTAAGCGTAGGAACCATCCGCCACGCCGTTGACGCCGATGTAGTTCTGGTCAACGTCAACACCGATGACGTAGCCGTTGCTCTTCAGAGCAGCCTCGACAGCGGAGGTGTAGATGCCGCCGCCGCAAGCGAAGACGACCTGCGTGCCGTTGGAGTACCAGCCCTCCATACGGGAGGTGATGTTTGCGTCGCCGTAGAACTGGCCGCCGTAGAAGTAGTTGATCTCGATGTTCTGGCCCAGCTCCTGAGCAGCAGCGTCAGCGCCCTGCACGAAGCCATAGCCGTAACGGATAACTGCGGGAACAGCCATGCCGCCGAGGAAGCCCAGCTTGGTCTTGCCGTCCTTTGCAATGGCGTAACCAGCCATATAACCTGCCTGCTCCTCCTTGAAGGTGATGCAGTAGCAGTTTGTGGGGATGCTGTCGGTGCCGATATCGCCCTGCGTCACGTCGATGGCGATGAACTTGACATCGGGATACTGCTCAGCAGCCCATGCCAGAGAAGCGCCGTACAGGTAGCCGACGCAGACGATGACCTCAGCGCCGTCGTTGACAGCCTGACGGATCATGGTCTCGCGGTCCTCATCGGAAGCGTCTGCTTCGGGGATGTAGTACTGGCAGTCATCGCCCATGTAGCCGGAAACAGCAGTCCAGCAAGCCTGATTGAAGCTCTCGTCATCGATGGTGCCGGTATCGCAGGTCAGAGCGACCTTTACGATCTTGCCAGCAGCCTCAGAGCCGGCTGCAGATGCAGCGGAAGAGGATGCAGCAGAAGAAGCGGTGCTGGTGGAAGAGGAAGAACCGCCGCAAGCGGTCAGAGCAGCAGCAGCGGCAGCGGCACCAGCCACAGCCATAAAGTTACGACGAGAAATCATCATAAGTAAAATCTCCTTTTATGTGTACAAAAACTTTCGTTTCACGACCAAATGTGCACACTCGCACATTTACTGGTTCAAGTATAGCCGGGAGATGTGAGGAAAGCAAGGAAATTCCGATTACAAAATCTTTACAGATTTTTTGTAAAATCCGCGTAAAAGTCATACCTTTTAGCCAATTCCGCGCGTTTTCCCGCATCCGGGGCCGTTATTCTTCCACGGCCTTGTTGCCCGCCACATTAGAGGGCCCGAAGCCGAAGGGCAGCAGCTCGTCCATGCTGCGCTCGATGAAGTCGTCCGGCGTCTTCGCCATGATGACGTTCAGCTCCGGCCCGCCGAACTCGAACAGCGCCTGACGGCAGACGCCGCAGGGGGAGGTGATCTGCTTGTTCACCTCGCCCCGGCGGGCACCCACGATGGCGATATCGGTAAACTTGGTCACGCCCTCGCTGACGGCCTTGAACAGCGCCGTGCGCTCGGCACAGCTGGTGGGGGTGAAGGCGGCATTCTCCACGTTGCAGCCGGTGAAGATGCGGCCATCCTCGGCCCGCAGCGACGCGCCCACCATAAAATCGGAATACGGCGCATAGGCCCCCTCGCGGGCCTTCAGCGCCATGCGGATCAGGGCTTTCTTTTCGTCTAAAGTCAGATTGGTCATAGGGGCCTCCTTTTCATTCTAGAGTATAAACAAACGTTTCTGCGTCTTTCTGAACAAATCCTATACTTTCAAACATTTTGCGGGACTGCTTGTTGAAAGAATAAATTTCTGCATAGCATCGCGGATACTTCTTCTCTTTTGCCAGTGCAAGAATCTTTCCAATCACTGTTCTCCCAATGTGCCGATTCTGATACTCTTTGCAGACCACAATCGAAATTTCTCCGCTTGTCTGCAAGCATACATCTCCGCACAGAATGCCCTTATATTCAATGTAGAACAAATCACCATGACTACCCAGATACTGGTACATATTTTTCAGGATAGACAGGTCATAAATGCGATTCTGATTATCTACATGATGGCACAGTTCTGCGTCCTGATACCACGGAAGGGCAATTTCATAGGCTGGGTAATAAGGTACAAGGCGGATATCCTGATTTGGTTGAAAGTCGTTCATCTTTCATCCCCTCTTTTGCACTTCAATTATACGGCGTGTTCTCAAATTCTTCAAGAGATTTCTCGTTATTCATTTATTATGTAATGAAAGTTCTTGCATTTTTCATTACAGACGCATATAATAGAATCAAGAAAGAGGTGTATTAGAATGGCAAATGCAGTCAATGTGAACTTCCGGATGGACCCGGACCTAAAACGCAACATGGAGGAAGTCTGTGCTGAGATGGGGCTTTCCATGACGACCGCTTTCACGATTTTTGCAAAGAAAGTCTCGCGCGAGCACCGCATTCCGTTTGAGGTCTCTGCTGACCCGTTCTACGCAGAGAGCAACATCAATCACCTGCGTCAGATCGTGCACGATATTGATACCGGAAAAGCCAAGCTGACCGAACATGACCTGATCGAGGTAGATTAAATGAGACTGCATGATGACACCTGAAAAGAGGGGGCAGCTACCGTGTGGTAGCCGTCCCCTCTTTCTTTTCAAACCATAATCAGTATTCTGCCCCCAAGGCGACCTTCATCATATTGGTGAAGCTGGTCTGACGCTGCTCGGCGGTGGTAATCTCCGGGGAGACGAAGCTGTCGGAGATGGTCAGCAGGCAGGCGGCGTTCTTGCCCAGAACCTGCGCATTGGCGAAGAGGGCGTAGCTCTCCATCTCCACGCAGAGGCAGCCGCGCTCGTCCCGCAGCTTTTCCCAATAGGTCGGCTTTGCGTCGGAGGGCTGGCGGTAGAAGACATCGGAAGAGTGGATGCTGCCCTCGATGAGGGGGATGCCCTGCTTTGCGGCGGAAGCGCGGAGCTTCTCGTTCAGGCTCTCGCTGGGCAGGGTGATGTCCCCCTCGAAGCCGCTCTGGACGCGGGCATAGTTGGACTCGCTGACGGCACCGGTGGCCAGCACAACGTCAAAGAGCTTGGCCTTGTCGGTGTAGCTGCCCGCAGAGCCGATGCGGATGATGTTATCCACATCGTAGAACTTGAACAGCTCGTAGGAGTAGATGCCGATGGAAGGCATCCCCATGCCGCTGCCCATCACGCTGATGGGGTGGCCCTCATAGGTGCCGGTAAAGCCCAGCATCCCGCGGACGCCCGTGACCTGACGGACATCCTTGAGGAAGGTGTCGGCAATGAATTTTGCCCGCAGCGGATCGCCGGGCATCAGAACGGTTTTTGCGAAGTCGCCTTTTTCAGCGCTGATGTGAGGGGTTGCCATAGTCTCGATCTCCTTTGTTTTAATTTTATTTCTTACCGGGGAAGAACTTCTGTGGGGCCAGATAGGAACCGCTGCGGCGGATCTCAAAGTGGCAGTGGTTGCCGCTGGAACGGCCGGTGCTGCCCACATAGCCGATGAGCTGGCCTTGGCGGACGCTCTGGCCCGCACTGACGGTCAGGGACAGGCAGTGCGCATAGACCGTGGTGTAGCCGCCGGAGTGGCTGATGATGACCGAGTAGCCGTAGCCGGTGCCCGCGCCCGCCTTATTGTAGCCCGCCTTGGTGACAGTGCCGCCGGCGGAGGCGTAGATGGGCGTGCCCGCCGGGGCGCAGATATCCACGCCCTTGTGGCCGCTGCCGTACCAGCGCGAGCAGTAGCGGTAGTTGGGTACAGGCCAGATGAACTGGCCGCTGCCGGTGATGTACTGGGTTTTGTTGGTCACCTTCTTGGTGCCGACGACGACCTTCTTGTTCACGGCCTCCTTGATGGTCTGGGTCGAGAGGACCGTCTGCTCCAGCAGGGTGCCGTTGGTATCATAAACATTCTGCAGCGTCACGAGTCGGATGCCGTTCTCGCCCTCCTGCAGGGTCTTGGTGGTGCCCTTGGTGTAATCGCTGGACTGGGTGGTTTCGGTACTGAAGGGGATCTCCTCCTGCCGGGCCTCCACCTTGGTGATCCGCACCTCCAGCGTCGCTTCCTCCTTGGTCACGATGAGGGTATCGCCTTCCTGAATGTTCGATGTCTCGGTCAGGGGTGCCCCCTTGAAGTTGGTGTTCAGGGCGCACAGTTCGCGGAAGGTCAGGTCATTTTTCTGGGCGATGGACCACAGGGTGTCGCCGGTCTGGACCGTGTAGGTCTGTTCCTGCTGGCGGACACCGGAGATCAGATTCTCGATGGAGTTGTCGTCCTCGAAGCTGTCGTTGAAGTAGATGCCGTCTTCCAGCGTGACGGTCTTGTTGAAGCCGACCGTCACGTTCTCGTCGTCCTTGTACTCCTCTTCGTAGGGGCTGACCATATTGTTCAGGTAGGTGCGCAGCGCGTCGCCATCGGAGCAGACTGCGGTGAGCTCGCCGTCCAGATACAGGGCCGTGCCCTCGCTGATCTCGTCACTGGCGCTCTTCAGAATGGCGTCGGCGGTCTCGCTCTCGTCCATCACCTGATGGGCGATGGAGATGGTGTAGGTCGGCTCAATGGTCCAATCGGTCTTATCGGTGCCCGCGTAATTGATACGCTGCATCACGTCGTCACGGGCAAGGTTGAAGACCGTTTCGTTGGCCACATAGCCGACGGTCTGGCCGTTGACCTGCACCGCCAGCGCATAGGGCTGGCGGATGGTGTGGTTGAAGAGGGACAAGAACACCGCCAGCATACAGGCCGGCAGGATGTACATGGCCATCCGGGGCAGCAATTCGCGGTTGCGCCGGATGCCGCTGGCAAAGTAGTGGGCGCTGGCCTTGAGCGCCGCGCCGAAGCCCTGCTTTTTCCGGACATCGTAGGCGTGCACCAGCAAAGAGCCGATGCCCCGGAAGAAGAGCAGGATGGGGCCGAACAGCTCCCGGAACATCTGGGCCGCGCCGGGGAAAGCGGTGACGGCCACCTCATGCAGCACATCGCAGATGCCGTGCCACAGCCACAGCCACCCGGCGGCAAGGCCGCGGCCCACACGCACCAGCGTATATTCGGCAGCAAAGCCCAGTGCGTAAAGCTCTTCGCCCACCGTCAGCACCATGGCGCTCCCCCGCAGTTTCTGCGACAGGTTGTTCATGCGGTGCTGTGTCTTGCGGCGGAAGTGGTGTCTCCGCAGCAGCCGGCTGCACTGGAGCTGGGCCCACAACGAGCGCAGCGTCCGCTTGTGCTTCACCGGCGGCGCTGACGGGGTCTCCTGCCGCGGTTCATTTGTTTTTTCGTCGATCAAAAGGGGTTGCTCCTTCCTGACAAGGATCAAAAATCAAGTCCTAAAATGACTTATTCAGTCTTATTATACACTCTGTCCGCACCGAAACAAGGTTCCTCACAGAATTTGGGCAGACCTTTCACGGACTTTTCACTTCCTTTTCATATTTGAAAAGGATTTTCATCCCAGAAGTGCCTTCATATCCGGCGGCAGCGGGCTTTCGACGGTGACGGTCTGCCACGCCTCGTCCCGGCCGGGCACCTGCACCCGGATGCCCTCCGGCGTCACGGTATGCCGCGGCACCCGGAAGGTCTGGCTTGCGCAGTGGAGCGCCTGACGCCCGATCTTCTCCCGGCTGCCGCCGTAGAGGTCATCCCCGGCCAGCGGGTGCCCGATGGAGGCGAAGTGGACCCGAATTTGATGGGTCCGGCCCGTCACCGGTACACAGGCGGCAAGGCTGAGGCCGTGATCCGCTTCCAATATGGTATACTCCGTGCGGCTGGGCTTGCCCTCCGGCGTCACGCACCGGCCGATGATGCTCTCCGCCTGTCGGCCGATGGGGGCGTCGATGACCCCTTCGCCGAGGGGAAGCTCCCCTTCTGCGATGGCGTCGTAGCGCTTTTCCACATTCCGGGCCAGCAGCGGGGCCGCGTAGGCATTCTTCGCCGCCAGCACAAGGCCGCTGGTGTCTTTGTCGATCCGGTTCACCGGGCGGAAGACCGGGCTTTCGCCCCGCGCTTCCATCAAGGCAGCATAGCCGTTGGCCAGCGTACCCAGCGGGTAGTTCAGTGTGGGGTGCACCGCGAGGTGGGGCGGCTTTTCCAGCACGATGGCAAACGCATCCTCGTAGACGACCTTCACCGGGATCTCCGGCTGGGGGGCCACGCCCGCGCCGTCTTCGGGCAGCTCGAAGGAGATGTCCTGCCCGGCGGCCACCCGGCGGTTGGCAAGGATGGGTTCCCCCTCCGCAAAAAAGCCGCTGCCGTGGAATTTCACCGCGCGGGCAAGCTCGGTGGAGACGGCGCACATCCGCAGAAAATTGCGCAGCAGCGCGCCATCCGCTTCGGGCGGGACGGAAAAGATCAGCTTCATCCGTTCTTCCCTCCCCCAAAAATCGCACGCGATAGATAAGTTTATTATATCAAATTTCGGCTGTACTTGCAATTCTTGTTTTTTTATGGTATCATGAGGAACGGAAAACGAGTGGAACATACGGCGGCGGGGCGGCTTTGACCGCTCTGAGGAAAGTCCGGGCCTCACAGAGCACGGTAACTGCTAACGGCAGCCGAGGGTGACCTCAGGGAAAGTGCAACAGAAAGGAAACCGCCGCAGCAATGCGGTAAGGATGAAAGGGCGAGGTAAGAGCTCACCAGCGCACCGGTGACGATGCGGCTTTGTAAACCCTACCGGAAGCAACACCTATATGGGACGGATAGCGCTGCTCGCGTGTCCCGATGGTGGCATGAGCCTGTCAGCAATGGCAGGTCGAGACAGATCGTCGTTTAATACAGAACCCGGCTTACGGTCTATCTCGTTTTCCATTTTGTGTTCGTTCGGAGCTGCCGCAGCCTGTCTGCGGCGGCTCTTTTTGTTTGCTCCCGCTTTATTCACGCAATTTTTACCGCTCTGTCACTTTTCGTTTGGCGCAGAGTGTGGTATACTATGTGCACCACAGCGGCCCATCTGTCCGCCGTGGCCAAACACAACAGACAGGATGTGAAATCCTCCGATGAAAGATGGATTTTTGAAAGCAGCAGCCCTCTCGCCCGCGCTGCGGGTGGCGGACTGCACCTATAACACCGCCCAGATCATCCAGCAGCTGCGCGAGGCTGCCGGGCGCGGGGTCAAGCTCGCGGTCTTCCCGGAGTTCTGCCTGACCGGCTACACCTGCGGCGACCTGTTTTTGCAGCGCACCTTGCAGCAGGGCGCGCTGACCGGCTTGCAGGCGATCTTGGACGCCAGCCGGGAGCTGGACGTGGTGGCGCTGGTGGGGCTGCCGCTGCTGGCGCGGGGCAAGCTGTACAACTGCGCTGCCGTCCTCTGCCGCGGGCAGCTGCTGGGCCTTGTGCCCAAGACCTACCTGCCCAACTACGGCGAGTTCTACGAAAAGCGCCAGTTCACCCCCGGTTCCACCGAGGTGGAGACCATCACGGTCTGCGGCCAGCAGGTGCCCTTCGGCACCTCGCTGCTCTTCCGCTGCCGGGAGATGCCGAGCTTCGTGTTGGGCGTCGAGATCTGCGAGGATCTGTGGAGCGCCCTGCCGCCCTCCACCTTCCACGCCCTCGCCGGGGCCACCGTCATCGCGAACCTTTCGGCCAGCGACGAGACCGTCGGCAAGGCGGAATACCGCCGGGCATTGGTGGAGAATCAGTCCGCCCGTCTGCTCTGCGGTTACCTGTACGCTTCCGCCGGGCACGGCGAGAGCACGCAGGACATGGTCTTTGCGGGCCACGACCTTATTGCTGAAAACGGCACCCTGCTGGCCGAGGCGGCTCCCTTCGCGGGCGGCCGCGCCGAGACCGAGCTGGATTGTCAGCGGCTGGAGGCCGAGCGGGCCCGCAACACCAGCTTTGAACCCTCCGCCGACGGTTATGTGACGGTGGAGTTCAGCCTGACCCCCACCGACGCCGTGCTGACCCGCTGGGTGGACCCCACCCCCTTCGTTCCCGGCGACCCCAAGCGCCGCGCCGAGCGCTGCGAACTGATCCTGAAGATGCAGGCCGACGGCCTTGCCAAGCGGCTGGAACACGCCCACGCCAAAACGGCGGTCATCGGCATCTCCGGCGGGCTGGACAGCTGCCTTGCTTTGCTGGTGGCCGTCCGCGCCATGAAGCAGCTGGGCCGCCCCACCACCGATGTGCTGGCCGTGACCATGCCCTGCTTCGGCACCACCAAGCGCACCCGCAGCAATGCGGAAATTTTGTGCGACGAACTGCACGTCAGCTTCACCGAGATCGACATCGCCAACACCGTCCACAGCCATTTTGCCGACATCGGGCAGGATGAAAGCGTGCTGGACGTGACGTTCGAGAACGGTCAGGCCCGCGTCCGGACACTGGAGCTGATGGACACCGCCAACCGCACCGGCGGCCTCGTGGTGGGCACCGGCGACCTTTCCGAACTGGCGCTGGGCTGGGCCACCTACAACGGCGACCACATGAGCATGTACGGCGTGAACGCGGGCGTGCCCAAAACACTGGTACGCCATCTCGTCCGGTACGAAGCCGACATTGCCGCCACGGCAGAGCTCAAGAACGTCCTGCTGGACATCCTCGACACCCCCGTTTCCCCCGAACTGCTCCCCGCCAAGGACGGCGAGATCGCGCAGAAGACGGAGGATCTCGTGGGCCCCTATGAGCTGCACGACTTTTACCTTTATTACGTGCTCCGCTTCGGCTTCGGCCCGGCGAAGATCTTCCGCTTGGCCAAGGCGGCCTTTGCGGGCCGTGCCGAGTACCCGGACGAAGTGCTGTACAAGTGGCTGCGCAACTTCTACTGGCGGTTCTTCGCCCAGCAGTTCAAGCGCAGTTGCCTCCCCGACGGCCCCAAGATCGGCAGCGTGACCCTCTCCCCCCGCGGCGACTGGCGGATGCCCAGCGACGCGGCGGCGGCGCTCTGGCTGGCCGAGCTGGAACAACTTTTCCCCCACGAAGGATGACCCATGAAACAACATTCCAAACTTTTCGTCAACCTGATCTTTGCCGCGGTGATTCTGGCCGCTGCGGGCGTTCTGTTCGCCCTGCGTGCCGCCCACACCACCCCCGGCAGCACCTTGGAGGCAGAGCTGATCTACGGCGACGCCAACACCGTGCAGAAGTTTTCTCTGGACAAGGATGCGACGTATGACGTGGACACCGGTATCTACACCGTCCACATCGAGGTCAAGGACGGCGCGGCCCGCTTTGTAGACTCGCCCTGCCCCGACCACATCTGCGAAGGCTACGGCTGGCTCTCGGCAGAGGATCAGTCGGCCACCTGTCTGCCCGCCCGCGCGGTGCTGACCATCGTCCCGCTGTCCTGAGGGACCAGTCGAAAGGAGTTTTTCGATGTTCGATGAAAAAGATACTTCCCGGCATGTGCACCGGGGTGCCCGGAACGACCCGGACAAAACGGTAGAGGTAGACAGCTCGGCGTTCTTTGCGCCCGAAACGGCCCAGCCGACGCCGCCTCCGCCCGCCAAGAAGCCCCCGAAAAAGAGCAGCGCCCCGGCCCCGCAGCCGCCCCGCCGCTCTTCCGGAAATGACTACAAGCCCCCGAAGCGAGGTTCCGTTTTGCTGATCGTACAAGCCATCCTCAGCGTAGCGGCGTTCATCCAACTCTGCCGCACCCAGATGCTGCCCACCCTCTACCTCGTCATCATTGCGGCGCTGCTGGTGCTGTTCTGGCTGCTGGTCAAGCGCTGTCAGGAATACAAGGCCCCCGGCACCGTTTCCCGTGTGTTCTCGGTCTTTCTGTGCGCCATGCTGGCCGTCGGCTGTGTCTGGGCGCAGCAGGGCCTTGCCGCGTTGGATAACGTCACCTCCGGCCTGATCTCCGGCGCAGAGGCCAACAAGATCACCAAGGAGCCTTTTGTGCTCTACCTCAGCGGCGTGGACAACCGCGGTGAACTGACCGAAAAAGCCCGCAGTGACGTGAACATCCTCGCCGTGGTCAACCCCACCACCAAGCGGGTCGCCCTCATCAACACTCCCCGCGATTACTACGTGGATCTGGCGGGCACTGACAGCAAGGATAAGCTGACCCATGCCGGCCTGTACGGTGTGGAGACCAGTATGGCCACGCTGGGCAACCTGTACGGCATCCAAGTGGACCACTACATCCGCATCGACTTTTCGGGCTTCATCAGCATCATCGATGCCGTAGGCGGCGTGGACGTCTACTCCGATCAGGCCTTCACCTCGGTGGGCAGCCCCGGCTACTATGACCCCACCACCTTCGCCGAAGGCTGGAACCATCTGGACGGCAAGAGCGCGCTGGCCTTTGCGCGGGAGCGCCACGCTTTCGCTTCCGGCGACATCCAGCGCGGCATCAACCAGATGAAGGTCATCGACGCCATGGCGAACAAGCTCAAGTCCCCCACCGTTCTGATGAGTTTTTCCAAGCTGATGGACGCCGTTTCCGACTGCTTCGTGACCAGCCTTTCGCAGGAGCAGATCTCCGCGCTGGTCCGGATGCAGCTGGGCGACCTCGCCAGCTGGGACATCGAGAGCTGCTCCGTAACCGGTTCCAGCGGCAAGAGCAGTCAGTGCTACTCCGCCAAGGGCCAGAGCCTCTACGTCATGAAGCCCGATGAAAGCTCCGTCAGCAAGGCCAAGGAGCTGATTGCCTCTGTTCTGGGCGGCGAGGGCACCGTCAGCGACACCCAGCAGGCCCCGGAGAAGACCGACGTCCACACCCCGACCGCCGACCCCAACGCCGCCGTTTCCGTGCCGGAGACCCCGGCTGACAGCGTGATCGTGGAGGAACCGGTGGAGAGCGTCCCGGAGGAGGAGGTGCCCGACGACGAGCCCCCCGCGGAAACGACCCCGGAACCCCCGGCTGACGGTGAGCAATCCGCTTCCACCGAAGCCCCGGCGGAGGAGGCCCCCGCCGAGAGTGATTCCGGCGACGGTTCCACCGAGGCACCGTCCATCTCCCTGCCTACGCAGGAGCAGGTGGAACAGGCGGCTTCCTCCCTCCATCAGGCCGCTTCCACCGTGCTGGATGCCCTGTTTGGTTCCAGCTCCGGGCAGTAAATAGCCGCAACAAAAAATTCCCGAACCGTTTGGTTCGGGAATTTTTTTCGCCTAAGATCCGTTTATTCCGCGTCGCCCAGCTCGAAGGTCTTGACGGAAGCGGTGCCGTTGCGGCCGGCCTTGTCGGCACGCAGATACTGGCGGGTGGTCTCGCCGTTGGAGGTCACGTCTGCCACATACACGGTGTTCTCCTCAGCCTCGATGGGGAACTCCTCGACCATGCCCTTCATGGGCTCAGCGCTCAGGTCCTCGTAAGCGCCATTCAGCTTCCACAGCTTCATGGTATCGCCGTTGGAGAGGGTGAACTCGCCGTAGCAGTCGGCGTCGTAGGTCTTGCCGTTCACTTCCATCTGCTCGGTGCTGACCACGCTGGCCGCAGCGGCTTCGCTGGAAGCGCTCTCGGAAGCGGCCACAGAAGAGGCAGCCTCAGAGGATGCAGCCTCGGAGGATGCAGCGGAAGAAGCAGTGGTAGAGGAGGCGCTGCCGGAGCAGCCCGCCATGGACAGGGCCAGCACAGCAGCAGCCAGTGCAACGCCCATCGCACGATTCAGTTTCATTGTATGAACTCCTTTGTTTGTTCCAATCCTACATTTGCCCGCCCTCAAAAAGCTGATCTGCTCTTTCCTCACGGACAGGCAAGGATTAGTCTACCACAATGGAGGCCACACTTCAAGCATTTTCGTGGATTTTGTTGCCATTCTGTGACTTTTACTTCAGGATTTCCGGCAGAATGCTCTGGCCGTCGAGGGTGGAGGCATCCACGCCAAGGTAATCGCAGATGGTGTGGGCAATGGTGCCGAAACAGAGCTTGGTGCCGAGGTCCACGCCGGGCTTGACGCCCTTGCCGCAGATCAGGTAAGGCACATACTCACGGGTGTGGTCGGTGGTCTTGGTATAGGAGGGGTCGCAGCCGTGGTCGGCAGTGATCATCAGCAGATCGCCCTCCCGCATACCGGGGACGAAGTCGGCGAGGAAGCGGTCGAACTCGGTGGCGGCGGCGGCATAGCCCGCCACGTCGCGGCGGTGGCCGTAGAGCATGTCGAAATCCACGAGGTTCACAAAGGCGAGGCCCTCAAAATCGCGGGTCTGCAGCGCCTTGGTGAAGGCGATGCCGTTGGTGTTGCCGGTGGTTTTGATCTTTTCCGTCACGCCCTCGCCGTCGAAGATATCGAAGATCTTGCCCACGGCGATGACGTCCCTGCCCGCATCTTTCAGCAGGTCCAGCATGGTGGCGCGGGGCGGCTTCAGGCTCAGGTCGTGGCGGTTGGTGGTGCGGTAGAAGGTATCCGCCGTGCGGCCGAGGAAGGGCCGGGCAATGACGCGGCCCACGCCGTACTCGCCTTTCAGCATCTCGCGGGCGATCTCGCAGTAGCGGTACAGCTCGTGTACCGGCACCAGCTCCTCGTTGGCCGCCACTTGGAAGACGCTGTCGGCGCTGGTGTAGACGATGAGGGCGTTCTCCTGCATCGCCTGTTCACCGTAGTCCTTGAGCACCTGCGTGCCGGAATAGGGCTTGTTGCAGAGCACCTTGTGGCCGGTCTTTTCCTCGAACGCATGGATAAGCTCCTCCGGGAAGCCGTTGGGGAAGGTGGGCAGCGGTTTCGGGCTGACGACACCGGCGATCTCCCAATGGCCGATGGTGGTATCCTTGCCCATGCTCTGCTCCTGCAGCCGGGCAAAGGCACCCACCGGAGCGTCGGATTTCTCCCCCGCTGTCACGCCGTCGATGTTGAACAGGCCCAGCTTTTGCAGGTTGGGGCAGTTGAAATTCGGGTGCTTCGCGATTGCGCCGAGGGTGTTGGTGCCCGCATCGCCAAAGGCGGGGGCGTCCGGCTCTGCGCCGATGCCAAAGCTGTCCAGAACGATCAGAAAGACACGTTTTTCCATAGATGGTTCTCCATTTCGTCTTTGTCGGTGTCCCACGGGAAAGTGAGACTTATTTCTGGCTCCATTATAAGCAAATCTTCCCCCGGATGCAAGGGCTTTCCCCGTGCTGCAGCACCTTACGAAATTTTAACCAAATCTTTGCAATCTCCCTCTTGCCCTATTGTATCCAACCGTTTATAATATAGAGTGGTGTGATTTTGAACCAAAGCCACCAAGGCGTCTTTCGCCGCGGCAAAAGGTCGGGGATCCTGTCCTTTGCCAAATGCAGCCGTTTGGGCTGCTGCGTTAAGATAGAGAGTAGTATTGAGAAAGTTGGAGGTACTGAAATGAGAAAAACGAAAATCATCTGCACCCTTGGCCCTTCCACCGACAAAGGCGACGTCCTGCGCGACCTGATCGCCAACGGCATGAACGTGGCCCGTTTTAACTTTTCCCACGGCTCTTACGAGGAGCACGGCGGCCGTCTGGCCAAGCTGAAGGCTCTGCGCGAGGAGCTGGGCAAGCCCGTCGCCGCCCTGCTGGACACCAAGGGCCCGGAGATCCGCCTGAAGGAGTTCAAGAACGGCGTCGAGATGCTGGAAGCCGGCCAGACCTTTACCCTGACCACCCGCGAGGTGGAGGGCACCAAGGAGATCTGCTCCATTACCTATAAGGACCTGCCGCAGGATGTCCACGAGGGCGGCACCATCATGCTGGACGACGGCCTGATCATGCTGCGCATCGAGAAGGTCACCGACACCGACATCACCTGCACCGTGCTGAACAACGGCAAGATCAAGACCAAGAAGGGCGTCAATGTCCCCGGCGTCCACCTGTCCATGCCGTACCTGAGCCAGAAGGATCGCGAGGACATCATCTTCGGCATCCAGAACGGCTTTGACTTCATCGCTGCTTCCTTCGTGCGCACCGCACAGGACGTCTACGACATCCGCAACCTGCTGAACGAGTACGACTCCAACATCCGCATCATCGCCAAGATCGAGAACCGCGAGGGCGTCAACAACATCGACAGCATCCTCGCTGCCGCCGACGCCGTCATGGTGGCCCGCGGCGATCTGGGCGTCGAGATCGACTTCACCGAGCTGCCCGGCATCCAGAAGAGCATCATCGACCGCTCCTTCTCCTTCGGCAAGCCCATCGTGACCGCCACGCAGATGCTGGACAGCATGATGGTCAACCCCCGCCCCACCCGCGCCGAGATCTCCGACGTGGCCAACGCCATCTATGACGGCACCTCTGCCATCATGCTCTCCGGCGAGACCGCTGCGGGCGCATACCCGGTCGAGGCCCTGAAGACCATGTCCGCCATCGCCGAGCGCACTGAGAACGAGCCCCACTACCGTGACGAGCGCTTCAAGGAGGCCCACGGCCAGATCAGCGTCAGCGACGCAACGGCTCACGCCGCCTGCCTGACCGCCGAGGACGTCAACGCCGCCGCCATCGTCACCGTGTCCGAGTCCGGCAACACGGCCCGTCTGCTGAGCAAGTACCGCCCCACCCAGCCCATCATCGCCTGCGTCATGGACGAGCAGGTGCAGCGTCAGCTCTCCCTGAGCTGGGGCATCACCTCCCTGCTGATGGGCCCCGCCCGCAGCACCGACGAGCTGATCGAGATGTCCACCGCACTGGCCCAGAAGAACGGCTACCTCCACAACGGTGAGCTGGCCGTCGTCACCGCCGGCGTCCCCGTGGGCGTTTCCGGCACCACCAACATGATCAAGATCCACATGGTCGGCAACTGCCTGTCCACCGGTGTGGGCGTGGGCCGCGAGAGCGCCGCTCTGACCAGCGCTTCCGGCAAGGCTTGCGTCTGCCGCACGCTGGACGAGATCCGCGCCAAGTTCAAGCCCGGCATGGTTCTGGTCGTTCCCTCCACCACCAACGAGATGCTGGAGTACGTCCGCGACGCCGCCGCTCTGGTGGTCGAGGAAGCCGGCCTGAACAGCCACGCCGCCATTGCCGGCAAGGCCCTGCTCAAGCCCACCATCGTGGGTGCCGTCGGCGCTTGCAGCCACATCCGCGACGGTCTGGACATTGCGGTGGACTGCGCACACGGCAGCGTCCAGCGCCTTCAGGCGTAAGAGGTGAGCGAGATGGAACGGATCGCAAGCTTTTGCGTAGACCACACCAAGCTCGACCGCGGCATGTACCTGAGCCGTCAGGACGGTGACGTGCTGACTTGGGACATTCGGATGAAGAAGCCGAACCACGGCGATTACCTCTCCACCGGTGCCGCGCACACGCTGGAGCACCTGTTCGCCACCTACGCACGGAACAGCGCCTACAAGGACGGCGTCATCTACGTCGGCCCTATGGGCTGCCGCACCGGCTTCTACCTGCTGACGCGGGGCCTGACCCCCGCCGAGGCGCTGGCGCTGACCGTGGAATCCTTCCGCTTCATGGCCGCCTTCGAGGGTGCCGTCCCCGGTGCCAGCGAGGTGGAGTGCGGCAACTACCGCGATATGGACCTCCCCGCCGCTAAGGCCGAGGCCGCCGCCATGCTGCCCGTGCTGGAAGGTTTGACCGCGGACGGGCTGCACTACTAACCCATCAAACGACAAAAATGGAGTGATTCCTGCCGGAATCACTCCATTTTTTGTTTCTTGGATCTTGTTCTTCAGATCAACCCCAGCTCCGCGAATTCCTTGGCGACACCGTCCTCGGAGACGGCGGGGCAGATGCGGTCGCAGCGTTTTTTCAGATTATCGGAGCCGTTGGCCATGCAGACGCTGATGCCCACAACGTCGGTCATCTGCAGGTCGTTGTCGCTGTCGCCGAAGCCGATGGTGTCGGCCAGCGAACAGCCGAGGAAGCCGCAGATGGCCTTGATGCCGGTGCCCTTATCGAACTTGCGGTTGATGAGCTCGCCGTTCACGATGCCGCCGCCCTCGTCGCCGAGGCGGGATTCGCAGAAGACGAACTGGCTTTCGTACTGCCGCTTGACCTCGGTAAGGCACTCCTCGTTCGGCGCAATGAAGACGATCTTATACACCGGTTCGCCGTGGTACTTCTCGATGGGGCAGATGGTCATGCCGAACTCCATCATTTTGCGCCAGCGCTCGGCCTCACTGTTGACTTTGCCCGGCGTTTTGGGGAAGAGGTTGGCGAACCGCTCGATCATCTTGATGCCGCCGTAGGTCTCGTCCCGCACTTCCAGCGTACATTCGGCCCCGGCACGTTCCAGCGCGGCTCGCAAGCCGCTGACCTGCTCCGGCTCCATGGGGATATCCACCAAGATCTTCCCATCGCAGCCCACATAGCCGCCCGCTGAGCAGACAAAGCCATCGAAACCGTAATGGAAGAGCGGCTGGGTCATCCGCAGGTTCCGCCCGGTGCAGAGGAAGACCTTGTGGCCGTTGGCGCGGGCGCGATGGATGGCGTCCACCGCGCTTTCCGGGACGATCATTTCGCCCGGCGGCAGCAACGTGCCGTCAATATCCAGAAAAATCAGTTTTTTCTTCATTGTTTCTCCTCAGCCTTTCATCCCAAACCAGCGCAGCAGCAGCCCCACGGCCAGCAGCACCGCCAGCAAGCCCAGCACCGCGTAATTGGTGCGGGGCTTTTTTGTGCGCTTGCCGCTTCCCTTGCGGCGGCTGTTGGCGTCCTTGCGGCCCGCGCCGCCGGTGTTCCGCCGTCCATTCGAAGGGCTGCGGCTCCGGCTCCTGCTGCCGGAACCAGAAGCTTTGCGTTGCCCCTCGCTGCGGGATCTCGCGCTGCGCGGGGCAGCCTTCTGCTCTTCCGGTGCCGCGCTTGCAAGGGGCTTTTTCGCGCCGCAGCGGTCCAGAAAGTCTTCGGCCATCCGGTAATACTGCTCCAGCTCCGTGGTGCGCAGAGCTGTGCCCGCGTAGCCCTCTTCCAACGCCTCCACGGCCTCGTTGAAGAGGATGGCCGCCTGTGTCCCGGCGGTGCGGTCCGAGGCGTGAGCGGCCTCGTTGCGGGCCGTGCGCACGGCGTTGCACGCGCGGCGGGCCGCGCCGGGGTGCTCGGTGTTGCCCAGCAGGTCCAGCGGGCGGGCGGCGTCCTTTTCCGGGTCCAGCAGCACCCGCATACAGAGGGTAGTGTCCAGCTGGGACCAGCTTGTTTTGCCCGAAAGGTCCGGCATCCGCTCGTAATATTCCGGGCTCTCCTGCTGGCGCTGAGCGATATGCTCCAGCAGCGCATTCAGGCTGTGGGCACCGGGCTTTTTCTCCCAGTGCCAGCGCAGCAGCTTGCGGCTGATCTCATCGCAGGTCGTTTTGATCTCAAACGCCGCCTGTAAGGTTTCGTCTGGCATAATCTTTTTCCTCTAGCTTTTCCTTCGTACAACCTCTCAGTCGTGCCTTCGGCCCGCCAGTCGTCCACCCTCTGTCGCATACGCGACAAAGGGTGGACAGGTGGCATTGCGAAGCAATGACGGAGAGGTTGAAAAACGGAGGAAGCTTTGGGCCTCCTCCGTTTATCTTACATCATAAACTGATAGTACACAAAGCCCCACAGTGCGATGGCGGCGCAGACGATGGCCGTCAGCGGCGGGACCCAGCGGATGAGCGTTTCGGCCACGCTGTCGCGGGCGTCGTTGGGTTCATCCTCCTCGTAGTCCTCCGGTTCGGCGGGGCGCACCGGCTCCTTCCGGGTGGAGGAGATGACGCGGGTGCCCTCGTCGTCGGCTGCGCGATCCAACACCGGCTCAAAGGAGGCGGGCTTTTCCAGCTTCGGGGTGGGCATCACACGGGTAGCCTCCGCCTCCGGCTCGGCCTTGAAGCTGCTGACCACGCGGGTCGGCTCGTCCTGCACGGGGGCAGCGGGCCGCACAGGCGCGGCGGGCGGCACCGGGTCTGCCCCGATGACACGGGTGCGCTCGTCCGCTTCGCTCTGGGCCGGGCACACCGGTTCAGCCGCCGGGGCGGGTTCCTTTTTTTCCGGCTGCAGCAGGGTGTTCAGCGCATTCTGCAGCAGGATGCGGTCGCAGCCGCACTCGCTGCAGTAAACGGTGTCCTCCTCCTTCGGGTGGAAGGAGCCACAAGCGCAGTACCAGCCGTTCTCGAAGACCTGCGGCATATACTTCATGCCCTGCCGATTCATCCGGGCTTCCAGCGCCTTCTGCAGTTCGGGACTCAGGCGGCGCGGGGCGGGCAGCCGGACCCGCTTGATGGCGTCCAGATGCACCACCTTTTTGCCGCTGTATACGTTTTTCAAGGACACATCCACGCTGGTGATGGCCTTCTGGGTCACGAACACTGCATCGTCCATGCCAAAGCTTTCGCCGGGCTTGACCTCGATATCGCGGTACTCGAACTGATCCTCACAGAGGATGATGCCATCCACGCCCTTGCACTTGAAGTGGATCTCCAGTGCGGTCAGGGTCACGCGGGAAATGTTCTTGAAGGTCAGGCAGACCGCGTGGTCGCCGCTGACCTCGCCCTTGAGCAGCTCCACGCAGACGAACTGCACCGGGCTGCCGGGAGTGTAGTAATTCGCCCGCGTCCGGGCGACCGGATCAAAATTTTCCTCCACAACACTCGCTCCCTTCGTGGTTATTCATTGCCTTCTGGGTTCTCCGGAGCGTCCTGCTCCGGCTGAAACACTTCGCCCAGTGCCGCATCCTCGGCGTTTTCCGCAGCTTCCGCCTGTTCTGCGGGTTCTGCCGTTTCCACCGGGGCTGCGGGCTCGGCCTTGGGTTGCTCGTCGCCGTCACGGGGGGGCAGGGTGCCGCCCGCCATCACGGTATTGAACTCCTGCTCGTTGAGCTTTTCGCGCTCCATCAGAGCCTTGGCCAGCGCATGCAGCTGGTCGATGTGCTCCGTCAGGGTGCGGCGGCAGGTCTCGTACGCCTCGTCGATGATATCCCGCATCTCGCTGTCGATCTCGGCAGCGGTGGTCTCGCTGTAGCCCTTGCCCTGACCGAAATCGCGGCCAAGGAAGGTTTCCTCCTGCGAGGTGCCGTAGACCACGGGGCCCAGCCGCTCGGAGAAGCCGTACTTGGTGATCATCTGGCGGGCGATGTTGGTGGCTTGCTGCAGGTCGTTGGAGGCGCCGGTGGAGATATCCTCCAAGATCAGCTGCTCGGCCACACGGCCGCCCAAGCTGGACACGATGTCCTCGAACATCTCGCCCTTGGTCACATAGCTGCGATCTTTTTCCGGTAGATACATGGTGTAGCCGCCCGCCTGACCGCGGGGGATGATGGTGATCTCATGCACACGGGGGTGGTGCTTGCAGTAGAAGCCCGCCACGGCGTGACCGGCCTCGTGGTAGGCCGTGAGCTTTTTCTCTTCGGGCGTCACCACACGGCTCTTCTTTTCGGGGCCGGCCATGACCTTCATGGATGCTTCCTCGATGTCCTCCATCGTGATGGCCTTGCGGCTGCGGCGGGCAGCCAGCAGGGCGGCCTCGTTCACAAGGTTTTCAAGGTCTGCACCCGCAAAACCGGCGGTGCGCTGGGCAATGACCTTCAGCGACACATCCGGGGCGAGGGGCTTGTTCTTGGTGTGGACCTTCAGGATCTCCTCGCGGCCCTTGACGTCCGGCAGACCGACATAGACCTGACGGTCGAAGCGGCCGGGGCGGAGCAGGGCCTTATCGAGGATGTCGGCACGGTTGGTGGCCGCCATGACGATGACGCCGTCGTTGGCCTCAAAGCCGTCCATCTCAACGAGGAGCTGGTTCAGGGTCTGCTCGCGTTCATCGTGGCCGCCGCCGAGGCCGGCACCGCGCTGGCGGCCCACCGCGTCGATCTCATCGATGAAGATGATGCAGGGCATGGTCTTCTTGGCTTTGTCGAAGAGGTCACGCACACGGGAGGCGCCGACGCCCACGTACATTTCCACGAAATCCGAGCCGGAGATGGAATAGAAGGGCACACCCGCCTCACCGGCACAGGCGCGGGCCAGCAGGGTCTTGCCGGTACCCGGAGGGCCCACCAGCAGAACGCCGTGGGGGATGCGGGCACCGAGGGAGTTGAACTTGTCCGGGCTCTTGAGGAACTCGACGACTTCCTTCAGCTCTTCCTTCTCCTCGTCCTCACCGGCCACATCGGCGAAGGTGGCGGTCTTCTTGTTCTCATGCTCGTCCTTGACCTTGGCTTTGCCGACATTCATGATGCCGCCGCCACCGGCACCGCCCCGCATCATGGAGAAGAGCAAAAAGCCGGTGCACCCCAGCATACCGAGGTAGAACAGGATCTCCATCCAAGGGATCGATTCCTTGAGGGTGGTGTAGTCGTAGGTCATCGGGGCGTCGGGGTTGGCCGCGTCGTAGGACGCGATATACTGATCCACGTTCTCGATGAAGACGTAGGCGTAGGGCAGCTTATAACGGACGGTCACGGTGCCGTCGTCGTTCTTCACCGCGCCGACCGAGGCCGACGAGGAAGTGGAGAACATACCGCTGAGCAAGCCGCCAGTGGCCTGTGCAGCGCTGGCCGCCGAGGTATCCGGCAGGGCGAGGTCGCCCTCTTTCAGCGTCAGGGTGATGATGCTGGTATTCCGGTCAAGGGTGAAATCCGTGACCTGATTGTGTTCGAAGTAGTGCACCACAGTGGAGTAGCTCATGGTCGAGCCGCTGGTGCTGCTGTCACTGGTGCCCAGCACCGACCAGATCATCAGCACCGCCGCAAGGGCCAGCGCGAGGATCAGGGGGTTAAAGCGAGGTCGTTTCGGTTGCAAAAGGGATCAACTCCAGTTCTGTTTCTTACTTATTTTTCGTAGACAGCGGGCTTGAGCACGCCGACATAAGGCAGATTGCGGTATTTTTCGTCGTAGTCCAGACCATAGCCCACCACGAACTCGTCCGGCACTTGGAAGCCCTCGTAATCGGGCTGGATGTCGGCCTTGCGGCGGCTGGGCTTGTCGAGGATGGTGCAGATCTTGACGGAGTTCGGGTTGCGCATCTTGAGCATCGGCACCAGATTGGACAGGGTGATGCCGGTATCGAGGATGTCCTCCACGATCAGCACATCTTTGCCGGTGAGGTCGCCGTCGAGGTCCTTGATGATCTTGACGAGGCCGCTGGAGGTGGTGTTGCTGCCGCCGTAGCTGGACACCACCATGAAGTCGATGCTGCACGGAATGCTCACGGCACGCATCAGGTCGGCCATAAAGACCACCGAACCCTTCAGGATGGAAACGAGGACGAGGTTCCTGCCCTCATAGTCTTTGCTGATCTGGGCACCCAGCTCGGCCACCTTGGCCTTCAGCTGTTCCTCGCTGACCAGAACCTTCTCGATATCATCGTGCATGCTCATTGTTCTTCCTCCATTTTTTGCGCTTCCATCTGCAAGACAACTTCGCTGTCCGCCGTGGGAGCCAGCCCGTCGGCGAACCCTGCACCGCAGACCCACACGACCTCGCTCCCCGCCGCAAGCAGCGGCAGACGATCCCGTTCTTCGGGCGGGATGCCCGTTTCATTCATCCATTTGCGCAGCTCCTTGCGCACGCCCCGCCCCGCCGGGCAGAAGGTATCCCCCGGCCTGCGGTGCCGCAATACGAGCGCAGAATATAACATTGTTATTTTAGCATAATCCGCCTGATTTTTTAAGTCTTTTTTATGAACACCCTGTGTTTTTTCTGGAAAACCACCCGGAATCCGCCGGGTTTCCAGCATCCAGCCACCCGGAAGCCGGAGTTCCAGCGCTTTTTCAGGCGAAAACGGAAGGGGCAGCGCGGTCACACCGACCTCCGGCAGAGGGTCTTTTTCCACTGCTTCCTCCACCCAGAGCACGCCGCCGCCCGCCCAGAAGCGGACCGCTTCGGTCAGTTGGACGGCCCCGCTCCCCTGCTCTACAAGGGTGCAGAGCAGCCGGACATACTTTTCCTCGGCGTCCCGCACCGGGCTCACCAAGCGGTGCAGCGCCGCTTCCAAGAGCAGCGGGTCCGCCTCTTGGAGGGGTTCCAGCGCCCAGACAGGTTCTTCTTTTTGCATTGCGTACACTGCCCCCGCCGGGAGCCGTTGGGGCAGCAGGGCCTCGGCGTCCTCCAGCAGGACCTCCGCCTTTTGGGCGAAGTAGGCGTCCGCACGGGCGGCCTTTTCGCAGAAGCGGGCAAGATTTTCCTCGGCGGCAGCGTTGGCGCTCCGCAGCGCCGGGAGCGCCCCATGGCGCAGCCGGTTCCGGGCGTAGGCGTCGGAGTCGTTGGTCTCGTCCTCCACCCAGCGCTGGCCGCAGCCGGTGCAGAAGCGTTCCGTCTCCCCGCGGGTCAGGCACAGCAGCGGGTGGCAGAACCCCTCCCGCTTTGGCCGGATGCCCGCCGCGCCGTGGAGCCCGGTGCCCCGTGCCAGCCGGAACAGCAGCGTTTCCGCTTGGTCAGTAGCAGTATGGGCGGCAGCAACGGTGGTTATCCCTTCGGCGTGCAGGGCGTCAAAACAGGCGCAGCGCAGTTTCCGGGCCCAGTCCTCCCCGGCACGGGGCGGCACGGCAAAGCCGACATCCGCCGGGTGAAACACCCGCAGCGGCACGCCCAGCCGCCCGCACTCCCCCCGGACGAAGGCTTCGTCCCGGTCGGCAGCCGCGCCCCGCAGCCCGTGGTTCACATGGCACGCCGTCAGCTGATAACCGAACTCCGGCTGCAATTCCAGCAAAATGCGCAGCAGCGCCATGCTGTCAGCCCCGCCGGAGACGGCGGCGCAGAGCTTCTGCCCCGGATCAAACAGCTCGTTTTCCTGCGCAAAGGTGCGCACTTTTTTCAAAATTTGTTTCATCAGCGTTTGAAATCCACATCCATGAAGCGGGTATGGGCGCCATCCCAGCCCAGCGGCACCGTGCTGGTCTCGCCGTGGCGGTTCTTCGCCACGATGCACTCGGCAGTGTCAGCGTCCACCTCGCCGCCGTCGGGGTTCTGGCTGGCGTAGTAGGAATCGCGGTAGAGGAACAGGACGCAGTCGGCGTCCTGCTCGATGGAGCCGGAGTCACGCAGGTCGGACAACTGGGGCCGGTGGGAGGAGTTGTTGCCCTGCTTTTCCACGGCACGGGAGAGCTGGGAAAGGGCGATGATGGGCACATTCATTTCCTTGGCCATGATCTTGAGGTTTCGGGTAATGGAGCTAATCTCCTGCACGCGGTTCTCGCTGCGCTGGCCGGTGGTCATCAACTGCAAGTAGTCGATGACGATGAGGCCCACATTCGGGCGGGTGGGGTCCTGATTGACCCGGCGGATCTTCGCCTTCATCTCGGTGATGGTGATACCGGAAGTGTCGTCCATATAGATGGGCGCATCGTGGAGCTTCTCGGTGGCGAGGGCCAGATACTCCCAGTCCTCAGCGCGGAGGGCACCGGTGCGGAACGCTTGGCTGTCGATGCCCGCCTCAGCGGACAGAATGCGGTTGGTCAACTGCTCCTTGGTCATTTCGAGGCTGAAGATCGCCACAGGCACCTTCTGCTGCATGGCCACGCGGGTGGCGATGTTCAGTGCAAAGCTGGTTTTGCCCATGCCGGGGCGGGCGGCCAGAATGATGAGGTCGCCGCGGCCAAGGCCGGTGAGGACGGTGTCCAGCAGCCGGAACCCGGTGGGGATGCCCTTGTACTTGTCGGCGTCGGGGCCGCTGATCTTCTGCAAATTGGTCAGCGTTTCCACCATGCTGGAAGAAAGGGGCGTCAGAGCGCTGGAATCCCGGCCGGAGCGGATCTCATAAATGCGCTGCTCGGCGTTTTCCAGCAAAAGGTCGGCGTCCGGTTCGTCCCCCGCGTCCTGCAAAATATCCTTTGCTACCCCCATGAGCTGCCGCACCAGATATTTTTCGTTCACGATCTGGGCGTAGGCCTTGACGTTGGAGATGCTGGGCACCGTCTCGGCAAGGCCGGTCAGGTAGACCTTGGCCTCGTCCGCGCTGGGGAAGACGCCGTCGGAGATGACGGCGTCCAGCAGGGTGACGAAGTCGATGGTCTGGTCGCTGGTGAACAGGCGCAGCATTTCGGAGTAGATCTGCGCGTTCTGGCGGGTGTAGAACATCTCCGGGCGGATGATCTCCACCAGATCGGTCAGGACGTCGGGCTTGAGCAGCACCGCGCCCAGAACGCTCTGCTCCGCCTGCATGTTATAGGGCAGGTTGATGCCCACACTTTCGAGATTCAGTTCGTTGTAATGTCGTTCGTTCGGCATGATATCGTTTTCCTCTTAAAACCCAAAAAGCGCCCCCTGCCTTGAGGGGGCGCTGACAGGCAGCCAGAATCAGGCCTGTTCGACTTCCACCATGATCTTGAAGGAAGCCACGACGCCGACATGCAGACGCACCTTGGCGTTGAACACGCCCGCGTCCTTGATGTCCTTGGTCTCCAGCTCGATCTTCTTCTTGTCGATGG
>OHWC01000388.1_pt1 | contig 25169 bp, 19 predicted proteins | sample 1579541 | NCBI WGS metagenome assembly OHWC01 (sample SAMEA3882551, study PRJEB24775) | human gut metagenome | biome: human-associated habitat; feature: intestine environment; material: feces | place: Netherlands | collected 2009/2010
ATCTGCGTAACTTAAAGACAGCAGTAAGCGCAACAAAGGCAATCAAGAAGGAGAACCCAAATGCTGAGGCACAGATCGCACTGTGCTACACCCTTGGTGATGCTTACACACTTGATTACTGGAAGAAGATTGCAAAAGAGATCGAGTCCATGGGTGCAGATTCTATCTGTATCAAGGATATGGCAGGTCTTCTTGTTCCGTATAAGGCAACTGAGCTTGTTACAGCTCTTAAGAGCGCAACAAAGCTTCCGATTCAGATTCATACCCACTACACCTCTGGTGTTGCATCCATGACATATCTGAAGGCAGTTGAGGCTGGCGCAGATGTTATCGATACAGCAATGAGCCCATTAGCTATGGGTACCAGCCAGCCGGCTACTGAGGTTATGGTAGAGACCTTCAAGGGAACTCCATACGATACAGGTCTTGATATGAAGCTTCTGGGAGAAATCGCTGACTACTTCCGTCCGATTCAGGAGGAAGCTCTTAAGTCTGGCCGCATCAACCCGAAGGTTATGGGCGTTAACATCAAGACTTTGATGTATCAGGTACCGGGCGGTATGCTTTCCAACCTGGTAAGCCAGTTAAAGGAAGCAGGCGCTGAGGACAAGTACTATCAGGTACTTGAGGAAGTTCCGAGAGTACGTAAGGACTTCGGAGAGCCGCCGCTTGTTACTCCGTCTTCTCAGATCGTTGGTACTCAGGCAGTTCTTAACGTTCTTCAGGGCGAGAGATACAAGATGATGACCAAGGAGTCCAAGAAGATCTTAAGAGGTGAGTTTGGACAGACTGTTAAGCCATTTAACAAGGAAGTTCAGAAGAAGGCAATCGGAGACGAGAAGCCGATCACCTGCCGTCCGGCAGATCTGATCAAGCCACAGTTAGACAACTTCCGCAAGGAGGCAGCTCAGTATATCCAGCAGGACGAGGATGTACTGACCTATGCACTGTTCCCGCAGGTTGCTACTGAGTTCTTCAAGTATCGTGAAGCACAGCAGACAAAGGTAGATCCAGCTGCTGCAGATACAAAGAATAAGGCATACCCGGTATGATACTAGAGTCGAAAAGTCACAAGCTGATCATGCTTGCATGAAGAAGCTTGTGACCTTGAGACTCGTAAAAACATGAGGATGCAGCGATTTTCGAAGAAAATCAGCGAATCCGAATGTTTTTAGAATTGCGAAAGCTACGAAGTAGCGGAGCAATTCGTTAGTATCAATAAAGTAAAATAAAGAACAAGGGACTCTTGGAAAACAAGGGTCCCTTTTTTGAAAAAAGGATTGTGTGAAAATTTTTTATGAGCAAAGTAATAGTAATAGGCGGCGGTGCCGCTGGAATGATGGCTGCATTAAAGGCAGCCGAGAATGGTCATGATGTGACACTGCTTGAGAAAAATGAAAAGCTTGGCAAAAAGCTTTTTATCACAGGAAAGGGTCGATGCAACGTGACAAATGCCTCCGATATGGAGACAATCATGAGCCAGATCGTGACAAATCCACGTTTTCTTTACAGTGCATTTTCTGACTGCAGCAACACAGATGTCATGGAACTTATTGAAAACGGTGGATGTCCGCTTAAGATAGAAAGAGGTCAGCGCGTATTCCCAGAGTCAGATAAGTCCTCTGATATAATAAGCTGCTTTTCACGCCTTTTAAAAAAGGCTGGCGTAGAAATTATATTAAATAAGGAAGTAACGCATATCATCACCGAAGAAGGACGTGCAGCAGGCGTGTCACTTTCCGATGGAAAAAAAATAAGCGCCGATGCCATAGTGCTTGCAACAGGAGGTCTTTCCTATGCGTCAACAGGCTCCACGGGAGACGGACACCGCATGGCAAGAGAGCTTGGTCATACAGTGACACCATGCTTTCCGGCATTAGTGCCAGTTAACACAAAAGAAGACTGGTGCCGCACACTGCAGGGACTGTCACTTAAAAATGTTACCTTCACTGTAAAAGACGGCAAAAAGAAGCTGTATGAGGATTTTGGAGAGATGTTGTTCACTCATTTTGGCATCAGCGGACCACTTGTATTAAGTGCAAGCAGTAAAATCGTCAAAAAGCTTGATAAAAATCCGCTTTCAGCTTTTATAGACTTAAAGCCGGCGCTTACAGACGAGCAGCTTGATGCAAGACTTTTGCGAGACTTCTCACAGGAAAAAAATAAGCAGTTTAAAAATGCATTAAATGGCTTATTCCCGGCAAGACTAGCAGAGCAGATCGTCATTTTGTCAGGCATAAATCCAGACAAGGAAGTAAACGCCATCACAAAAGAAGAGCGTGCCCATCTTGTTTCTTTAACCAAAAATCTCCCATTGACCATTCTTAGTGTCAGGAGTTATAATGAAGCTATTATCACGCAGGGCGGTGTCAAAGTGCAGGAAGTACAGCCAAAGACCATGGAGTCAAAGCTTGTACAGGGACTGTATTTTGCAGGAGAACTACTAGACATTGATGCCCTCACAGGGGGCTACAACCTGCAGCTTGCATGGTCCACGGGAAGCCTGGTAGGGGATAGTATTGTATAAATACGTGAATAGCGTGACAAACACTTCACCGAAATGCCTCGCAGAAGAATCGTAAAAAGAAAAGGAGACAAACAAATGGGTTTTAATATCGCAATTGATGGTCCGGCAGGAGCCGGAAAAAGCACCATCGCAAAGCTTGCAGCAAGCGAGCTTTCCTATATATATGTAGATACAGGCGCCATGTACCGCGCAATCGGTCTGTATGTATATCGTAAGCATGTGCCAGAAGAAGATATAAATGCTATTGGAGAGACTGCGAAAGAGACAGAAGTTTCCATTCGTTATATCGACGGTGAGCGCCATGTATATTTAAATGGTGAGGATGTAAGTGAAGAGATCAGAAAAGAACATATTGGCCATATGGCATCTGTAGTTGGCGCAGTGCCGGCTGTAAGAGAGCATCTCTTATCACTTCAAAGACAGATTGCACAGGAAAATGATATCATCATGGATGGAAGAGACATCGGTACATGTATTCTTCCTAATGCAGATGTAAAGATCTTTCTGACAGCAAGTGCCGAGGAAAGGGCAAGAAGACGCTACTTAGAGCTGCAGTCAAAGGGCGATAATACGCCATATGACGTTGTGCTTGCCGATATTAAAGAGCGCGACTACCGTGACACGCACAGAGATATCGCACCGTTAAAGCAGGCTGAGGATGCTGTATACCTTGATACGTCAAACATGACAATTGAAGAAGCAGCAGCAAAGGTAGTAGAGCTTGCAAAGGCGGCACGCTGATGGAAGTAATTCTTGCAAAAAGCGCGGGCTTTTGCTTTGGCGTGCGCCGCGCAGTAAACGAAGTTTATCGTTGTCTTGAGGAAGAAAAGGATACACCAATCTATACCTTTGGTCCAATCATCCACAACGATGAAGTGGTCAACGATTTAAAGAATAAAGGTGTGCAGGTAGTTGACACATTAGAGTCGCTTGCAGCACTTAAAAAGGGCATTGTCATAATCCGCTCCCATGGTGTTGGCCGTGACACCGAAACAAAGATGCGTGAGCTTGGCATGCGTGTTATTGACATGACATGTCCGTTTGTAAAAAAGATTCACCGTCTTGTAGAAGAAAAGTCAAAAGAAGGCTACCAGATCGTCATAGCCGGAAATCCTGTGCATCCAGAGGTTGTAGGCATTGTAGGATGGAGCACAGACGGCGCATCAGTTGTAAAAGATGCGGAAGAAGCACAAAAGCTGGTATTAGACCCTAAAAAACCCGTTTTTGTGGCAGCACAAACGACATTTCACTACATTAAATTTCAAAATATAGTTGACCAATTAGAAAAAAAAGAGTACAATATAAATTGCGTTAACACTATCTGCAATGCAACCAGAAACCGGCAGGAGGAAGCAGCCAGTCTCGCAGCCTCAGTAGATGGCATGCTGGTCATAGGTGGGAGTCATAGCTCCAACACGCAGAAGCTGTTTGAAATATGCAAAAAAGAATGTAATAATACCCATTACATACAAACCGCTGAGGACCTAGACACCAATTGGTTTTTGACAGCAGACAGGGTGGGTGTTACAGGAGGGGCATCAACCCCGAATATAATCATTGAGGAGGTTCTACACCATGTCAGACGAATTCGGACAATTATTAAGTGAGCAGAAAGAAGTTGCAATTAGCCAGGGCGCAGTTGTATCCGGTCAGGTTATTGCAGTAAAGGAAGACGAGATTGTCCTAAATATAGGATATAAAGCAGATGCTGTCATTAGCCGCAACGAATTTACCAACATCCCGAATGCAAATCTGTGCGACCTTGTAAAGGTTGGCGATGAGATCGAGGCTAAGGTTGTTAAGATGAACGACGGCGAGGGCCAGGTTCAGCTTTCTGTACGCAAGCTGCAGGCAGAGAGAGGAAGCAAGGTTCTTGAGGACGCATTCGAGAACAAGACTGTATTAAAGGCAGTTGTTACTGAGATCTCCACTGGTGGATTAAGCGTAGTAGTTGATCAGACCAGAGTATTTATCCCGGCAAGCCTTGTATCCGATGTATACGAGAAGAATCTTGAGAAGTACAAGGGACAGGAAGTTGAGTTTATCGTTACTGAGTTCAACCCGAAGAAGCACAGAATTATCGGTAACTGCAAGGAGCTGATCATCGAGAAGAAGAAGAAGATGCAGGAAGAGCTCTTCGCAAAGCTTGAGGTTGGTCAGACCGTTGAGGGTACTGTAAAGAACGTTACAGATTTCGGTGCATTCGTAGATTTAGGCGGAGCAGATGGTCTGCTTCACATTTCTGAGATGAGCTGGGGCCGTATCGAGAATCCTAAGAAGGTATTCAAGAGTGGTGATAAGGTTAAGGTTCTTGTAAAGGCAATCGATGGAAATCGTATCGCACTGAGCATGAAGTTCCCGGAGGAGAATCCGTGGAAGGATGCAGAAGAGAAGTTTGCAGTAGGTACTGTTGTTACTGGTAAGGTAGCACGTATGACTGACTTCGGTGCATTCGTAGAGTTAGAGTCAGGTGTTGATGCACTGCTTCACGTTTCTCAGATTTCCAGAGAGCGCGTAGAGAAGCCACAGGATGTTCTGTCCATCGGTCAGGAAATCACCGCAAAGGTAGTAGACCTGAACGTAGATGCAAAGAAGATCAGCCTGAGCATGAAGGCTCTTGCAAACGATGAGGATCAGGAATAATCCGTAAGAAATACATCAAATAAAGTGAATTTAAAACGACCGGGTAGAAAAATCTACCCGGTCGTTTTTTGAACTACAGATTGTGAGTTTACTGTTCACGGAGCTAAAATACGAAAGGCCTTCGGTGCAATGGTTTCGTCGACGGACCAAATTCCGCAGGTTCCTGTTATGTCCTTTCTTATTGTACATTGTTTTGAAAGACCTGCTCCAAGTGTCCGTCTCGTGAAAACCATTCACCTAACAGTAATCTTGTGAGTGCGTAATGCAAATATTAACTTGATAAACATTTGACTGTGTGATAACATGAAAATATAAAAGAAGCAGTGTAAGTTCTTTTTAGTAATAAGAAATGGAGGTGCTTATCAGTGGAACGACAGACGGATCTTGCAGAAGCGATAGATAGTGTGGCCGACAGAGCTAAATATGATCGCTGTGCGAAAAAACTTCTTGCATTCAATGCAGTTGATGCTTGGATTTTGAAGACCTGCGTGAAAGAATTTTATTCTTATAGCGTAGATTATATTAGTGAACATTGCATGTCTGAAAAAGTTGAAATATCAGAACATGCGGTTCATCAGGATCAATTAAATAAAAGTCAAAAGATTAATGGTAATAAACAAATAACAAAAATGAATTCAGAATCTAGTTCTGTCAATGAAGGAACTGTGTATTATGATGTTCGTTTTACTGCAATTGCACCAGAAAATGATGAATTGATTACTCTTATCATTAATTTGGAAATTCAGACTGATGATAAACCAGGATATGAGCTAGTAACGCGAGGAACATATTACTGCGCAAGAATGATTTCAGAACAGTATGGTACAATATTTACAAACGAACATTATGAAAAAATCCAGAAGGTTTATTCGATTTGGGTTTGTCCATCCACCCCGAATTGCAGAAAAAACAGTATGTTCCGTTATAGAACTATTGAAGAACCTATTATTGGAAACACGTATGTAAAAAAAGAGGCATATGATTTGGCTGAGGTAATAGTTCTTAATTTGGGAGAGCCAGAGAATGAAGCTGATTGTGGAATTTTAAATCTATTGAATACACTTTTCTCACCGAAAGTTAGGCCAGCAGAAAAGAAAAAGATTTTAAGCGAGAAATATAGTATTGCAATGACGGAAGAATTAGAAAGCGAGGTGCAGCGTATGTGTAACTTGAGTACAGCTATCGCAAATGAAGCAGCAAGAAATAAATCTTTGCAGACAGCGAAAAAATTGCTTCTTAATGGTAAACTGAATTTTGAGGAAATAGCAGAAGTTACGGGGCTTACAGTTGACGAGGTTAAGGAAATAGACAAAAAGAAAAGTGCATAATTGGGAGCTAATAGTAATCAAAAACGACCGGGTAGAAAAATCTACCCGGTCGTTTTTGATTAAAGCAAGCGGTTCAAGAAAATAATTCCGGCGGTGCTTCCTGCGCCTCTTCAGAAGGAACAGGTACAGCACATCGAAGTGCATCTTCGAGTACATTATGTGCATAGGCGAGAATAAAATCAGGATCAGCTATATATTCTGTAAAAAGCTGCTTGGAAGAATACTCCTCCTTATAAAGATCAAACATATCCTCATGCGAGAGCGGAAGAAAAGTACTGCTTTTCTTTGTGTAGCAGGTAGAAGCACTTGCCTGAACACGATGCTCCGGGTCTACATATTGGCCGACCTTCTTATGAACAGCGCGGTCCTCATCAGGAAGATAATAATAATCCTTATAATTATCAAAGAAATACTTTAATTCCCCGACAAAAGCACGAATCTCAATAATGATCTGGTTCGCACGGATCGATAAACGGCAAAGCGGCAGCTCACGCGTCACAGCTACCGGGACCTTAACAGAACAGTCCACCACAATAGTAAGAGAGGACGATGCAGTGCTTAAGGAATAGCCGGCAAGTGTCCACTCACTGCGGAATATATCAAGATAAGACAAAAGCGGCATAATCTGAGGAAGAGCCTTTAAATCATCCTCATTGTGAAGAAGAAGCACCTGATAAAGACGCTTATCACCAGTCTCAAGATAATCATGATAAACAGCGATCATCTCCTTGCCGGTAGCCTGATCTAGTCTTGAAATATTTAAATAGCTTTCAAGTGTTGCAAGTTTTAAGTTCTCAAGCTGCAGAAGTGTCTTTACAGGACGCAGGTGGCGGTACAGATCAAAGCTGCGAATATTGTCAAGCACATCAGTATTAAGGCCATAGGCAGCAGCACATTTCTTTAAAAAAGGAAGATCAAAGGTTTCGCCATTAAAAGAAACAATAACCTGATAATTTTTTATAAAAGAAAAAAAGTCCTCAAGGATCTCCTGCTCAGAATTAAGCGAATCAGAAAACCACTGTCTGATATGCCACTCCATCTGCTGATGATAGACTGCACCAATCAGATAAATAGAAGAGGTGGCAGGTGTGAGTCCTGTCGTCTCAATATCAAGAAATACAAGATCCTTTAAGGGTGCAATCGCATGAGAATCATAAAATTGCGGGATCGAAAACGTTTTGCTTATAACAACCATTGAAATTCCCCCGTTATATAAAAATCACATTAAATACAAATCTTAAAAATTTCTTACATTATAGCATAATAGAGGAGAGAAGTCAAATCTATTCCTATTATGTGATTTGCAGTAAACAGTGATATATATATGAATTATGATTATAGATAATTACAACAAAAATGAAAAAAATCATAAGAAAATATGAAAAAAAAACAAAAATGGTACTTTACAAAGTGTTTGAAATGTGCTACTGTTTAAGTAAGCGAAAAAAGCATGTTCATCAGTTCAGCTGGAAACAGTGAAAACTTGGAAGGAGTATGGAATATGCAGGGAGATGACAGCAAAGAGGGCAAAGACAGCAAGCGTTTAAGTCGCGCAGAGCTTCTTGAAATGCTTATTGAGCAGTCAAAAGAAGTCGAGTCACTTAAAAAGAAGGTTGACGAGCTTCAGAAACAGCTTGATGATCGAACGATTCAGTTGCAGCAGACAGGTTCGATTGCAGAAGCAGCTCTCGCATTAAACGACATATTCAAAGCTGCAGATCAGGCAGCATCCCAATACATCGAAAGTATAAAGCGTATGGAGCACGAAAAGAATGTAGAGTTCCAGGCGCTTCGCCAGAAGACACTTGATGCATGTGCTTTGATGAGAGAAGATACACAAGAGTATTGCAGACGGCTTCGTTATGAGAGCGAGGCAAAAAGAGACGCTCTGTATGCTCAGTTAGAAAAAGAAGAGATCGAGAAAAACAATTCTAGTGAAGGCAGCGATCCAAGCACAAGGACGTGCCTTGAGACATCTCCCAGTGTAGGTGGAGGTGTCTCATGAAAAAAAATAAAAAACAACCACTTGAAGTGCCGCCGATAGAGACTCTTGAAAAAGAGCTTCACAGAGAGCTTTACAAAAAGAGCTACAGGAGCACGCTTCGAAGCACGGTTTATACACTCATTACAGTGGCGGCAGTAGCAGTACTGGTAGCTACTTTGGTGTTACCTGTTTTACAGATCTATGGTACGTCCATGACGCCGACCTTATCAGATGGAGACATAGTTGTCTCCGTTTCTGGTTCGGAATTTGAAGCGCAGGACATAATTGCATTTTACTACAATAATAAGATCTTAGTAAAACGTGTAATTGCAACAGCAGGACAGTGGGTAGATATCGACGAAGAGGGAAATGTTTCAGTTGACGGAACACCCCTCGATGAGCCATACGTATTTGAAAAGGCGCTTGGCGAATGCGATATAGACTTGCCATATCAAGTGCCTGAAGGAAGAGTATTTGTTATGGGTGATCATCGAAGCGTTTCAGTTGATAGCAGAAGCACATCTGTCGGATGTGTGGCACAGGAGCAAATTGTTGGAAAATTAGTATTTTGTGTCTGGCCATTTACAAACTTTGGTCAGATCAAGTAGGAGAAAGGGGGCGTCTGTTTTGGAAAACCCGTTAAGAAAACAGATTCGTTCAATCATGAAGGATCATAAGAAACGTCAAATGTGGTATCGAATAGTTACCACACTGGCGGTTGTTGTTGTGTTTGTAACGACATATATGCTGATTCTGCCAGCCATCACTATGGAAAACAAAGCAGAGTGCGGTATCACAGAGCACAAACACGACGCAAACTGTTACAGTTCGCATTATGAAAAGGAGAAAGAGCTTGCCTGTACGACAGATTCACTAGGTGTACATAAGCATACAGAAGCCTGCTACGATGCAGAGCATAAGCTGATCTGTGGTTATGCAGACTTTGTGATTCATGAACATGACGCATCCTGCTACGACAAAGACGGCAATCTTGTATGCACCATTCCAGAGCATAAGCTGCATCAGCACACACCAGAGTGTTATCAGATGCAGAAGCAGTTAGTATGTACACAGGAAGAATCAGCAGGTCATACTCATACGCCTGAATGCTACACAAAGCAGGGCTCATTAATCTGCGGCAAAGAAGAGCATACACACGGCGAAGGCTGCTATGATGCAGAAGGCAATTTAATCTGCGCACTAGAAGAGCATGCGCACAGTGACGAATGCTACGAGTGGACAGATGTTTTAACATGCACCACTCCAGAAAGCGCAGGTCACACACACAGCGAAGCCTGCTATCAGGATGTGCAGGTACTAATCTGCGAAGAACCGGCAGAGCTTCATACCCACACAGCAGAGTGCTACAAAGACGGCGTACTCGCATGTGGAAAGCTAGAATTAAAAGAGCATAAGCACAGCGAAACATGTTTCACAGAAAAGCAGAATCTCGTAGAGACATTAATCTGTGACAGAGTAGAGCATGTACATACAGACGAGTGCTACAAAAAGAGCACCGAAGAGACAGCAACCAGTGAAGCAGTAACCGCTAGTCAGAACGAAGAAACATCAAGCGAAGACGAAAGCAGCGAAACAGCTTCAATCGAAGAAACCTCAAGTGAAGAAACTTCAACAGAAGAAGCTTCAAGTGAGGCAGACACCGATGCAGAAGAGCCAAGTACAGAAGCATCAAGCGAAGAAACAAGCTTAGAAGAAGCAAGTACCGAAGAAATAAGCATCGAAGAAACAAGCATCGAAGAAACAAGCCTTGAAGCATCAAGCGAAGACGAATCAGAGGCAGAGTCCGAGACCGAGACAGCAGAAGAGGTTGAATCGGAATCCGAGGTAGAATCAGAGTCCGAAAGCGAGACAGAGGAAAGTTCTTCCATCGAGGCAGAGAGCGAAGAAGAAAGCTCAGAGGAAGTAAGTACCGAGGAAGTAAGTACCGAAGAAGTAAGTACCGAAGAAGAGAGTTCTGAAGAGGAGAGCTTCGAAGAGACTTCTACTGAGGAAACATCTGAAGAAGAGCTGACGAGTGAAGAAGCATCTACAGAGGAAGAAACTTCAGAGGCGGAAGAGGAGAGTAGTGAGGAAGAAACTTCAGAGGCTGAAAGCGAAACCTCATTTGAGTATGACATTAATAATTGGAATCTGGAAGTAGATGGAGCATTACTGACAGTAGACAAAAATAGTTCATCTTCAAGTTTAAGAAGAATGCGCAGGGCAAGAAGTAATGCTGGAGCGCAGGCATCTTCTACGGGTATTGATTTTGGACAATACATTACAGAAATTGCTTTTTCTAAAATTGAGAATGGATATTGGGTTCCAGTAAAAGATGGAGAGGCAATAAAGGAAGGTTCTCAGGTAAGATTTAATATTTCTTATAATATTCCAGATGGAGAAGTAAATATTAGCAATAAGAAGATTTACTATCAGTTGCCAAGCGGAGTTAAATTACGCAAAGAAGAAAGTGGAGCTGTTTACAGAAATGGTGTCGCTGTTGGTACGTACACAATTTCACCAGATGGAATGATTGAAATTGAGTTTGAAGATGACTTTGTAGCTGACGGAAAGCAGTTTAATGGTAATATTTGGTTTGAAGGAACTGTTTCAGCATCGGGTACAAACGAGAATGGCGAGATTGAATTTGCTGGTGAGGGTGGAACTCTTAAGATTGATAAACAGGAAGAAACACTAAAAAATGATATTTCTGTTGAGAAATCTGGATCCGTAAGTAAAGACGGAAAGACTGTTGATTATGAAGTCGTTGCTTCATCTAAGAAAGGCAGTGGAAGTCCAGTTACAATAGAGGATTATTTTAGAGCATCAGAACATGTATCAGCAACATTTGATCAAAATAGTTTTAAGATTTATAAAGCAGATGACTTTGGAAATCAAATAGAAGTAAATGGATATGCACCGACATTTGATAAAACTTGGGATAGTTATCCGAAGTTTACATTGAAGGATTTGCCAGAGTTAAAGGCAGGAGAAAAGTATATTGTAAAGTATACTGCGAATATTTCAGTTGATAGTTCTGGAAACTGGGATGGCGCAGCTACTGTAAATAATACAGCTAAGGCAACAATAAAAGTTGAAAATAAAGAAACATGGTCTTCTATTGAGATTTCAAAGGCAATGATCAGCAAAACAGGTGGTTATGATTCTGACCAAAATGTTATCAATTGGACAGTTACTTTGAATAAGGGTAGAAAGGATATTCAAGGATATACGTTCTCAGATACGCTTCCAGATGGAATTGATTTTATCGGAACAGAATTTGATGTGGTTGATACTACCAATAATAATGCAGTTGTTGGTAAAGCTACAGTGAAAGCAGATGGAAGTATTGAATACACATTTGGAACTGACCAACCATATACAGGTGAATATCGAATAACTTATAGGACCACAGCTCCAGATAACAACGGAAAGGTTACGAATACAGGAACAATAGGAAAGGATGGAACAGGAAACAGCAGCACGGCGGGAGTAGATGTTACTCATCGTGACTGGGGTGTTAGCAAGAATTATAAGAATGAAGAAGCTGTAAACAATGGAATGAAGAAGTTAACATGGAGTACAACTGTTTCACTTCCAGATTCAGAATTGGTAGAGTTTACATATAGAGACACAATTCTGGATGCAAGTTCTCCAAATGATCATTACGCAGTAGCTAGTGAATTGCAAGCAGATATTGCAAAAAGTTTTGCTCTACAGCTTAGTGATAATTCAAAGCTTTCTTATAATAATGATAAGGTGACTTTGAGTGTGACATACTATGATGCATCAGAAAATGTAATTGAACCTTCAGATACCACACAAAAAGTAAAATCTTTTGAAATAAAGATAACACCAAAAAGTGGAACTAACATCAAAGCAAAATACATGATTCTTGATGCGTATAGTACTTATGCAGATGTATCACAGATGCAGCCAGGTACTTCACTTGTATTTAAAAATAGGGCAGAACTTCCGGAACATTATAAAGATGCAGAGTCCACTCACACAATTAAGAAAGACAAAGCTTTGTCAAAGCAGAGTACATCTTATTGGGATAGAGATTATAATACTCCGCAAAGTAGTATAATGAACAAACATTTTTCCACCGTTATATCAGAAGGAAGTAAGGAGATGACATATGATAGTTTGAAAGACGGATATTTATACTATCGTATAGTACTTCAATTAGAAGAAGGAAAAGATGAAGATATCGTCTTAAAAGATGTACTTCCAGATGGGGTGAAATTAGATGAAGCTTCAGTAGAAGGTTGGTTTTTGGATAGTGGTGATAATTATTCATGTCGTGTGGCATATTATCCAGATTCAACAGGACAGCCTAAATATTATGATTTTTCGAGTGATAAAAAGCCAACTGTGTCATTGGATGGACAGAATATGACGATAACAATACATGCTGGCTATTTGAACGCATTAAAGTCAGCAAATATGAATCAGAAGGGGTATAAGATTGCAATTACATACCGTGTGTCCATTAAAGATGAGTGGAATGATTTGACTGTTACCGATAAAACATATGTTAATAAAGTGGAATGGGGGTCAAATTCAGATTCTCAGACAACTACTGTGACCAGACCTATAACTAAGGTTGAAAAAACTTCAGCTGTAGAAGTAGAAAGAGACAGCAATGGAAACATAATCGCTTATTATGCAGCGTATTCTGTTGTAGTGAATCCGGCTGGAGCAAATATGAACCCGTATGCGGATACGTTGACATTGTCAGACACACTAGGTTTGCCAGCTGATGTTAATGCATATCTGGATCTTGGAAATACTGGATTATACTATTATGATGCATCGAAAGAAAATTATAGAGGTATTAAAGTAAATTCAAGCAGGTATACATTAAAGTATGACAGTGAAACAAATGTTTTAAATCTTGTAATACCAGATGAAACAGCATGTGTATTTGTTTATAGGTATCGCATAGAGTGTGGAAGTGCAATTTCACCTACAGTAACAAATCAGGTGAAGTTATATGGTAAATTTTCATCGTCAACAAGTAATGTGATTCATAATGAAGCATCTGGAGCATCTGTTGATAAAGGATCATTGAGAATTTATAAGGTAGATAGCGATGACTATACAAACCTTCTTCCAGGAGCTGAATTTAAAATTGAAAAATTTAATTCAGCATCTAATGCATGGGAAATTGTGAGTGACGACAAACATACAGATGGAAAATATGTTTCGGATGAACAGGGTGAAGTTGAACTGCCAAAGGAATTTGCACAGGAAACATTGTACAGACTGCAGGAGACAAAAGCACCGTCAGGCTATAGTAGGTTGGCCGAAGAAATCTACTTTGTGTTTATGAAGAGCGATAAGAATACTACGATTACGAATATGAATAGTATCTTTTCAGCAGCTAGCGTAAGCGCAGATAAGATTAAATTCTATGAGACTACGAATAAAGATGCCATCTTGTATGTTCCAAACGACAATACGGAAATTACAGTAAAAAAGGTTTGGGAAAACAAGGATGGATCCATATTGGTAAATCCACCTACAGATAGTATTCAGGTTACAGTTTATAGGCAGAAGCAACAACTGGCAAAATGGACGGTAACTGTAAATTATCAATTGTCGGATTGTGTTAAAACTGAAAAATATGAAGTGGCGAAGGGAAGTCCATTTACTATTACCTTTGAAGAGTGGCAAGTAAAAAATAAGTTTTTTAATGAAACTGAACAACAACAGTTGGTTGAACGAAAAGATTATAGTGATGGATATGAGAAGAATGTTTATGATTATATAATAGCGAGTGTGACTTCAGATATGGTAGTTACAATTTACGAAAGTAAAGGAAATCAGCATGATTATGGACATCCTACACCAAAATATGATTCACCACAGGCATATGAGCCAGTTTCTGGTAGTGGAGAAGTAGCTGTTACAGAAACTGGTACAAAGCTAGAAAATGTAGCATTGAAAGCAGCTAACAATTGGACAGTTTCTTGGTCTGATCTTCCTAAAGCCGATAGTGAAAAAGCACCATACTACTATATTGTAAAAGAAACTGTAACAATACCAGGTTATAGGACTACATATCTTAATAACGGTGGTATCCAAACTGGTATCATCTACATTACAAACCAGAAAGAGGAGGAACAATCAATCACCCTCCCAGAAACCGGTGGAACCGGTACCTATTGGTATACCATGGGCGGCGTGCTCCTAACAGCAGGGGCAGCATTCCTGATATATAAAAAACACATGCAGAAAGGAGGCAGGAGAATTTGGTAACAAATTCTCTAACTCCCCAAGCATGGGGAACCCTCAATATACGCAATTCCTACGCATTATTCAGAGGGAGGGCATAGCCCAAAAAACGAAAAAGGATAGGAATAGAAAAGAAAGCGAGGAAGTAAAATATGAAGAAAATGAAAAAAGTCATGGCTCTGTTACTCAGCTTAGTCATGGTACTTGCAATGAGTATCGCAACATTTGCAACAGAAAATCCAACTGGAAGTAGCAATACTTACACAATCACAGCACCGTCAGGTTCTCATCAGTATGAGATCTATCAGATCTTTACAGGTGATTTATCTGGAACTATATTGTCTAATGTGAAGTGGGGTGCAAATGGTACTGTAACTAAGGGTGAAGCTGTTAGTCAGGATGTAATTGATGCTCTTACAGCAGTAAATGGTAAAACAGATGTTGAGAAATTGGAAGTAATTAAGCAGTATGCAAACTTAACATCTACACCAGTGGGAACTGTTACAAATGGTTCAACTTATGAAGCAGAAGCAGGTTACTATCTGATTAAGGATAAGGATAACACTGTATCAGGAACAGATGCATATACTCTTTACATTGTAAAGGTAGTAGGTAATGTTGATATTGACCCTAAGAGTGAAGTCCCTTCCTTTGAGAAGAAACTGAAGGATAAGAATGATACTGACGGTACTGAAACAGATTGGCAGGACTCTGCCGACTATGATATCGGTGATGAGATTCCATTCAAGTTGGAAGGTAAGGTAGCAGCAAATTATTCTGAATATAAGCAGTATTATTTTGCATTCCATGATGAGCAGGAAGATGGTTTGACATTCAATGCAAGTACTGTTAAGGTATTTGTAGGTGATGTAGAGGTTACGCAGGGATATCAGTTAAACATCACTTCAACTGATGGTTGCACATTTGAAGTTGTATTTGAAGATTTAAAGGCAGCAGCAGAAGAATATGGCTACACAGTAGAAAATGGCACTAAGATTCGTGTTGAATATACTGCTACTCTGAATAAAGATGCTGTTCTTGGAAGTCATGGAAATCTGAATAAAGCTAAGCTTGAGTTCTCAAATAACCCGAATGAAGAGCAGGAAGGTCATAAGCCAGAAACAGGCGAAACACCATGGGACAATGTTATTGTATTTACATACAAGGTAGTTATCAATAAGATTGATTCTGATAGGCAACCTCTGGCAGGTGCTGAATTTACACTTACCAAAGAGGTGAAAGATGGAGATCCTATAAAGGTTGCAGTAATAAAATCAACAGATGGAACCTCTTTCACATTTAAGGGCTTGGATGATGGCAAATATACTCTTACCGAGACTAAGACACCAGCTGAGTACAATACAATTGCTCCAATTACATTTACTGTAAATGCAGATCATACAATTACTTGGGATGGAACAAATCGTGATGCGGTATTAACAGAATTAACTGGAACAAAGGTAACTGGAGAAATTACATTTACTGAGAATAAAACAGAGGGTTCTTTGAATGCTGACGTAGTCAATAATAAGGGTTCTGAGCTTCCATCCACCGGTGGCATGGGTACCACAATCTTCTACGTTGTTGGTTCTATCCTTGTTCTTGGCGCAGCTATCCTTCTGATCACCAAGAAGCGCATGAGCGCACGCTAATTGTTTTGTCAGCACGATTGATTCGTTAATAATTAATCAGTTAAACAGAGCAAAAAAGTTATTTGTGCGAGAGATGACTATCATTACGTAAACGGTAGCTGAGGCTCCTTCGTAGAACATCCGGGTAACACAAAGATAACACAAAGAAACAAACTAGGTTGCAATCGGATGCCTCTTTTGAGGCATCCGGATACAACCGTGAGGAGAGCTTATGAAGTGGATCAAAAAAAATATGACTACCATCTTATTACTCTTGATTCTCTTGGTAGGTCTGTCCTTACTGCTGTATCCGACCGTCAGCGATTATTGGAACTCGCTGCATCAGTCGAGAGCAATTGCCACATATGCACAGGCAGTTGCCGAAGTAGATGATAAGCAGTATGAGCACATGTGGGATGATGCTTACGAATATAACCAGCAGCTTAAAAGTAAGTCAAACCGCTGGATCATGACAGACGAAGAGCGAGAAGAATATGAATCACTGTTAGATGTCAGTGACAATGGAATTTTAGGATACATAGAAATTCCAAAGATCAAGGTTTCCCTTCCAATCTATCATGGTACAGACGAAGGTATCCTTCAGATTGCAGTTGGTCATATCGAAGGCTCATCACTTCCAGTTGGAGGACCGGGAACACATGCCGTATTATCAGGACACAGAGGTTTGCCCTCTGCTAAGCTTTTTACCAATTTGGATGAGCTGGTAGTAGGAGATGAGTTTTTAATTCGTGTTCTGGATGAAACATTGACATATGAGGTAGATCAGATTCGAATCGTAGAGCCGGATGATCTGTCAGATCTGGAGATTGAAGAAGACAAAGACCTGTGTACACTGGTCACTTGTACCCCATATGGAATCAATACGCATCGTCTTCTAGTTAGAGGACACCGCGTAGAGACAAAGGCAAGCGCAAGTGCCATTCGCGTAACAGCGGATGCGATTCAGATAGAACCAAAGTTGGTTGCACCAGCCGTAGCAGTGCCGATTCTAGTAGTGCTGTTGATCTGGGTTCTCTTGCATAGCCGCAAGAGAAAGCGATAATAGGAAGGAGACAAGAGGGTATGAAAAGTATGAAAGTAAAGCGATATTTGCAAGGCCTGTTATTGATAATATGTCTGCTGGTAACATCATGCGCACAGATTATAGCAGTCAATGCAGACGAGCAGGATGTTTCATTGGAGATTACATTGGAAGATGAATCCACTCCTATGGAGGGTGTCATCTTCAGCATGTATCAGATCACAGACGGCATCACGGCACCAGACGGACAGTCATTAAAGTTTATGCCTGATTTCGAAGATTGTGGTTATAAGACAGATGTGAAGACTGCAAAAGAGCTAGTTGCACTGAGCAGACGCTTAAAGATCTGGATAGATGAGAAAGACATTCAGCCAACATATACACTGGCAACAGATGTGACAGGACGCTGCAGTATTTCTTCTGTTCCATTTGGTATGTACCTGATTGTTCCAAGTTCCTATGATGACTATGGCCCAGTAGTTATGTCACTTGTATTTCTTCCAGGACGCGATGCAAACGGCGATTTGATCTACCAAAACCGTATTATTCCAAAGCATTCCATTCCAGAAGAGGATGAGCCGGACGGACCAACCAATCCGCACGAGAGTAATTCAACGACACCAGAAGAGACAAGTCCAGAAGAAACAACTTCAGACGAGAGTACGTCATCTGAAGAAGAGACAACACCGTCAGAGCCAACAAGCCCAGCGGAGTCAACGACACCGTCAGAGAGCAGAACACCGGAAGAAGAGTCGAATCCATATCAGCCAACGACTCCGGCAGCACCAACGACACCAAGTCAGACAACACCAACCACAGCACCACAAACAACAGCACCACAAACAACAGCACCGCAGCCCACCACACCGCCAGAATCACCAAGACGTATCCTCGGTATCGAAGATCCAACAGGACGCATCGGTATGATGATGGTCACAGCAGGCGTAGGATTAATGGCAATCGCAATTGTGCTGATAGTAAGAAGAGAACTGAAAAAATAAAATTTGTGACAAAAGTTAAATATAGGTTTTTCATTGACCGTCCACTATAATAGTAGTGGGCGGTTAATTTTTTTGGTCCGCCTTCATATCCTTCCGCTTTGCTTGACTTTGCGCATGTAAAAGTGTACAATAACAGCAGAAAATTTGGAGGTGAATTTAGTGCTTAGAAAGAAGGAAGATGAGAAATACTTTAAAATCGCTGTCACGGGAGTAGCCATCCTGCTGATCGGGATGGTCTGCTTCTTTTTGTTTTATCGAATCCGCGGATTTGGCGCCTTTTTTCATGATCTGATAGGCATTTTGGAGCCGTTTATCTATGGTTTTGTTATTGCTTATGTACTTAGGCCGACATGTCGCTGGTGGGAGAAGGAATTAAGGAAGCTTTTAGTGCGCGCACACGTAAAACATGCGCAGGGAATTGCATCTGCACTGGCAATCACATTTTGTGAACTTTTAACACTTACTATTGTAACTGCATTATTTATGCTTGTAATTCCTCAGGTGATAACAAGTATATTGTCGCTTGTAAGTGTGCTGCCAGATCAACTTGACAACAGCAATAAGTGGCTTCACGATATGTTAGAAAAATATCCGACTATGCAGCAAAGTTGGGATGGTTTATATGCAGAGCTGTCCACACGTCTGCGTGAATGGTTAAAGACAGATTTGACACCGATGCTTCAGACTATAATCAACGGTCTTAGCAATCAGGTAGTAAATATTGTTGGTTTCTTAAAAAATGCATTTTTAGGATTGATCGTTTCTATCTATCTGCTTGCAGGACGAAAACGTTTTCTTGCGCAGGGCAGACTGATTCTTTACGGCGTTTTTAAGGAAAAATGGGCAAGACTGATTGAGGATGAAATCATTTATGCCGATAAGATGTTTAGCGGCTTTTTAATGGGTAAGCTTGTTGATTCACTGATTATTGGAGTGATCTGTTTTATTGGAACGTATATGATGGGAATTAAGTCAGCACTTCTTGTCAGTGTTGTTGTCGGTGTGACAAATATAATTCCATTTTTCGGACCGTACATTGGTGCAGTTCCATCAACTCTTTGGCTGCTTCTGGAAAATCCGCTTCATGCATTTTATTTTTTGATCTTTGTTATTGTGCTTCAGCAGATTGACGGAAATATTATTGGACCGAAGATTCTTGGTAATTCCACAGGCTTGTCTAGCTTTTGGGTATTGTTTTCTATCTTATTCTTTGGCGGACTTTGGGGCTTTGTCGGCATGATTATCGGCGTACCGTTCTTTGCAGTTATCTATGATGTTATCACAAGACTTGTAATGAGAGGACTTCGCTATAATCAAAGAGACGATATGTTAATGGCATATGATGAGCAATATGTCAAAAAGTCAAAAATAACGCCGCGGCAGGAAAAGCTTTGGTCAGAGGAAGAAGAAAAGCAGGAGATGACACAGGAAAAAACAGAGCAAAAAGAACAGCCAGAAAGTATTATAAATGAAGGCGAGTCAGACGAGGACAGAAAGGAACTTTAATGGCAACAATACTTGAATGCAGTGAGCTGACGAAAAAATATGGTTCACACAGAGCGGTAGATAATTTGAATCTGCAGATTGAACGTGGTCGTGTCTATGCGCTGCTTGGTCCAAATGGAAGCGGAAAGAGTACGTTTATGAAGATGGCGGCAGGGCTGATTCATCCAAGCAGCGGCAAGATTTTATTTGAGGGGGAGTCAGTTGGTAAAAATAGTAAGGCAAAGACAGTCTATATGCCGACAGAATCGTATTTTTACTCATATATGACATGGAAGGATGCCGGTCATTATTTTTCAGACTTTTATGAAGATTTTAAGCCGCAGGTATATGAACAGCTATTGTCTGTATTTTCATTGGAACCTAAAATGAAGATTTCAAAGATGTCTTCTGGTATGATGGCAAAGGGTAAGGCAGCGCTCGCACTTTCGCGTGATGCAAGTCTTATTATGCTTGATGAGCCGCTAAATGGCATTGACATTATTGCGAGAGATCAGATTTTGGAAACGATTCAAAAGTATTGCTCTCCAACGAAAACGTTTCTTGTGTCAAGTCATCTTGTCGATGACTTAGAGCGCATGACAGATGATGCTATATTTATGAAAAATGGTGGTCTTGTCATGTGTGGCAAGGTGGATGAGCTGACAAAACATCACGGAAAAACAATGACAGAGCTTTACAAAGAAGTTTATAGCGACTGTGTGATGTGATCATTTGGAGGACAGAAAAATGTTTCGTTTATCAAAGTATGAGCTTCGTAAAAATAGAACGGCACTATTTGTTTTGCTTGCAGGACTGGCAGCGCTGCAGATTTGCTTTTTGATTGCACTTCGCGGAAAGACGCAGGACTATGCAATCATATGGTCAACTATTCTTGTTTTGTATGCAGTAGTGTGCTATTTTGCCGTGTTTATTTTTGCAATTACTAATTATTATAGGGAAATTAATTCAAAGACAAGCTATCTTGTGTTTATGACGCCTGTGAGCGCTCTTTCCATAATATTGTCAAAGATGCTGACTGTTCTTGTGCTTGGAGTGATACTTGCGGCAGCGCTTGGTGCACTGGGATGGCTTGATTTTTCACTGTTTTTAAATCACTATTCCGTGTATAAAAGCATGGGTGAGGTGATTTCAGAGGTAATGAAAAACTTTGGAATTGATACAGTACAGGTAGCATCAATGGCGCTGTTTGGTATTATTACGTTTCTGCTTTCTGTGTTTTCTACAGTGGCTATGCTTTATCTTTGCATTACACTGGCGGCAACACTCTTGCAAAACAGCAGATTGAAGCTTGTTGTTACGATTGCGCTTTTTGTGGCTGGCATATATGCAGAGTCAAAGATTCAAGGCGTAATTACAGATCTGCATCCGATGGTATATCGTGATACAGTTGATTTGATTTATCTTTTGCAGCAGTCATGGCCATATGCACTTGCTAATCTGGCTGAGCTGGCACTTTTTATGATTCTTACAACGTGGCTTTTGGAAAAAAAGCTGTCGCTGTAACATGTGTTAGATAGGCAGCTGCATTTTTATGGGGAAAGATGAAATGGTTGATGTAGAAGAGTTAATGAGTAAAATTAAATCCGGTGTTTGGAGTATACAGGATGCATTTAATTGTACAAAGGATTTAGAGCAAGAGTATCTGCAGAGCAGTAAGACAAAAGAGTGGCGTGAAGATTATAGTCTTGCCGTGTATTTTACCAGCTATGGTATCTTTGCCAGCAGCTACCGCGAGTGTGTATTTCCTATGATTGAACTTTGCCAGAAGCTGTTGGAGAACTGTCCTAATTCGGCAGATCAGGCATTGTATTATCTGGCGCTTATGCGTCTTTATTTCGTAACTGGTTTTCAGCCTAAAATTGTGGAATATGGACTTAAATATGTGGAGACTGGCTATGCAAACAGAATGAATTTAAAATCTACCTATAATAGTATTGTAGTTGCTTTTGCAGAGAATGATCTGTTTGAAGAGGCATTATATTATCTGGAAAAAATGATTGACGTTACAAGAAAAGATCCGGCAGCAGAAGGGGTGGATTTTTGGAATAGTGATATTATCAATGAAATTGTGTACCTTGACAGTCTTGTATATATTAAAATTGGACTCGGACAGCTTGATGATGCAGCTGATGCGGCGAAGGGCTTAGAGGAACTGATTAAAACGAAGGTGCCTGATGATCAGAAATCATTTTTTGAAATTCAAAAAGAGTTTACCTGTCTTTACCTGCAATTGTACAAGCAGCCGCAGTCGGAAGAAGTGGCAGATGAGTTTGTTCATTATATTCATAATCTGCAGTCATCAGGGTTCGCACAGAGCAGAATTTCATTTTGTATCAGATATTTTGCAGAATTTATGAAGCTTCTTCTTTTAAAGAATCGTTTTTCGGATGTAATTGAAATTGGAAAATTTCTTGCTAAATCAGAATTGTTTACTGGAAGTACAAGCATGATCTACAGCCTTATGATGAAGGCATCTGAGCAAATGCAAAATTCCAGACATCCTAGTGAGTATGAGCAGATTAGCAAGCGCTATATTGAGGTGTTAGAGCAGGAACAGAATAATTATAATGCTATGGTGCGTTCTTTGACGCAGGAAGAGCTTCGTCTTATGCGTCTTAGAAAGACGATGGCAAGAGATTCACTTACGGGCTGTCGAAATCGCGCTACATTTGAGATTGAGGGAGTGCGTTATCTTAGCGATCACGCAGAGGGATGTCTTGTATTTATTGATTTGGATTTCTTAAAGGAAGTAAATGATAAGTATGGTCATGAAAGTGGAGATCAATATCTGCTTCAATTTGCTAAGATGATGAAAAACGCATTGAGCCACAGTGAGTTTTTGTACAGATATGCAGGTGATGAATTTATTGTGCTGTCTAACCGCAGTAAACTTAAAATAGAAATGTTGCTTGATGAGCTTTTAAGGAAGAATCCGATTGTGTTTATGCTGCAGGAAGAAGCGCGCCACATCAGCTTTTCATACGGAGTGGTAGAATTTGGTGAAATGCCGGGTGATATTTATACGATGATTCGCGAGGCAGATCACAGAATGTACCAGTGCAAGACAAAAAATCATAGTCGGCTGCAGAAGAGGGAGAACACAATATGAATTATGCAGAAATTAAGGAATATGACATTGCCAATGGTCCAGGTGTGCGCATGACGCTTTTTGTGAGCGGATGCCGTCATCACTGCAAAAATTGTTTTAATGAGATTGCGTGGGATTTTAATTATGGCAATTTATTTGATGAAACAGTGGAGGATGCGCTTGTAGAGAAACTAAACAGCAGCGTTGTTAGAGGACTTACACTGCTTGGAGGAGAGCCGCTTGATCCATCTAATCAGCCTGGAGTATTAAAACTGCTTAGAAAGGTTAAAAAGCAATGTCCCGGTAAGGATATTTGGTGTTATACTGGTTATGTGTGGGAAAAGGACGTTTGCGGATGGATGAGCGAGCAATGTCCTGAAACAAAGGAAATTTTATCGCTGATTGATGTTTGCGTGGATGGTCCTTTTATTGAAGCACGCAAAAATATTTCACTTCAGTTTCGTGGTTCTGAGAACCAGCGCCTGATTGATGTTTCGAAAACACTTCAGACAGGAGAAGTTGTTTTGTGGACAGAATAAAAATAGAATATATTTACTTGGCAGCGATTATTGCTGCATTTGTTGCAGTACTTGTAATTGGATTTTTTCTGCGCCGGAAATTTCGCAAATATCAGCCAGTTCAGGATGGATTGGAATTTGAAGTATTGTGTACGCAGATTTTAACGGCGAAAGGATACGAGAATGTAGAACTGACACCAACAACAGGAGATTATGGTGTTGATATATTTGCAGAAAAGGATGGAGTGCGCTGGGCATTTCAGTGCAAATATTATACTAATCCAGTTGGGGTGCGCGCTGTGCAGGAAATTTATAGCGGACGCGATTTTTATCATTGCATGGTAGGCGTTGTTATGACGAACAGCCGCTTTACTAAGAATGCGGTGACGCTTGCAAATGAGCTGAACATTCTTCTTTGGGATGGAAACATGCTTGATAAATTGCTCCTTTAAAAGATCAGCCCGGAAGTTTTTGCTTCCGGGCTTTTATCATGTGATAAGATTGTAGTGTACCAGTGCATTTTCAATTCCGTCATCGAGAATATCAGTTGTGACATATTCAACGTGAGAGCGAAGAGAAGGAGTTCCGTTGCCCATTAAAATACTGTGCTGTACATAATCAAGCATTGGAAGATCATTCATGGAATCGCCAATTACATAGCAGTCATCTAGTGACAGTCCGAAGCGGTCTGCGAGAAACTGAATGCCAGTTGCCTTGCTGTAGGCATGCATACAAAATTCACCGAATCCGCCGCCTCGATTAATGTAAGTAAACCATGGAGATACTGCCTTTACAAAGGAAGCAGTGTCGCTTTCTGGCGTTTCCCAGGTAACAAATTTGTTAAAGCATTTATTTGGAATATCTACATTCTCTCTGTGGTTTGGGAAGCGGTCATAGAGAGATTGTCTGGAAGCATTCATAGGTATGGACAGATCAAAATAAAAATAATCTGGTCCCTCAAGCAAAAGCTCCATATGATAACGGCGGGCTGCATCAATAACAGCAGCATGCGCCTCAGAAGGAACTGTAGCAGTAAGAAGGTGTTCGCCACGGTATAAGATATGAGCACCGCAGGCGCATACATAGCCATCAAAGCCAATACGAAGAATGTATGGCTGCTCAATTACATTAAATAAGGTACGTCCGGAATTAATAAATGCCAGATGACCGCGGCGGCGAAGTTCCTGAATTGCATAGACAGTGCTCTCCGGGAGTGTTTGATTGCCATCTTCAGTAATCAGCGTGCCGTCAATATCAAAGAAAACTATTTTTTGCTTCATAATAAAAATCCTTTCATTTGAAATGCGAAAAAAGAATGCCTGCATTCTAGGGGAAATTATAAATTGTTTGTCAAAAAAAACAAGAAGAATTTTGAAAAAAAGGAAAAAAAGTGGTTGACAATTGGCGAAAGGAGTGGTATTATATTCAACGTTGCAGCGAACAACGGCAACACAACAATGACAACTTAGAAACAATTTGAGAAATTTTACGAATAGAGAAATAATTTCTTGAAAAGAAACAAAAAAGTTGAAAAAAAGTGCTTGACAAACGCAAGCAACTGTGATATATTATACGAGCTGTCGCTGAGACGGCAAAGAAAAAACACAAAGAACCTTGATAATTGAACAGTATAACCAACCCTGAAGATTTCTTAAAAA
>OHWC01000396.1_pt1 | contig 24899 bp, 18 predicted proteins | sample 1579541 | NCBI WGS metagenome assembly OHWC01 (sample SAMEA3882551, study PRJEB24775) | human gut metagenome | biome: human-associated habitat; feature: intestine environment; material: feces | place: Netherlands | collected 2009/2010
ATACCGAGCTTTTGAAACTTCTGTCAAGGGTTTTACGGCATCAGCTCATAGATTCCACGATTCTTGTTGTCGCGCACGGACAGCCAAAGGTAATTGTTATCATCGTCCACATCCTGGCAGACCGGTACCTCCTTGCGGTTCGAACCGGCTCCGTAGGGGCTCCAGATTCCCGCGTCCGCAAAGCCGTTCCACTCTTCCTGATTGCCGTCCCAATTTAACGTCGTCAGGTACATTTCTCCGCTGTAGAAGCCGCTGCGGAACGTTCCGATCACATTCTGGATGTAGCGCTCCTTTTTGGCAGCCTTGCTCATATCCAGCTCGTAATGCTCCTGTCCTTCACCGTCCGGCAGGTCGTTTTTCCATTCTCCGGCATACATATGCTCGCGGTACGCGCGGTCCGACGTGGTGTCATCGTCATAATAAACGTAAAAGCGCACCCACTTGCCGTTGCCTTCGCGTTTGCCATTCGACCACTCGCCGTAGTAATAGGCGTTATCCGCATAGCAGGCGATTCCGGTTCCGTCCGGCTGTCCTGCGCTGCTGCGCTCGCCATAATAATAAAAGCTGTTTGCATCCGAAATATCCGACGACATCCTCATATACCAGGGAAGCATCGCCAGATCCTCCACCGCGTCCATATTATCCTGTTCCCAGTAACCGGACATCTCCAGAAGCATCTCTTCGTTTGTCTTGTTCGCACTCTCCGCGCCGGATAACGGATCGTTTCCACTCACCGTCCGGAGGTTGCCCTCCTGCTTGGCACCCTGACTTTCCTTCCCTTTGCCTGCGGGAAGTTTGCTGTCCGGATGCTCTGTCAGCGTCTCATCCTCCTGCTGTCCCCTTTCCGTCGTCTGCTTTTTCCCCGCTGTTGTTTCTTCCGTCTGATCCGCTGCGTCCTTCGTCTCTGATTCTGCAGACTCTGCCTGTTCCTCGCCGTACCATATCTGCGTGCTTTCCGTTTCTGCGATCTCTGCCCGTGTCTCCCTGCGCTGATGCAGCCGTACTGCGCACAGCGCGATGATAATTACCAGAAAAAGAGCAATCGCCGCCACCGGGATCAGATCCCTTTTTTTATCGTCCATGTCCGCATTTCCTCCAGTTGGTTTATTGTAACATAGGCTTTCTTTTTTTCCTATTTAAACTTTATTAAGAAAAACGAAAGCTTTTTCTGTTTCTTATATATATGCGTTTTCCTCCCTTGACATCCCTCAAAGTCCTGACTATTATGGAACAGAAAACGAATTTACCTTACACGAAAAGAGGAGTTTTATGAAAAAATGGATTGTCTGGCTGAAAAAAAGCAGTCCCTGGATTTTTCTGCTGATCGGCCCTGTTCTGAATTTTTATCTGCTGGAATGGTACACGCATAATCCGTTCCAGACCATGAAACCGTATATACAGGGGATGAATCTGGCACTGTTTGAATTTGCAGCACTGTTTTTATTTGCACTGACCGGCAGGATCAGCCGCGCACTCGGCATCGAAACCGCCTTCTGCGCCGTTTACGGTCTTGCAAACTATTTCGTCCTGGAATTTCGCGGCGCGCCCATCCAGCCGTGGGACATTCTTTCGATCTCGACCGCTGCCAGCGTCGCGGACAACTACGAATACAAATTGAACCGCACCGCAGTAATCGTGCTGATCTGTTTTGTCCTGCTTCTGGTTCTGGAATTTTTCCTGAAAAAAGGCTTTCCGAAAAAAAATAAAAAAGCCCGGATTGCCCGCGTCTGCCTCGCGCTTTCCTGCGGTCTTTTATGCTTTGGCTACACGAAAATGCTGCACAGCGAGGACATCGTCGAGCAGAAGCTTCACCTTTACAACAAGCTTTTCACTCCGACGACGATTCAATTTAAAAATGGTACTGTAACTGCGTTTTTAATGGAGCTTCAGTACATTTCTGTCGATAAGCCCTCCGGTTACAGCGCAGAAAACGCCAAGGAGCTGCTGGCATCCTATGATACCGGCTCTCAGGAAGCAGATGGAACACCTTCGGACAATGCACAAAAGCCGAACATTATCGTCATCATGAACGAGGCGTTTTCCGATCCGTCCGTGCTCGGCGATTTTACAACGAACGAGGATTATATGCCCTTCGTGCACAGCCTGCTCGACGGCGCGGATAACACGATTTCCGGTCACTTAAATGTCTCCGTCAAGGGCGGCAACACTGCCAACACAGAATTTGAATACCTGACCGGCGCTTCAATGGCGTTTCTTCCTTATGGAAGTATCCCGTATCAGCAGTATGTGAAAAAAGAGACGCCTTCGATGGCCTCCTATCTTTCCTCCCTCGGCTACTACACGATTGCGATGCACCCGTACCGCGCCGCCGGCTGGGACAGAAATCTCGTTTATCCCAAGCTCGGCTTCGACGAGATGCACTTTCAGGAGTTTTTCACAGATTCTCCGCTTGTGCGCAAATATGTCAGTGACGAGGGCAACTATGAAAAGATCATAAAGCTCTACGAGGAAAAAGATGCGGACACGCCGCTGTTTTTATTCAACGTGACGATGCAGAACCATTCCTCCTACAGCGACTGGGCGGATTACGACAACTTTTCTCCCGATATCACGGTAGAAGGCTCGGATTCCAAGCTGCTTCCGGCGTACCTGTCCTTGATCAGGCTGTCTGACAGCGCCATCCAGAACCTGGTTTCTTACTTTGAAGCACAGGAGGAACCTACCATGATCGTCTTTTTCGGAGATCATCAGCCTGCCGATTCCGTCGTACGTCCGGTCTGGAAATTAAACGGCAAAGATGACGCGGACTTAACCGACGAGGAAGAGGCGCTGCGCTACAAGGTTCCGTTCTTTATCTGGGCAAACTTCGATATCGAAGCGGAAAGCGACCTGGAAATCAGCGCAAACTATCTTGCGGCTAAGACGCTGGACGCCGCCGGGCTTCCAAAATCCGCTTACGATAACTTCCTGTCGCAGCTGCGCACGGAAGTACCCGTCATTTCAGCCAACCATGTAACGCTGTCCGACGGAACCTTTACCACTGCATCCAAGCAAAAAGATCTGCTTTATGATTATCAGACCCTGCAGTATTACCTGCTTTTTGACTAAACCGAGGAGGATTTCCTTTTTTATGAAAAAAAAGATCTGTTTCTTTTCCTTCCTGCTGCCGTTTCTTTCCATGATGGCGATTTTTATCGGCAACGGCATTTATCCCTTCGGAGATCAGAGCTTCATGCACTCCGACATGTACCATCAGTACGTCCCCTTTCTGGAGGAATTTGTCCGGAAAGTACGCGACGGCGAACCGCTCTACTACTCCTGGCGCATCGGTATGGGCTCCAATTACCTGTCTCTTTACGGCTACTACAGCGCAAGCCCGTTCAACTGGCTGATGCTCCTTTTGCCCGAAAAATATTTAATCGAATTTATGAGCTACATGGTCGTTTTCAAAATCGGTCTGTGCGGCTTCACCTTTTCCTGGCTTTTGACAGAAAAATTCCACACAAACGACCTTTCTGTCCTGTTCTTTTCCACATTTTATGCGATGTCCGGCTTCGTTGCCGCATATAACTGGAACGTCATGTGGATGGATACCCTCGTCCTCGCTCCGCTGATCGTTCTCGGTCTGGAAAAGCTGGTCTTCGAAAAAAAATACAGCCTCTACTGCATCACCCTCGGGCTGTGCATTTTATCGAACTATTACCTTTCCATCATGGTCTGCATCTTCCTGTGCCTGTACTTTCTCGTGCTCGTGCCGAACCTGTTTGGCTCTGATGGCTGGAAAGCGTTCCGCGCAAGGCTGCTTGGCGCAATCGGACGTTTTGCTTTATTTTCCCTGTTGGCTGGCGGTCTCGCCGCCGTGCTGCTGATCCCGGAAATCGCTGCCCTGCATGCGACTGAATTTTCCGAATTCAACTTTCCGGAAAAGATCAACTGGTACTTTTCCTTCTTCGACGTAATTGCGCGGCATGCGACCGGTGTATCCAGGGAAACCGGTCTGGATCACTGGCCGAATATTTTCTGCTCCAGTGCAGTCTTTTTCCTGATTCCGCTCTATATCGTCAACCGAAAAATCCCTCTGAAGGAAAAGCTCGGCAGACTGGTATTATGCACCTTTTTCATCGTCAGCTTCTCGGTCAATACCCTGAATTTCATCTGGCACGGTTTCAACTACCCGGATTCGCTTCCGGCACGTCAGTCCTTTTTGTACATCCTGCTCGTGCTGCTGATGTGCTATGAGGCGTTTTCAAAGCTCGACGGCTTTACCATGCGCGAGCTGTTTGTCTCCCTCGCCTGCGGGCTCGGTTATCTTTTACTGGCAGGAAAGCTCGTGGAGGACGACGCCTTTACCCAGGGCACCTTTGTGCTGAGCGCCTGCCTGCTTGCTGCCTACGCGCTGCTGCTCTATGCCTGGAAAAAAGGAAAAGAAAAACAGCCTGCAGACAGCCTCCCGTATCAGCGCGCGATTGCAATCGCCGTGCTGGCGCTGGTCGCTTTTGAATCCACCTACAACATGGCGCTGACGAGCGTTTCCACCACCAGCCGCAGCAGCTATCTGGAAAGCATTCCCGCCTACCGGGAGTTAGTTGCTCGTAATGAAGAAAAAGATTCCGATTTTTACCGCTACGAAAAGCTCAGCCGCGTCACCAAAAATGACGGTGCGCTGGCAGGCTATCCGACGGCGTCGCTGTTTTCTTCCACCTCCAACGCGGCGGTTCAGGACTGGTACGACCGCATGGGCATGAGCGAAAGCAAGGTATTTTACTGCTTTGACGGTCAGACGCCGCTTTCCGCAGCGCTTTTAAATGTCCGCTACCTGTTTTCCCGCTCCGATGCAGAGGATTCCAGCCTCTACACGCTGATCGACGAGCAGGACGGCGTTTACCTGTACAAAAACAACAAGACGCTGCCCGCCGGATTTATCCTGCAGGATGGACAGAATCTTTCTTCCTCTGAGTTTTCTGAAGAGACCTCCGACCCGTTCGAGGTACAGAATCAGATGGCGGCTTCTGTTTCGACCTCTGATCCGCTCTTTGTTTCCATCGAATCAGAGGAATCCGGCAATCAGGTTTTCTTTGATGTATACACGGAGGGGCATTACTACGCTTACTGTAAAAGCTCCAAGATCGATACCGTTTCGATCTCTTCCGCCAGCGTCAACAAAACGTATAAAAAAGTCAAATATGACTATATCCTCGATCTCGGTCGTCACGAAACCGGCGACCATGTAACACTGACCAACGACGAAGATAGCGTGCTGAATGCCGTTGTTGTGCGCCTGGATGAAGCAGTTTTGTCCCGCACACTGCAGACGCTCTCTGAGCAGCCCTTTACGGTAGATTCTTATGATTCCAGCCATGTGACCGGACATGTCGACGTCACCAAAGCCGGTCGGCTGATTTTATCCATCGCGGACGAACCCGGCTGGACAATGAAGGTGGACGGAGAAGCCGCAGACTACGACGTGTATGATGGTGTATTTCTATCCGTTCCGCTGACGGAGGGCAGCCACACGATTGAGCTTTCCTACCGCCCTGCAGGTCTGACTGCCGGTCTGATCGTCAGCCTGATCTGCCTGCTTGTGTTTATCGGAATCGGAGTTGCTCAGAAGCGTTTGGGAAAAAAATCCTGACACCCGGCTGATTTTATGCTATAATTTTTAACTGGTGCAGCGTTGGAACCGGAGGTACGAACAGCTACAGCTGTCTGTACCTGCACGATAAGACGTTTGATTCCTGATTCCCTGAGCTTCTGTCAGAAGCCAACGTCCGCTGCACTTTTTTACAGCTTCCTAAGATTATTGAAATATGCCGCCCTGCGGCAGAAAAGAGGTAATATGGAACACTTAATCATCCCGGGGAATTATTCCTCCGCCCTGAACCTGCACGATACCCAGATCGGTATTAAGACGGTGAAAGACTTTTTCCAGAGTCTTCTGGTCCGTCATTTAAACCTTCTGCGTGTCTCTGCTCCGTTATTCGTCGATCCCGCTTCCGGCATGAACGATAACTTAAACGGTTATGAGCGCCCGGTTTCCTTCGGCATTCTCGAGCAGAACGATTACCGCGCAGAGGTTGTACAGTCCCTTGCAAAATGGAAACGCTACGCCCTCAAGGAATACGGATTTTCTCTTGGCGAAGGTCTTTACACGGATATGAACGCCATCCGCCGCGACGAAACGACTGACAACATCCATTCCATTTTCGTCGATCAGTGGGACTGGGAAAAGGTCATCGACAAAAAGGACCGCAACCTGGAAACCTTAAAAGCAACCGTCCGCGACGTTTACAAGGCGCTGCGCAAAACGGAAATGTACATGGCGATCCAGTATGATTACATCGAAGAGATTCTGCCCCGTGAGATTTTCTTCATCACCACCCAGGAGCTTGCAGACATGTTCCCGGACAACACGCCCAAGGAGCGTGAATATTTCATCACCAAAGCAAAGGGCGCTGTCTGCATCATGCAGATCGGCGATAAGCTCGAAAACGGCGAGCCCCACGACGGCCGTGCACCCGACTACGATGACTGGGCATTAAACGCCGACATCCTTGTTTACTATCCTGTTCTGGACATCGCCCTGGAGCTGTCCTCTATGGGTATCCGCGTGGACAAAGAGGCTCTGCTGTCCCAGCTGGAAAAAGCCGGCTGTCCCGAGCGCGCAGAACTTCCGTTCCAGAAAGCAGTCCTCAACGAAGAGCTGCCTTACACCATCGGCGGCGGTATCGGTCAGTCCCGTATCTGTATGTTCTTCCTGCGCAAGGCGCACATCGGAGAAGTACAGTGCTCCATCTGGCCAGAGGAAATCCGCAAAGAAGCGGAAGCCCACGGAATCCAGCTGCTGTAGACAATAGAATGCACGCTCTGCGAGCATTCTATTGTCATGAATAAGGATAAGCGGCTGTGTATTGTCCTGTTATAAAATACACGCTCCGTGAACCTTCCATTGTCAAAAAAGAGCGAGGAAGCTGTATCGTACAACTTCCTCGCTCTTTTTTGGCAACGCATCTCACAAAGGATCTTTTTCTCATCGCAATGCAGGCGCTGTCACCAGCTAATCTTAACTTCTTCTCTGCTCATCCTTTTTGCCGCAATGCCGCCTTTCCCTGCAGCATCCACAATAAAAACAGGCTTCCTGCTGACAGCACCAAAAACAGCACACAGGACGGAACGCTTAAAAATACGCCGCCAAAGGGCAACAGTTCTAACATCACATACACAAACAGGTTCGCAACGCTGTGGAACAGCATCGGCGCTGCAATCGTTCCATACCATTCATACACCAGCGCCAACAGGCAGCCGATTACGGTCGCATAGACCGCCTGAACCAGATTCCCATGGAACAGACCGAACGCCAGTCCGGAAAGCACCACCGCATACGGCACCTTCAACACCTTGCGCAGCTGTCCATAGACCACGCCACGGAAAACGATCTCTTCGCCCAGCGGCGCAAGAATGCCGTAGGAAATGATTCCCAGCCACACCGGCGTATCGAACTGCATCTCCGAAACCCTCTGAAAGGTCGGAGAGAACCGATACAATTCTGTCAATGTCAGAACTCCGTTCATGCCGATTGCAATTGCCGCCGCCAAAATCACCATCGGAACGATGGACAGTTTATCGATTTCTTTTGTCGAATGGAACTGGATCTTTTTGTGCCAGATTCCGTAACAGATCGTAAATGCACCAACTGTCGAGAGTGCGCTCGCCACATTCAGCCAGAAATTGTAGGAAGAGCCCTCCAGCTCCTGCAGCCCGATGGCATACACAATCGATACCGCCGTCAAAATTGCGCTGCTGATTAGGAGACTGATTACATAATAGGCAAACATCGCCAGTGCGCTGGTTCCAACTGCACTCCAGAACTGCCCGGATTTGGTCTTCGTTTTTGCAGTGCTGCCGCGGTAGCGCTCTGAAAGGGAATTCGAGCCAGTCGCCGCGCTGTTTCCTGCCTGCGTGCTGCTTCCTGCCTGCGTGCCGCCCAGCAGTACGCTTCGCAGTCCTTCCACATCCCGGACAATGATCTCCGCACCGGCATTTTCCAGCTCTCCCGGCTGTGCATACCCATACGACACCGCAATGCAGTGTGCACCGATCGCTTTCGCACCCTCCACATCGAAGCTGCGGTCGCCGATCATCACCATCTTATCCGGATCGCTTTCGCCCCGCGCTGCAAGCTGGGACAGCACCTCTGCAACCACTTCTTCTTTGTGCACTCTTCTTCCGTCCAGCTCGCTTCCGACCACGATGTCGAAATATTCCCGGATTCCGAAATGCACCAGAATATCCTCCACATAAACGGTCGGTTTGCTAGATGCAATCGCCAGCGTCGCACCGGATGCCTTCAGATCATGCAAAAGCGCTCCCATTCCGGGATACAGCACATTTTCGTATTTGCCGGTTACAGAAAACCGCTCCCGGTACTTCTCAACTGCCTCCTGCGCCTGCTCCGCCGTAAAGTTATAATATTTCATAAAGCTCTCTGCAAGCGGCGGTCCGATAAACGGCTCCAGCCGATCCAGCTCCGGTTCTTCAATTCCAAAGCTTCTGAGCGCATACTGCACACAACCGCAAATTCCCTGTTTCGGATCGCTGATTGTTCCGTCCAGGTCAAATAAAATACAGGAAAACATAACAGTCTCCTTTCATTTCTCTTCTGTTCTGCAGCCAAACGCCTGCATCCTGTCTTTATAGTGTAACAGAAAGCACACGAAAAGGTTATGAAATTTTTGTGAAATAGAGATTTTCCGTTTCCTGCGTTCATAAGTTGTAACAAAAATCCGGCAGGAGCCTTCATGATCCGAGATTTCGTTCATCTGATTCAAAATAAACTGCGCCACTATGCCGTTTTTCCCTCTCTGCACAGTCTTTCCCGCTCGTCTGCATTCCAAACGGCCCTGTTTTTGCTCGGCGTCCTCGCCTTTGCCCGCGCGTGCATTTTTCTCGCCCCTCCGTCTGTAACAGCACTGGCATCTGCCTCTGTAAACGGCACATTTATGCCTATTTGCCGTGTCGAAACCGACCAGAAAAAAGTCGCGCTGACCTTCAACTGCACCTACAGTGCACAAGACATGCAGCAGCTTTTGGAAATTCTGAAAGGAAAAAATGTGCACGCCACCTTTTTCGTTTCCGACGCCTGGGCAAAAAACTATCCGGAGCTGCTCTGTACGATTCACAACGCCGGACACGATATCGGCGGTCTGTGGACAACGCAGGCATCTCTTTCCATCCGGGAACAGACCCTCACACTGGAAAATCTCACGCAGCGAATTGATCGCCTTACCGATTCTGAAACGACGTTGTTTCGTTTTGAAGACGGAAACTATGACAACTCTGCTATCCGGCTCATCCAGGAATCCGGCGGTTATCCGGTGCAGTGGAACATCAATTCCATGGACTGGAAAGACTACGGGGCACAGGACATCCTCCATCGGATTTTAAACAGTCGCCAACTCCAAAACGGCTCTATCCTCCTGTTCCATGCCGGAACTGTTTATACCGCACAGGCGCTTCCCGACCTGATCGACAATCTGGAGGATCAGGGCTATCAGCCAGTTCCCATCTCCGAGCTGATCTGGAAGCACTCCTATTATATGGATGCAGACGGCGTACAGATTCCGAAGACGGAACCGTAAATAATAGAATGCACGCAGAGCGTGCATTCTATTATTTCTTTTCTTCTTTTTTATCTTCTTTTTTCACTTCCAGCATAGACGTACAGTACGGACAGCGGGTTGCCTCTGCCGCAACCTTGCTTCTGCAATAAGGGCACATTTTCACAGCAGGTTTTTCCGGCTCCTTCTTTTTGCCAAGACCAGCCAGCGCATTCATCCCTTTTACCATCAGGAAAATAATCACTGCCATTATGATGAAATTGATCACTGCGGTCAAAAATGCACCATAGCGGATTTCCACATCCCCGACCATCACAGACAAATACGTCAGATCCGTATTGGCAAACAGGCCGATCAGCGGTGAAATCACATCGTTTACCAGCGAATTGATGATCGCCTGAAACGCAGCACCAATGATAACGCCGACTGCCAGATCCATGACATTTCCTCTCAGCGCAAATTCCTTAAATTCCTGCAACAGTTTTTTCATAGTAGTATCCTTTCTTTTGTTATGTTATACTTTGGGACATGAAACGAAGAAATTTATCCCATTTAAAACTTACAATCTTTTTGATCCTGCTCGCTATCCTGATTTTTGCAGCGGCAGCCTTGATCCTGAAAACCATAAAAAACGCTTCCGCTCAGGTGCTCTCCTGGTCGGAAGCTGTTGAAGCCGTTTCCTCAGAACCTGTCAAAAATATACAGCCATCCTTAAGTGTCCCCACGCAGATTACCAAAATCGGTGACGATTATTTTCTGGTGGACTGCTATCACAATCAGATTCTGACCTCGAAAACACCGGATGCTCTACTTACCGACTGGTATGTAATGACCGATCAGATCAACCGCGGGCACACTATTGCAGGAGACGGCACCATTTATCTTGCAGATGACACCGAAAACAACCGCGTCCTCATCTTTGAAAAACAGGACGGACAGTTTTGCCTTACCCAGCTTTTCAACGAAATCGGCACTCGCCCGCATTACGTCGTCTATGATGAAATGGAAAAACGTTTTTATGTGCTCAGCTCCATGACCGGACAATTGTACGTCTTTTACCGTCCCGATCCGGACAGTCCCTCTGTTGCCCTCGAAAAAATTCTCTCTGTGCCAGAGCTGGATCAGATTTATGTCCGCTCCTTTACAATCGACGGCGACGACCTGTATTTTGTTTCCGGCAATCAGTCGATTCTGCGCACCCGCAAAAAAGACCTGAAGATCCTGGAACGGTTCCCGGTTCCTGCAGAAATCTCCGGCATGATCCAGCTGACACACATTCAGGACTGGTTTTACATCACCGTTTCCACCGACCTTACCGGCAATCAGGATTATGCGACGATCCTGCGTGTGCAGGATTTAAACGATCTTTCTTCCGGCAGCTGGGAGGATATTTATGACAACTTTGCCGGAGGCGGAACGCCTTATTATATCTCTTCCTTTGACGGACATTATTATCTGACGGAGCACAGGATTCCCGGACACAGCGTCTGGCAGTTCGATGTCATCGACAACGCACTGACAGACATCCGTGCCCTGTTTTAGGACTCATCGACCGTTTCTGATCGTCTTGCGTTTCGAAAGCCCATGTTTCGTACTTTGCTTTTTAGTATATCTGTTTCAGCTTTCCTGTACAATTCTTTTATCGCGTTCCCGCTTTGAAAAAACGCAGCCGCAATAATCCTGACGGTACAGGTCGTACTGGCGGCTTAACTCAATGGACCTTAAATAGCCGCCCTTTTTCTTAAAATCCGACGGCAGGCACGCCACATGATATTCCTCCGCCAGTTGGCTGCCGATTTCGTTGAGCTTCTGCGCATTTTTCAGTGGGCTGATCGTCAGCGTTGTTGTAAAAAAATCATAGCCGCCCTCTGCCGCCAGCCTCGCCGCTTCCCGCAGCCGCAGCTCGTAGCAGATAAAGCAGCGCTCTCCGCCCTCCGGACAGTCCTCCAGCCCTTTCGTCGCCTCGAAAAATTTTTCCGGCTCGTAAGTGCCCTCCAAAAGTGCGATCTGGTTCAGCATTTCAGACCCTTTCGCCTCTTCATTCAGCGTGCTCACCAAACGTTTTAATTCCTCCACCCGATGCCGGTATTCCTCCAAAAAGCTGATGTTTGGATTGTAATAAAATACCGTCACGTCGAAATACTGCCGCAAATATTCCAGACAGTAGCTGGAGCACGGCGCACAGCAGCTGTGCAAAAACAGCCGCCGGTGATGATCCGGAAGCTTATCGATCAGGTGTTCCAGTTCTTTTTGATAGTTAATTTTGTTCATTTCTCCTCGTTTTTCCTGCCGAACTTTTTTACATACTCCTGCGCTTCTGCCAGAGAAATGTTCAGCTTTTTCTGTAATCTTGCAAGAATCTCTTCTTCTGAAATCCCAAATTCATATCCAGTCTCAATAATTCCTTTTGCTTCTCCTTCTGCTATCCCCTCACGCCTCGTCTCTTCAAACACGGTGCACATATCAGCACCTCCTTTCCTGGCAATTTTATTATAATCTATTTTACAGTTTGCCGCGCCCGCAGCAGTCATAATCACTGTCTTTTCCACTCGATGCTCTCTGGCGTAGTTTATCGCCCGATCTCTTGTTTCCTGAAGCTTTCCATTCCGATCCAACAGAATACCGAGCAGATTAAACAGATCCCGGTTGTTGATATTATGCAGCTTCAGATCATTTTTTCTCGCTTCCACGAGGTGCATCCGGTAATCATTGACAAATGGCTTCATTTCCTCTGAAATATGCAGCATCCCATGCAGAGACACCGCACCGTCCCACGGCTTTTCCCCATAATAAACAACAACTGTTATAACAGGAACCAGCCGATCATCCTTTTTCATTTTTGACAGATATTCCTCTTCTGTCAAGCTCTTTGCTGTTTTATACTTTGCCGCATTGTCCACATATTGCTTCTGATAAGCTGCATAATCATACCCCATTACCCGCATGGGCATCGCATAATGAATATGCTCCTGTCCTTCCATTCCCAGTATAACAAATTCTACGCCATATACGGTAGACTTTTTTCGAATTTTGACCGTATCTCTCGACGCTCCGATGCTTTCCGCATATTCTTTATGCTCAAAAACGGAGGATTCTTCCGTATCCAAATCCTCCAGTTCTTTCGGTTTGATGACCTGCTTTCCATCAAACAGCACTGCGTTGAAAAAATCAGCAAACTGTTCTTTATTGCGCCAATAATTCTTTACGATAATATCCGGTTTTAATGCCTGCTTTTCTTTTCCCATACAGTGTCTCCTTTATCAACAATAGAATGCACGCTCTGCGAGCATTCTATTGTCATGAATAAAATTCTCCCACAAAATCGCATTGTTCCATAATAGTCCTATCTTCGTACTACCTTAAAAGGTACTACCCCATAACCACGAAGACCCCACAGAAGAGATTTCTCCCTTCTGTGAGGTCTTCGGAATTATTGTTTACAGCCTTTTACTTAAAGTATGCCACACCGGACTCGAAGATCTTCAGATCCTGTTCGCCGTAGATATTCTGTGCAACGCTTCTGTCGCGGCGCTCGGAGTGCGCCATCTTGCCCAGAATACGTCCATCCGGAGAGGTGATGCCTTCGATCGCGCTGTAGGAGCCATTGATATTCCATTCTTCATCCATGGAAATTCTTCCTTCCGGATCGGAATACTGGGTTGCTACCTGTCCGTTTGCAAACAGCTTGTCAATCCACTCCTTCGGAGCTACGAAACGTCCCTCACCGTGGGATGCCGGATTGACATATACTTTTCCAAGCTCAGCGCCCTGCAGCCAGGGAGACTTGTTGGAAACCACCTTGGTGTATACCATCTTGGAAATGTGACGGTTGATCGTATTAAAGGTCAGGGTCGGAGAATCGTCCTTCTGTCCGACAATTTCGCCGTAAGGAACCAGACCGAGCTTAATTAACGCCTGGAATCCATTACAGATACCAAGACATAAGCCATCTCTTTCCTTCAGAAGCTTCATAACCTCTTCTTTGATCTTCTCGTTCTGGAATGCAGTTGCGAAGAACTTTGCGGAGCCATCCGGCTCGTCGCCTGCGGAGAAGCCGCCGGGGAACATGATGATCTGAGCCTGGCTGATCTCTTTTGCAAACGCATCGACGGAAGAACGGATGTCCTCTGCGCTCAGGTTTCTGAATACATGGGTTACAACCTGTGCACCTGCGCGTTCAAATGCTTTTGTGCTGTCGTATTCACAGTTCGTTCCGGGGAATACCGGGATGAATACGGTAGGCTTCGCTACTTTATTCTTGCATACATAAATGTGATTCGTCTCATACAGGCCGGTTTCTACTGCGTCCGTGTCCTTGACTGCCTTTGTAGGGAATACCTTTTCCAGAGGCTTCTTCCACGCATCCAGCGCCTCTTTTTCGGAAAGGGTCATGTTTCCATAGGTAAATACCGGCTCTGCCGTTACCGTGCCGAGCAGCGTATAAGCAACATCCATATCCGCCAGACGGTCTGCCGGAACTTCTGCCACCAGATCGCCAAGGCCGTTTGTAAACAGCTCCTCTGCAGAAACCGTTTCCTCAATCGCAACGCCAAGTCCATTACCGAATGCCATGCGGGACAGGGCTGCTGCCACACCATAGCTGTCCAGTGCGTATGCGGAAACGATCACGCCCTTGCCCATCAGCTCGGTAATCTTTGCATACAGTGCCATTACCTGCTCATAATCCGGCAGATCGTAAGCATCCTTCTGAATGGAGAAACGAACCAGACGGTTTCCAGCCTGTTTTAATTCCGGGCTGATAACATCTTTTTCCTTTGCAACATCCACAGCGAAAGAAACCAGCGTCGGAGGTACATCAATATCGTTAAAGGTTCCGGACATGGAATCCTTACCGCCGATGGACGGAAGTCCGAATCCCATCTGCGCGTCATAAGCGCCCAGCAGCGCCGCAAAAGGCTGGCTCCAACGTTCGGGATCCTGGGTCATGCGGCGGAAATATTCCTGGAAGGTAAAGCGGATTCCGGAGAAATCACCGCCTGCCGCTACGATTCTTGCCATGGATTCCACAACCGCGTAAATTGCGCCGTGGTAAGGGCTCCAAGAGGACAGATACGGATCAAAGCCGTATGCCATCATCGTTACCGTATCGGTCTTTCCTTTCAGAACCGGAAGCTTGGCAACCATCGCCTGGGTCTCGGTCAGCTGATACTTACCGCCGTAAGGCATCAGCACGCTGCCTGCGCCGATGGAGGAGTCGAACATTTCCACAAGACCCTTCTGGGAGCAGACATTTAAATCCGACAGCAGCGCTTTCCATGCCTTTTTCAGATCGCCGGCTTTTACGGCTTCTTTTACAGCAGGAACTGCATACTGCTCAAAATAGTTATCTTCTTTCGACGGAACATCTACAAAAACATCGGTTTCCTGGTGTGCTCCGTTGGTATCCAGAAATGCTCTGGACAGGTTTACAATGCTCTTGCCGCGCCAGTTTAAAACCAGACGGGGTTCTTTGGTTACAACCGCAACCGGAACTGCCTCCAGGTTCTCTTCTGCCGCATAGCCTAAGAAGGTATCAACGTCTTTCGGAGAAACAACGACTGCCATTCTCTCCTGAGATTCGGAGATTGCAAGCTCTGTGCCATCCAGACCGGCATACTTCTTGGGAACCTTATCCAGATCAACGGTCAGACCATCTGCCAGCTCGCCGATGGCAACAGAAACGCCGCCTGCGCCGAAGTCGTTACACTTTTTAATCAGACGGGAAACTTCTTCTCTGCGGAACAGTCTCTGAATCTTTCTTTCGGTCGGGGCGTTACCCTTCTGCACCTCAGCACCGCAGGTTTCGATACTCTTTTCCGTATGCACCTTGGAGGAACCGGTTGCGCCGCCGCAGCCATCGCGTCCGGTACGTCCGCCCAGCAGGATGATGATATCGTCCGGATCGGAGTTTTCACGGATGACGTTGCGTCTCGGAGCCGCACCCATAACCGCGCCGATCTCCATACGCTTTGCAACATAATCGGGATGATAAATTTCTTTTACATAACCGGTCGCAAGGCCGATCTGGTTGCCGTAGGAAGAGTAACCGGATGCTGCGCCGCGCACCAGCTTTTTCTGGGAAAGCTTTCCCTTTAAGGTGTCCGCAACCGGAACGGTGGGATCCGCTGCACCGGTCACGCGCATTGCCTGATATACATAACCTCTGCCGGAAAGCGGGTCGCGGATTGCGCCGCCCAGACAGGTTGCCGCACCGCCGAAGGGTTCGATTTCGGTCGGGTGGTTGTGGGTTTCATTTTTGAAAAATACGAGCCATTCCTCGGTGACAGGACCATCGCCGTAGTCCATTTCAACGGGAACAATAACGGAACAGGCGTTGATTTCATCGGACTGCTCCATATCCTCCAGCTTGCCTTCTTTTTTGAGCTTACGCATTGCCATCAGTGCAAGATCCATCAGGCAGACAAACTTATCCGGACGGTCTTTAAAGATCTCTGCACGCGCATCCAGATAACTCTGGTAGGTTTTTTCCATCGGTTCCCGGTAAAAACCATCTCCGAATGCGACATTTTTCAGTTCAGTGGAAAACGTCGTATGACGGCAGTGGTCAGACCAGTAGGTATCCAGCACACGAATCTCCGTCATGGAAGGATCTCTCTTTTCCTCGCCTGCAAAATACTTCTGGATATGCTTGAAATCCTGCAGGGTCATCGCAAGACCAAGAGAATCGTACAGCTGCTTTAATCCGTCTGCATCCAGCGTAGTAAAGCCGTCTAAAATCCTGACATCTGCAGGCTCTGCAAACTCGGTTACGAGCGTCTTTGGCTTTTCCATACCGGTCTCTCTGGAATCCACCGGGTTAATGCAGTAAGCCTTGATCTTGTCAAATTCTTCGTCTGTCAGATCTCCTGTAATCAAATAAGTAACTGCGGTACGGATAATCGGCTGCTCCTCCGCTTTTAAAAACTGAACGCACTGTACGGCAGAATCTGCACGCTGGTCAAACTGTCCCGGCAGATATTCAACGCTGAATACGCGTCCGTTTGCAGGGATTTCGATCGTCTCGCGATACAGAATATCCACGGGCGGCTCGGAAAAAACAGTACGGCATGCCTGTTCAAAAACCTCATCACTGATATTTTCCACATCATAACGAATGAACATCCGGACATCTTCGATCCCTGACATATTCAGATAACCGATCAGATCCTCCTTCAGTTCCTGTGCCTTAACCGCGTAACCGGTCTTCTTTTCCACATAGATCCGTCTTACGTTTTCCATTTGTCCTCCTTTTGCCGCACAGGCGGCATTTTACGTTTCCAGCTCAGTCTTACCAATTCTATCACAAAATTTCTTTTCATGGTAGCAAAAGTGTCGATTCTGCTCAAGTATCGTCGGCATTACTATTTTCGGACAGAATTTTTGTTTTCGTGTGTGCATCTTTTTCATGCAGCGGCCGCGGCAGATCCCAACAGTAATGTGTCGCAAGCACCCGGATCACAATCACCACCGCAGTTCCTGCTGCCAGCGCCAGATACAGATGGATATGGATCAAAAGCACACACACCAGTGCGCCCGCAAAAGCCGCCATCGCATAGATATGCTTATACAGGATAAACGGCATCGTATCCGCTAAAATATCCCGGATCAGACCGCCGCCGATACCTGTCATCATGCCCAAAAACACTAAAAAGAAGATTCCGTGATAACCCTCGCTGTGCGCGGTATATACGCCGAGGACTGTAAAAATCCCAAGTCCAACCGCATCACAGTAATTCATAACCTGCTCATAAATCGTCAGATAGCGGCTCGTCATGATCTCCTGCTTTCCATAGACAAGTAAAAATAAAAGAGCGGAGGTTCCCAGCGCCACCAGCGCATAAACCGGATCCCGGAATGCTCCCGGCGGCGTCCGCCCCAGGATAATATCCCGGACAATGCCGCCTCCGACTGCAACACACAGTCCCAGCACCAGTACCCCGAACAGATCCAGATTTTTGCGGATACCCAGCATTGCCCCGGACGATGCAAAAGCGATCGTCCCGATGATCTCCGCCGTAAAAATAATCGGATTTTCCATGTTCTCCTGTCCCCAGTTCCTTTTTTGTTAATACAATAGAATGCACGCTCTGCGAGATTCTATTGTCATGAATTATGGCAGGCCGTATTCAGCCGAATGGGCGTATTCTGCTGCTTTATAGTATCCTGCGCCGCACTGCAGACGGAGCCACCCCATATTTTTTCTTGAACAGCTTGCTGAAATGATAGGCATCCTCATAGCCGACCTGCGCCGCGATTTCCTGAATGCTCATTTCCAGATTCTGCGTCAGCAGGTTATAGGCCTTGGTCAGACGAATATCAATCAGATAATGAATCGGTGTGTTTCCGGTTTCCGCCTTGAAAATCCTGGACACATAAAAGGTGCTCAGATACATATTGCCGGCGATCCGGTCAAGAGAGATTTTCTCTGCATAATGATCCTCAAAGTAATCCGTGATCTTCTCCACGAGATATTTCCGGTTCGCGGATTCAAAGGAGCATCCACCTGCCTTCTGCGGCTTACCGGTCTCTTCTTCTTCCCGCAGCAGCAAAAGAAGCATTTGCATGGCATACGTCTTCATCATATAATAGCGCCCGATCCGGCAAAGCTCCTGCTCTGCCTCCATTGCCATACAGAGCTTGGAAAGCTTACGCTGCAGCTCTCCCTCCGTACGAAATACCGGGCAATTCCCCGGTAGTGGAAAGTGGTTGCGCCCAAGCCCCGCCAGATTTAAATCTGTCAGCCCCACGTAAAATTCCGCAACCGGCGTTTTATGCTCTCCCGCCAGGCTTTGATGATAAACTCCTTCATTGATGACCAGCAGGTCACCCTCTTTTACTTCATATATAGTATCGCCGATTCTGTGCTTTCCTGTCCCGGATTGAATATAACACAGCTCCAGATGCTCATGGCAGTGATAGTTCGGCTCATCCTCCACACGTGTTCCCTTCCACATAAACAAGAAGGTCGGATTTAACTCCTCCTGAAATACCGTGTTTTCCCGTTCCATATCCACCAGCTTCCTTCCCGGATGCCTGAAATTTATCTTTTATTTTCCTGCAACATCCCACAAAAACATTTAACGTAACTGTTCAGTTTCCTCACAGTTACCATTCAACAACATTTTACATGAAACCTGCAAGATTGTACATTCCAAATAAAATATTTTGCGATACACTTTTTTTATCCATGATCTATCAAAGCCCATGGATACTTTTTTAAGGGAGGAAAAAAGGAAATATGACACCAATGAAATGGTTCTGGGGATTTCTCAGAAAGTACCGCTTCAAGCTTCTGGGCGGCCTGATCCTGACGACTTTCATTTCCGTTCTCGCCATCGTAAACCCTTACGTTTCCGGTATGATCGTAGATGATGTCATTCAGGGCGGTCAGTATGACCTGCTTTGGAAGCTTGTTCTCATCCTGCTTTTAGTTACGCTGGTCCGCGGTGCCCTGCGTTTCTTTTATCAGGTTATTTTCGAAGTATGCTCGCAGGGCGTGCTCTACGACATGCGGGACGTTGTTTACCGCCGCCTTCTGACAGAGGATTTCGCCTTTTACAGCAAGAAAAAAACAGGCGATCTGATGAGCCGTCAAACCGGCGACATGGAAGCAATCCGCCACTTCGTTGCTTACATTATCTATCAGGTTTACGAAAATATCCTGCTGTTCTGCTTTGCGCTCTTCATGATCTTTACGGTAAATGTGAAGCTGGCGCTCTGCATGCTGATCGTTCTGCCCTTTACAGCCATCACCACAGCAAAACAGTCCAAAGAGGTTCGCCCGACATTCCAGCGCATCCGCGACTGCTTTTCTTCCCTGAATGCTTTCGTTCAGGAAAATGTCAGCGGCAACCGTGTCGTAAAAGCCTTTGCCAAGGAAGACTTTGAAATTGAAAAATTTAATAAGGAAAACGATGCCTACATGGACGCACAGTTGAACTCCTCAAAGGTCTGGATGAAATACCTTCCGATCTTCGAAGTTCTGGCATATGTCTTAAACGTTGTCCTGATGCTCTACGGCGGCTGGATGGTAATTACCGGAGAAATGACAATCGGTAACCTCGTAACCGTCAACGGTTATCTGTGGATGTTAAACGCTCCGCTGCGTATGGCAGGCTGGTGGGTCAATGATACCCACCGTTTTATCACCTCTGTAGAAAAAATTTACACAACCTATGTGGAAGAGCCTCTTGTAAAAATGCCTCCTGTGCCGGTTTCCCGCAAACATATGGAAGGAAATGTTGAATTTAAAGATGTTTCCTATACGGCAGATGATGAGGATATCGTAAAGGATATCAGCTTTTCTGTGAAAAAAGGACAGACAGTCGGCATTCTCGGTTCCACCGGTGCCGGCAAATCCACCATCATGAACCTGCTGTGCCGTTTTGTCGACGCGACCTCCGGTGAGGTTCTGGTAGATGGTGTAAACGTCAAGGACTGGAACCTTTACGATCTGCGTGACAACATTGGCATGGCAATGCAGGATATCTTTCTTTTTTCTGATACAATTGAAGGGAATATTGCATACGGTCGTCCGAACTGTACATTTGAGGAAATTCACGAAGCTGCTGTCATGGCAGATGCCAACCATTTCATCAAGGCTATGCCCGAAGGCTATGATACCATCGTCGGCGAGCGCGGTGTCGGACTCTCCGGCGGTCAGAAGCAGCGTATTTCCCTTGCGCGCGCCCTGTTAAAGAAACCGTCCATCCTGATTCTGGACGATACTACTTCCGCCGTTGATATGGAAACAGAAAGCTATATCCAGCAGCAGCTCGGCAAATTAAACGGCCAGTGCACGATCTTCGTCATCGCCTACCGTATTTCTTCCATTAAAGACGCTGATCAGATCCTGGTTATGGATAACGGCCGGATTATCGAACACGGAACGCATCAGGAACTGCTTGCAAATGACGGCTACTATGCAAGCGCGTTCCATCATCAATACGGTGAGCTTCCTTCCAGAGAAGAACAGGAAGAATACCGTCAGGTTACAGCCAACGAAAGGAAGTGAGAACTCATGGCACGAAATAAATATGATGTGGACGAAGTCCTGGAAGATAAATTTGACCTCAATCAGTTAAAACGTCTGCTCGCTTATCTGATTCCTTACCGGAAACGGTTTGTCAGTGTCGGCTTCATGATGCTCTCCGCTTCCGCTTTTACCATGCTGATTCCGCAATTTTTTCAGAAGGTCATGGACGTCTGCATCCCGAACAAGGACATGAAGGGAATCGCATTTTACAGCTTTTTGACACTGCTTGCCGCATTTTACAGTGCCTTCAGCCTTCGCTACAAGATCAAATACACCAACCAGATCGGACAGCAGATCATTCACGACATGCGCTATGACATCTTTGAGCATCTGCAGGAGCTTCCGTTCTCCTACTATGATGACCGCCCCCACGGTAAAATTCAGGTGCGTGTTGTAAACTATGTCAACAGCATCAGCGACCTGCTTTCCAACGGTATCTTAAATACCATCACCGACCTGTGCAACCTGGTGTTTATCATCGTTTTCATGCTGATCTTAAATGTCCGGCTGACGCTTGTATGTCTCTGCGGTCTTCCGATCCTCGCGATCGTTATCGTTGTCATCAAGAAAAAACAGCGTACCGCATGGCAGGTTCAAAGCAATAAGCAGTCCAACTTAAACGCGTACATTGCTGAAAGTATCAACGGAATCCGTGTTACCCAATCCTTCGTCCGGGAAGACGTGAACAGTGGTATTTTCAACAACTTAAGCGGCAGCTACCGGAAATCCTGGATGCGCGCCGTTATGTTCAACTTTACGATGGGTCCCAGCATCGATATCATTTCAATAATTACAACTGCAGCGATCTATGTGCTCGGTGTCAGCTGGATGATCAACGGCGAAACCGGCATTACCGTCGGTGTGCTGGTCGCTTTTACTGCTTATATCGGACGTTTCTGGGCACCGATCAACACGCTGGCTGGCTTTTATAACTCTCTGCTGACCGCGATCTCCTATCTGGAGCGTATTTTTGAAACTATCGACGAGCCGGTTGTGGTCAAAGACCGGGAGGATGCAGTTGAAATGCCTCCGATCCACGGAGATGTTGCCTTCGACCACGTTACCTTCAGCTATGAGCCTGGCGTTCCGATCTTAAAGGATGTTTCCTTCCACGCAAACCAGGGGCAGTCGTTTGCAGTGGTAGGCCCCACCGGTGCCGGCAAAACAACCCTGGTGAATCTGTTGAGCCGCTTCTATAACGTAGATTCCGGGCGGATTTTAATCGATGGCGTCGATATCGCAGGCGTTACCATCCGTTCTCTCCGCAAACAGATGGGTGTCATGATGCAGGACAGTTTCATTTTCTCCGGCACAATCATGGATAACATCCGCTACGGCAACTTCAGCGCTACAGATGAAGAGGTCATCCGGGCTGCAAAAACGGTCTGCGCCCATGACTTCATCATGGAAATGGAAAACGGTTATCAGACACAGGTAAATGAACGGGGAAGCCGTCTGTCCGCCGGACAGCGCCAGCTGATCTCCTTTGCCCGCGCGCTTCTGGCTGACCCGAAGATCCTGATCCTGGATGAGGCAACCTCCAGTATCGATACCGAAACAGAGATCATCCTGCAGAAGGGCTTAAATGAACTGCTGAAGGGACGTACCTCCTTCATCATCGCACATCGTCTTTCCACAATTAAAAATTCTTCCTGCATCATGTATGTGGACAAGGGAACGATCCTGGAAAAAGGCACACATGATGAGCTGATGGCCCAAAAAGGAGAATATTACAAGCTCTATATGTCCCAGTATGCATCGCTGATGTGAGCAATAAGTGCTTGTCGCTAAATTCGACATTGCAGGTGTCTGTGCCTGCGCAAGACGGCTAAATGCTTGAATACCTGTTATTGGAAAAATATCCCCCAGCGCGTCGCGGTTTATATGATAATCGCGGTAACGCTGGGGATGTTTTTTGGGAAAACATTATTTTTTTCTATCTATCTTTATCTTTTTCATTTGGGATAAAATTGCTGTTTTTATGCTCTCATTTAAATATACCGGGTTCAGGTCTCGTTTGAAATAAGCCAAATAAGTTCCTTTTGTTTCTTCTATCAAAAGCGCTGTAAAAAAACGCTCCCAGCTAAAATAGTTCCTGCTTTCCACATATTCAGATGGATTCTTCAAAATCTTCTCCATCGCAGCATTTTTTAATACTCCTGCTGATAAAATCAACCATTCGAATGATTCCGGCAAGTATAATACGATATTTTTTCTGCTCTCCATCAATCGCATAACCCGATCCATTTCAGAACCAAACGCAGAACCATCTGCAATGACAAGAATCTTTTCATTCTTATGCACTTTCAAATAACGGAAAATATTGGATTTCCCATTCAGGGTTTCACACGTCAAACCGTTTTCTCTGCACACTGCGTCAAAAAACTGATATCCCGAATTACTGTCTTCTGTAACAACAGCCTCCGGCTCTATCTCACCTTTCGTTTCATCTAAGTTATATATTCTGTAAAACTCGTGATAGATCTGCTTCAGTGTTCCATATTTTCCAGAAGTCCGGATTCCATAAATTTCTTCCACACTATAGGGCAACGCCGGAAGAGACTCTCTCGACACAATAACATAATAATTATCCGTATTTTGAATGACACCTGCAAATTCTTCTGCTTTTACAAAGGTATTTCCTTCATCGATAAAAACAATACTGTCAGTGATTCCAGCCAATTGTTCTTTCCATAAAGCGCCCTCCAGCACATAACACTTTTTATCACTGATCAACTCTACCGGGCTTCCTAACGGATCATTTTCATGATCCTGTATCATCTCAATCAATGTCGTTTTCCCAGTCGCACTGTCTCCACGAAGTATCGTCAAATTACGCCGTAATTCAAATTCATATTTCTGTCGCTTCGTTGAAACGACAATCCTATGCTTTCCCTTCATACCCTAACTCTCCGTTATACAAATTCTCCTGCTATCGGTACCAGCTCTTCCATCGAATGAACGATCTGATCTGTATTTAAAATGCGAATCTTAAATGGTTTCTTTCCAAAATTCATCAAATGACGCAGATTAATCGTTCGATCCTCCTCTTTTGCTATTTCTAACAGCCACTTTGCGCAGTTGTCGCCGCAGGTAGACGCATTGAACACCTTATCTTTTTCGAATTTAACAAGAATCAAAGTCTTTACCCCACCCGATAATCCAACCGGCGGTATCTTTCCAGAAACGGGACTGTCTATTACCCCGCTGTCCATTACGGTCGATTTGTCCACGTCTAGAATCATTTTCTTTACAAAAGGATCTACAATCCATTCATCTTCATAATCATATTTAAAATAACCTGCCGTATTGTAAACAGCTTCTTTCATATCTCCATAAAAAATGTTCAGCATTTCTTGTCCTCTCTTTTTACCATACTAGATTTTTGATATCCCGTAGAGCCTTTGATGTAAAATTTTAAAATATTGCCTTTTATTTAAATATGATACCTCAAAATACTGGAGGATTTCAATACATCTCATGTTTCTATTAATCCGTTGCAGACACTAGAGTACGCTCAGGCATTGTAATTTCAATACATCTCATGTTTCTATTAATCTCCTGCGCTTTATTCTCTCTTCTCTTGCTACCGCGAATTTCAATACATCTCATGTTTCTATTAATCTTCTGTCATGGAGCGGCGCATACTTTCAATATATTCATTTCAATACATCTCATGTTTCTATTAATCATGACCGCCAACATACAGGGAAACAGTAAAAATAATTTCAATACATCTCATGTTTCTATTAATCAATTTTTGCCAGTTTGGGAAAACTGGTTGAAAACATTTCAATACATCTCATGTTTCTATTAATCCCCTCTCCTTCTCCGGAATGGGTCACATACGATAACATTTCAATACATCTCATGTTTCTATTAATCTATGCGGTCCCCTCCGCGAAAAGCGTTCGGAGGCACATTTCAATACATCTCATATTTCTATTAATCACGACAACGTTATACGTTTCGCTCTCCATATCTATATTTCAATACATCTCATGTTTCTATTAATCATAGACCTGACAGGAGCCGTGATGATCGGCGATGTACATTTCAATACATCTCATGTTTCTATTAATCAAAATGAGTTGGAAAAGAACCAGATCACAATGGAATTTCAATACGTCTCATGTTTCTATTAATCCTCGGGGAACAGGAAGAACGCTTGAAAAAGTACAGATTTCAATACATCTCATGTTTCTATTAATCTTTGCTTTTTTACTTCGCCAATAGATGATGACTGCATTTCAATACATCTCATGTTTCTATTAATCATTTATGAGCTT